>Ga0209550_10000485_pt1 | contig 37556 bp, 26 predicted proteins | sample LauGreSuBDMM15SN_2_FD_187567 | JGI IMG/M metagenome (GOLD analysis project Ga0209550, IMG submission 187567) | Freshwater lake microbial communities from Lake Michigan, USA - Su13.BD.MM15.SN (SPAdes) (version 5) | ecosystem: Environmental > Aquatic > Freshwater > Lake | place: Lake Michigan... | reverse complement strand
AATATAACCTATCTAATAATTTACCAACAAGTGACTTAAATAGAAATTTTTCTAATGTAGTCAATGATAATGAGTTCTGGAAAGAGCAAGAACATTTTTACTTCATTCAAGAGTAATCCCTTGACTTTCTAACCGTATTCTCTAATCATGTAATAATGACTCCAAAACTAATTGCGCGTAATGAATATGGTCTCCGTTCAAATTTAGAATACATCTTTAGAGAAGATGGCAGTGTAGATTGGGCAAAGATGCTTTTGCCAAATCACTTTGTCATAAATAAGAGTTACGAAAATCAAATTGTCGAAAAACTTGGAAAACCACTTTCTGAGGTTACGCCGAATGAAGTTGAAGACCACCAAAAATTAACTCTTCTTGTTGGTTCTAGATACCTTCTCGATTTGCGCGGCTATTCTAAGTTAAAGTATTCAAGACCTGTTTATGGAAGCAATGGTTCTGTTTCCGTAGAATGCGAAATTACCTTTGCTCCAAACTTTGAAACAGATATGAAAGAGCTTGTTTTCTCAGGAATAGGAGAAGCTACTATGAATAATTCTGGTGCGATAGGAAAAAACAAGATGGGTGAATGGGCTTACTACTTAGCGGCTATTGCTGAAAATAGAGCATTTGTAAGGTGCTTAAGAAATGCTTTAAGAATAACTATCCTAAGCAAAGAAGAGGCACAGTTTGAAACTGTATCTGCTCCTATCATTCAAAACTCGACTGTAGATCCGCACTCAATGTTAAAGGCTATTATGGATTCAAAAAAGCCAAAAGTTAGCTTTGATTTGCTTAAATCAACAGTGATAAAATATCATAGTGATAAAATCAAGAGCGATCCAAATAACTGGAATTCCTTAAAAGACATTCCACCTAATGAAGTCTTTACATTAATTGGACTTCTTAAAAAGAATTAATCATTAATAAGAGCATTAAATTGCTCATCGGATAATCCAATTTGACTCTTAATTATTCCTGAATATTGAGTAAAAATTGGATCATCTGTCTTTAATGACTGAGCAAGCCAAAATTCATCATCAATAGATGGAACTGTAGATAAAAATGCTTTAAAAGAGTCCCATTTTCCATAAGATTCCAATTTACGTTTTATACTTAGTTTAGATATTTCTTTTGATATTATATTAACTTGTTCTTGCTCTTTAATTAATTCAAAGTCATTAGGATTAACAAGTGATGATGCTGGCTCTACATTTGCGCTATCAGCTACTTCACGTAAAATACCATGCTGTGCATCTATTTTTCTAATATAATTACCAGTAGATTTTTTTATAAATATATATTTCATAATTAAGTTATTATCGTCCATAATCCAGCAATCATGGCATTTCTTGCAGCAAGAGATGAGTTAGTGGGTTGACCAGTGTTCGTAGAACAATTAAAAGTTCCACTATTATTATATGCATATTCTGGTATATTATTAAATATACTATCTAATATTTGACTAGTTAAAAGATTATTGTATATATCTACTATGAATAATAAAGTAGATTGTAAACCTGATAATGCAGTCAATTGACAGTTACTAAGATCGATTTCTGCTAAACCTGTTAATGCACTACCATTAAATTCTTTAATAGGGTTGGCATTTAAATCTAAAGTGTATAAATTTGCAAGACCTGTTGTATTAAATTGTTTAATATTATTTGATGCTAATTCTAGATATGTTAAATTAGTTAAATTAGATGCTGAAAATGAAGATAAATTATTAGCACCAATACTTAACTGTGTTAATGAACTTAAACCAGTAGATGAAAAATCTTTAATTTTATTTCCAGCTAAATACAAGATAGCCAAAGAGGATAAATTACTTCCATCAAAACTCGTTAATTGATTATTCTGTAAAAAAAGACTAGCTAAATTAATCAAACTAGATCCATCAAAAGTAACAATTCTTTGCTCAATTGCAGATATATAAGTAATATTTCCACTCCTAACGCTTCCGCTACTTGTTGTAGATACAATACCAAAAGCTCTTATTCTGCCGCTTTCTGGGAATACTACGCTTATTACAGCAGATGGATTTCCTGTTCCTGCTACAGTCTCAAGAGAACCGTTACTACCTATAAGTCTAGCGTATCCAGTAGTAGTTTTTACCGATACAGTTTTTGATGGGGCAGCTGTTGTCGCAAAGTGAAAAGTTCCAGCGTTACTAGGCCAAACCTGTTTAAGTGACTCGATTAAAGATTTTCCAACTTTAGATGTAACTGAATCAAAATCGCTATCTTGAATATTAGTGAGTGAATCCGCGTAATCTAACATTACTCCACGTAAGTCAGTTGCGGTAATTTTATTCGGCTTTCCAGATGCAAAGTCTGAATTAACTTTGTCTATTAATTGTTGCTTTGTTAAATATGACATATTTTATATTACACTTAAATTGATGGATAAGAGTATAAGCCGCTACTTCGATAATTAAATAAATTTCCTGTATTAACATCTTCTGGATAAAATTCAGATTTACTAAATGGGGTATATATCAATAGATTAGGATCATTCATCCATTCTGTTTTTGAGCCTAATCTATTAAATCTAAGTTCATTCATTTGCCCACTAGTTTTTATCCCAGACCAAAACCTAAATTCATCTAAAATTAATTCCTGTCCAGTTGCAATACCATTAGAAAAAGGAATGGCTGGACCACTGGTGTCGAGTTGAAAATATAATCCAGCAAATAAAAGATTTGAGCCAAATGCTTCACTACTAGGAATAGATGAAAAAGTAGAACCCATCGAAAAATTCTCTCCATTTCGATATCCAGATACAAGCCAATTAGATCCAACTATATTCATTGTAAAATAATAATGATTCCATATGTTATTTGTATTACCAAATTCAATATATCTATATGGACCAAGTAGAGGTCCATCAAGATCATAATCCATTTTTAGTACGCTAGGATTTCCAGCATTCCAAGTAAGTTGTAGTAGGTCACCGCCAGCTGCTAATCCTGGTCTAAAAACCATAAATTTATTAATGCCATAATTCAGACCATTATGTTTTGTTTTAATCAAAAAATCAAATGTAAGATTTTTTAAATATACCCCGTTACTATATATGTCTACTTTTGGTTCATCAACATAATAATTCACATTAGAGTCTAGTATAAAACCACTTGTAAAATAACCACTTTGAGTAAATAAAGTATTAGTATTTATGGTCATAGTAGGATTCATTCTCCCATAAGCTCCTCCCTGAAATCTAGGAAAAAGATCCATTCCTATCCCACTTTTAGCTTGTTGTGATATTTGCCCAGAAGTTCTAACACCAGACCAAAATCTAAATTCATCAAACTCACATTGACCAGTTACTTTTATATTGGAGTAATCTAAATACTCTGTATAAATATTCTTTATTGAATTTGTTTTTAATAAATTTCCATTTTTATAAAAACTCACACTTTTATCTTTAGTGTATATTGCACCAACTGTGACATGATATAATAAATCTGAATCATTATATAAAAATGGATCTGATTGTAAACTTATATATTTTAAATTATTTATTTCACTATAAGATTTTGCTCCAGACCACACTCTTATTTCATCAATAAGTAAGCCTGCTGCCACAAAAGCACTATATCTAAGTTCAGTTATATTTAATCCACTTATAGGTAATGAGTATCCATAAGATAAATTTCCAACTTGCGTATAAGTGCTTTGCAAAATTCCATCTGTATATCCAGAAAGATAATTATTAACCCCTACTTTATTTAATGTTATTGATATATGATTCCAAGCTCCACTAGTAACTTCCATAGATAATATATCCAAATTATTATTAGATAAACGTATACTAGTTCCCGTTTTATAAAAAAATAATGGCTTTAGATCAAGTTTACTTGGATATCGCGCCGCCATCGGTGATGTTGCAATATCTGCAAGTGGAAGACCTGCGCTTGATCTAGTAGCTAAAAAAACTAGACCACAGCGGGGATCTCCATATGGGTAAGATAAAAAGTCAATAGTAAATGAATCTAAATAAAAAGCAGGAGTTCCAATACTATTAATTGCAATCGGAAGAGGGTCTTTGTTAACAGCATTAGAGTACTGCGACCACCAACACCTACCACCAAAATAACCATTTGGATTAGTATTTAAATTAAAAGTATTAGACTTGTATTGTATAAATCCATTTGCTTTTCCAAAAAGATAAGGCGGATTTGATGTAGTATCTGTAAAATTAAAAGAATAAAATCCAGTAGCCCCTGTTTCAGAAAAAGAAGTCGGAGATCCTCTATAGTTAAGTAAAAATCCACCACTAGAATTACCAGTTCTCTCTATGGATAAATTAGTTTGTTGATCTACATTGATAAAATCAATCTCGTAATTATTTCCACTTGCGTAAAATTCAACTAAATAATCATCAAAATTATTGTTGTTATTACCAAAAGATTTTTTAAAATAACCTTTTCCACTTAAAATAAGTCCATTTTCATAAAATGAAACTGGATCAATTTTTACTATTCTATTCGCACGCCACTTTCCCGAACTAGATCCATAATCTATGAACGATAAATCAGAAATAGTTTGCGATATATTATTATTCGGATACATATTTTATGTGACTTCGTAACCAAATAACCCTATACTGACTTTTTGCGATGCATTGGCTAGGGATGTTAAGTTGTAGCCAATTTTTCTAGAAGCTGGAACATTCGCAAAAGGCAGTCCTTGCGTTTTATTTGTTTCACCCGCGACCAAACCAAAAGCACCAAGAGAAACAGTATTTGCATTATCTAGCCCGCAATAATAAAAGTTTCCACTTAAATTTGAGCTTCCAACAGTTCTACAACTAACGGAATATCCAGTAAAGATAAATGGTCTTGAAGAAATTAACTCTCCAATTGCAACTCCTGTTTCATCTGGCATTTCAGTTAAGAAAAATCCTAAATTAAAGAAAGGTCTTTCGCCACTAATTAGAATTGTGTTAGTTACCTCACTTTGCGTTACTTTTACTCCACCAACTCCACTAATATTAACTCCACCCTTTAACATAGTAGAGTTTGACGCTGCAACACCAGTTACTATTGGAATAGCTGAAGAAACAAAAACAGGACCATAGATATTAGAACCAGTTGTTCCGAATGTATCTATTAACGAAAACCAAGTATAAAAATCACTGGTGAATGAATTTTGTAAAAATCCTTCTGTGATCGAAAATGTTTTTGTTGGATTATTAAATGTAGGAGTGAATGATGGGCTTGTATTAACCCATAAATAACAGCCGCTTATATCTACATCAAGAGGGTCTTTTTGTATATTAAATTGCAGCCCTCCTGGCATTTGATAAAACCCACTATTTATTGGGTGTCTTGGTGGAGGATTATTAAATGAAGTATCAACTGGAGTAGTTTTACCACCAAATCTATCTACGACAACTATTCTTGTTTTAACTAATCTTCCAGAAAGACCCAATTCAGTAAGACGATCTGGTGTTGCGTAATAAATTCTATTCCCGATATCAGTTATATTTTCTGTTAAAAGAACCGCATTTGTTGTAGGGTTAAGAATTGATACTTGATATCCAGAAAAGAATACTGTCTTTGGTGAATAATAACCATTCGCGCCAACTTCTAATTCCCAAGAAAATAAAACATCTCTACCCACATATCCAGTTGTTCCGTATGAGCCATTTGTATCTTGATCCTCAATTACTACACCCGAAATTATAGGTGGTCCTCCTAGTGGATTAGTTGTAGTTGAAAATAAAATTCCTCCTGTAATAAATGAAGAATATGCCCCTTCATCACTTACCGCAGCTACTCTATATCTATAAAATCCACTATCTGTAAAATCAGCAAGATAACTTGTGTTTGTTGTTTCGGCTACATCAGAAAAAAGTCCAGATGCAATTTGTCCCGATATTATATATCCAGCTACATTTGAAGAATTTGATCCGCTCCATGTTAATAATGGATCATATTGAAAAGCTCCATTATTTATTCCACTATAAATAGAAACAGTTAAACCAGATGGAGGATTTATTGATTGCAATACTGGTTGTTCATAAAATACATTTTCCGATGAATAACCAGTTGATAACGCTAATCCTGTAGTAGTCTCAACTCCTAAGATTTCTATAATACCCGGTTGCAGTTCAGCAGTTGCTAAACATCTAAATAAACGAGAAGATTCATTGTATTCTCCCGTAGAAGTACAATTTAGCATCCAAATGGCACCATTTTCGACTCCGCTACTAAAAGCTGAAGATACCGTAACTAATGAAGATCCCGAATTATAACTTTGAACATCTCTTTTTTCAATTTGAGAATTTCTTATTAAATTAAACTGATTAGATCCAGTTATTCCACTTGCATAAGCTCCACTTGCAGTATCAATATTAAAAACAGGATTAATTAAACTTAACTCGTAAGTTCTTTGGCTATTAATAGAAATATCCCTATCTAGTTTAATTAATTTATTTCCACTAGATATTGATAATATTCTTCCACCTTGATTTTTATTATTTACGAAATTATCATAAATATTAAAATTATCTCCTGGCCTCATATAGAGTCCTTCAAAAGCAGTTTGAAATGTTACAGTTTCTGTTAAATTTCTTTCTGATTGTAAAATGAATTCCGCAAATCTTATCGCTTGTCCCCTAGAAGTGCAACCAAAAGACTCAATTTCTTTTTCAATATAGCCATATTTTTGAATTCCATTAACATCCTCTAAACATACTATATCTTCTCTATATAGTAAATCTGGATCTCTCCATTTTACCTTTATTACAGTAGATCTTGTATTTCTTGCTGTATCAGAATATAAAAATCTTCCGTCTATTACGTTTGCATTTGTAAAATTATAAACAGTAGGATATGTCTTAGATGTATTTACCCATATTTTTCCATTTCCCCAATATGTCATTCCTTGGAAAATAGAAACTAAATCTTGCAATAAATCATATGCTGCCTTGGCACCTTGAATTACAGCGTTACATGTAAATCTTGGTTCTGTTCCACCTTTTCCATCACTAACCATTTCATCACAAAATTTAGCTATTTCATAAACAGCCCATTTATCTATTAAATCTTCACTTAAATAATTTCCAAGGCCATATCTTTTATTAGTAATTATATCGTAAAATATCCATGCTGGATTATTTGTCCACTGCTTTTGACTTGAAAAAGTTCCAGTCCAGATAGCAGGATATATTGCGGAAGAGTAACTCCCATTTCCATTTATTCTTGGTGGAGTATAGCCCTCTGGAATAGATACTAAAAGTCCGAGCACATCATAAGCTCTTGCTGGTATTTGAGAAAAGTTATCACTATTGATACTCATCGCTGTTAAAACGGAACTTGGATATGAATATCTATTATTTCCTATTACAGCAATTGATTCAACATACAATTCACTTGGATTTCTTTCACTTACTGAATTTTCACTTTCTCTTACTATTCTTATTTTATAAGTTGTCCATTTTTCCGCTAGTGAAATATGAAATATATTTCTTGTTGTTAAATACGTAGAATTTGCAAGTCCAACTATTGCTCCAAATTTTTTTGAAACTTCTTCTCTTGCTTTAGTTGAAGCATTGTATATTGATACCATTCTCGATGGAAGTATATCAAATTCTGGACCGTCATCCTTAGATCCTTTTATAGAAAATAATATTTGAAGTCCAGACTTTTTTCCATCATCAGCCATGCTAAATAAAGCTGGAACTTTAAAAGTTATTTTAAGTCCAACTGTATCTGGAAATTCTTTCTTTAGAAGATTTACTACTAAATCTTTTGATCCACCTACACCTTTGGGCATTTTTGAAACCCTTGTATTAGAAGGGAGTGCTATAAAGGTTTCGTTTTTACTATAACCAGTAATTTCTGGTTGATTTGGTGTTCCTAATGTATAATTAAATTCAAAAGCGTCATCTCCATCTTTTTCAGCTATTCCTGTTAAATTAAAGTTATAACTTCCATCGAAGTTTCTTACCCTAACGCCATCAAAGTAAGTTGATGTAAGGGGATCTTTTCCATAAGCTCCAGTATTAGGAAAAAAGCCACTTATCGGACCTTCTCCTATTAGATCTGTTATCTTATATACAGATCTAGATAGAAGCGTTGATTGAACCTCTGCGGTAAATAATTGGTTTACGAATCCGGCTTGGCTATTTGTGCTAGTTAGATTTGAATATGATCCAGCGTTAGATACAAAGCTTGTGTACACTTGGCTTTTTGGATCTACAATTTCAACCCACGTATCGTTTGTCCACTTCCACATGTAACCCGGTCTAGGGGCTCTAGGTGGTTTGTTTTCTGTTCCAAATCCCATAATTTTTTAAATGTTAAATATTAAATGCTAAACCTTAAGCGTAAGAATAATAGAATGATCCATCTGGATTTTCTATTGCAATGGGTATTGTGATATTAGCTTTATTTTTATTGTCTTGCGGATAATTATCAAGAGATAAAGCAATAGGCAAAGGTGCAATTACAATTCTTCCATAAATTAAACCTACAGGAGTATTTTGACTTATTGTTGTAGCGTTCCCTTGAAAAGTACTTGACGTTCTCTCATCGCCCGCACCATTACCACCATTCATTTTTGGCACAGGTGTAAGCATTGTTACTATACCACCAAGAGCCATAGCGACACCAGCATAAAGCATTGGCCCTGTAAACGAACCAAAAGCAGCAGCGGCGAGTCCACCAGTAGCAACTACCGCTACTATAAGAACTATTCCAATAATTAATTGAAGAAGTCCCCCACCTCCAGACATTTTTACTACTGGTATAATATATATATCTGATTTTCCAGTTTTTCCCTTTATTTCGTCTATAGATAAACTATTTTTTTTATTACCAACGCATACTTTATAATGCTTATTTCTACCTTCTGTCTCGAAATACTCCCGAAATTTACCGTCCGTATTTATACAAATAGCCCTTATTGCTTCTGCTGGGCTAGAAACATCGAGTTTCCAGAGTTTTCCGAAAATTTTGCCTAATTTTCCACCTAAATGGATATTTACAAGTTCATTCATTTTAATCTATAACCTCCAATAAAATTTTTACCTAAAATTCCTATTTCCTCTATCGCAGAAAGTCTTCCTATGCAATGATGAAGAATTTTCCCATCACCATAATAAACTGCTAGATGTTTTTCATTACCTTTTTGCGAAAATACAAACAAGTCACCAAACTTAAAATCATCAATTTTTTCAAAAAATTTATTCATTTCTTCGATGACTATGGTAAAATTATTTTCTCTAAATGATTCGTCTCTTATGCAATCAGGTAATAAAATATTTTTTTCTTTTTTATAGAAATCTCTAATCAAACTATGACAGTCATTAAATCCCCGTATATATTTTCTACCTTGAAAATCTCCATAATCATAAGATAAAGGAATATAAGAATTGATTTTTTTATCAAGTTTTGAATAAACGTAAATAGGTAAGCATGATTCTTCAGATACTTCTAAATCTTGTTCGCTAAAATTAGAGTCCGAATCTACATGAGAATGATAAATAGCGTACAAATCTCTTTTTGAGTTTTTAATATAATCATCAGCAGATACTTCAAAAAAATTTTTCTTATCTAATGCGATATTTTCACACTTTTCTATTTTTGCTTGAGATCCTTCAAGATAAATAAAGCCACCGATTTCTTCATCGGAAGATTCAGCTTGAGTAATAATCTCCTGATAAATTTTACTTGTCATATTACATATGGTCCTCTTGCAACGCCAGGAAATCCACCAAATTTTAAAACTTGTGGCGATGGATATCTTTTTTTACATCCTCCAATATTTTTTGAACAAAAATCAGCAACCCATTTGCCAGGAGATTTTATTGGACCGTTTTCAATTCCAATTATGCCATTTTGATTAGCAACATAAAAAATTTTTTCTCCTAAAGTTTCTTTTAACGTACTTGTTAATGAAACAAAGTGTCCTAAATTATAAGTAAAAGATTCATTATATTCTCCTCTAGGAATAAGTGTAAAGCCATAAGTTCCAGCACCTCCAGTCATAGCTTTATTATTTCTATCAGCAACTGGATCGCCAGTATATCCACACGAAGAATCTCTATATTTAAAGCCACATATACGAGCAAAAACCATTCTATTTGGAATTTTTACATTATCTATTTCTAATGCAGTTGTTAGTTCAAATTCAACATAATCTTTATTTTCTGTTATTTTTCTATTTATGAAAAATATATCATCAGCATAAGCTGCTTCTGGATCTGCTAGGCCATAAGGATTTATTTCATTATCAAAATTTACAGCATCTATAAATCTAGAAAAAACTCTTTTTCTTGAAAATTTAGCTCCTATTAAATTATTTCCATTAAGTATGTAATAAGAAACGAAACCATTTATATTAGCCGCTCTAAGTTTCGGTCTAGGCAAAGACCCTTTTCCATCGTATTCAAATCCCTCTAGGAATACCGGAAAAGCAGTATATTCAATTCCATTGAAAGTTATATTTTTATAATTATTTGAAGATCCATCATGAAAACGTAAAATCGGACCTCCTAAACTTGATGCATCTAATTCGTACAAAGACAATAATGCGCTTGGATTAAATTTTGTTGCTTCTAGATTTGTTACTGTTTTACTCATATATCGAATACTTGTTGTATATCAACAGATATTGTGTTTAAGTTGTATGAATTGGTTGTTATTTGTGCTGAGTCAGCAATATACCTATTACTTGGATTATTTGTCAAGTTATTTACTGGCATAAGTAAATTAAACCATTCTATACCAGCTTTGTCTTCCACAAAAGTAGATATAGCTCTAGCTTCTCTATCACTTCTATTTTCAAAGTTTAATCTCCAATTATAATTTACGCTATTTAATCCGTCTCTTTGTCTTTGAGAATATCCATCACCAAATTTAGCTTCATTTTTTCTTGCTTTTATTTCTTGCGATGAAGAATAAGATGGAATAAACATAAAACCACTTGTCCAAGAATGACTAAGTGAAGTTTTTACTAAGCCTCCAGCCCCTCCATTACCATATTGCCTTTCATTTATAAATTCTACAAAACCTGATCCACCATTTATCGCCATTCCAGTAAAATTAGCTTCTCCCAAAAATGTTGCCGAAACAGCTATCAAAGATCCTGCGGCGAAATTAGGACCAAGATTAGTACCAAGACCAGTTTTTGTAAAAAAAACCGTAGTTTTATTATCATCTGTAACGTAAGAAGTTACATTATATGAAAAGATTGAATTTGGATTTTGATTCGATGAATCCTGAGTTGCATAAAAATAATATGCATCAGAAACCGAAGTCCCTCTAATTACATCGAATTTCTTGTAATTTGCTGAACTTGAATATGGAAAAAATATATTTTGAACTGCCATGCCTTAATCCTTTTACTTTAATACACTTTATTTAGTCCTTCTTATTTGACTATTCACTCCACCAACGCGAGATTGTTGAGTCATTTCATCTTTAACTATATCTCTTACTTGACGAGATAGTTTTTGACCAAAATCTTCGCCAAATGGTGAATCCTTACCCTTATCTTCTTTGGTTTCAGAAGACATTTGTCCATTATTATTTATATCAATCTTAATATAAACAGATGGACTTGATACAATATTCTGAGTAGAATTTTCTGATTTAGATATGGAAACTGGCGAAGGAGTATCTGAAACCTCTCCACCTTCTGCATATCTATTGAAAGAAGAAGCTAAAGATACACTTGATGAAACTTCTCCACCATTTGCATATCTCTTATATGTTGATGGAATAGATACATCTGAAATCATCTGATTGCCATTTGAATACTTATTAGACATGGATGCCATAGACATTTCTGATAACATTCCGTTACTATTTTTATTAGAAATAGAAGCCAAGGGTGTCTTTCCACTACTTGAATAGTTATTAGACATAGAAGCTAAAGATACACTTGATGAAACTTCTCCACCATCTGCATATTTATTTAGTGCAGAAGCTATGGGCATATCATTAGAAACCATTTTATTCCCATTTGAATACTTATTAGAAATAGATGCCATAGACATATCTGATAAGGTTCCGTTATTATTTCTACTTGAAATTTGCTTAAATATTTCATTGTTTTCTTGGAACCTGTTTGAAACTGGTTTCAAAGAAGCTAAAGATACACTTGATGAAACTTTCCCACCATTTGCATATTTACTTAGAGCAGAAGCCAAAGGTACTTCATTGGAAACCATGCCGCCCCTTGAATATCTTCTTGTAGCTGGAGCCCCTGCATATCCAGCAAGAGTGTATCCGCCTTGAGGATTTTCCTCTAAGAATGCAAATTCGCCATCTTTCATTTCCGACTCTGTTCTTAATTGAGCGCCAGCAGGGATAGAAGCTGTTGAACTTGATTTAATTTTAGGCTGAAGAGCTTGAGCACCAAAACCAAGAGCGGTAGCTATACCTACGCTTGCTAAAGCACCCTTAAGCGAATATGCAGGTGTCGCAGCACTCGCTGCATATGCAGGTGCTCCAGCAGCAGGAAATGCAGTAACTTGACCCGCGCTAATGGCAGCTTGACCACCTCCCATCGAGGCGAAGCTGCCTTCACTACCGTATGAAAAATTACTCAAGGAATTTCCACCAGCAACACTTGAACCTTGACCAACCACCCCGAAAGAAGTAGCTGATGAAGGTGTAGATCCAGGACCAACGCCAACACCAGCGGAAGGGGAATTTACAGAAACTCCAGAACTTCCAGAACTTCCAGAACTTCCAGAACTTACGGAGCCTCCAGCACCAGGCGCACCATATAGATATCCACCAATGCCACCCGCAATACCACCAATAATAGCCCCAGTTATTGCGCCTTTTTTGCCCCCAGTCGCATAACCAACCACACCACCAACGGCAGCACCAATGGCCATGCCAATTAGTATACCACCAATAATACGCTTCTGAACTTTGCCTTCGGCTAAACTTTTGATATAATCTTGACCATATTTTTCAACAGAACTTTTCTTGATTACATAGCCGCCAGACTGAAGAGTAGCAGCAACGTCATCTTTTATTCCTGAACCATCGTTAACAACGAAATTCATTCCGCCGAAAACTTTGCCTCCAGAGGCATATTTTTTCATTGTTCCATTATTTATGGAATCAAGAGTTTCTCTTCCAATAGCATTAGCAGAATCTGGTGATATGTAGTATTCACCCTTAGTTAATAAGGCTTGAACAGATCCACCAGAAGCATATTTTTGAATAGGTCCACCCGCATATTTCTTAACAGGTCCACCTGCCGCAAAGGGAGAGACAACTCCAGCAGCTTGAAATCCAGCACCAATAAACTGCTGAACAGCTTTAGATGCAAATGCTCTTGCGGTATCATTCAATACTCCTCCTATAAAGTCCCTGAAAGCATCTTTTGCATTTTTTGCTCCAGTTACGAAATCGCCAAACGAATTACCCGCTCTACTTTCAAATGAATCAAAAACAGTATTAGCTACATCTGAAAGATCGCTCATACTAGCAGCGGCATCTTGCATTCTTTGTTTTATCGTAAGTCCGAATGTCGCACCAGACCTTTCTTCTATTTTAGCTTGTCTAAGTTTTTCGTCTGTAATCCTTCTTTCAATAGCAAGAATGTCAAGACGACTTCCTCTATTTGTTTTAGCTTCAGTTAATCTTTGATTATAGAAAGATTCTGCGTTCTTAGAATCTTCTAATTGTTCTCTAGAAACTGGTCTACTTTTAAATTCCTCATAAACAGCATTAGCTACATTTGCTGCACGATCACTCTTACTACCAGAATCCTCTTGCATTTTTCCTTGTATCGCAAGGTTGAACGTATCACCATACCTTTCTTCTATTTTAGCTTGTTTAAGTCTTTCGCCTGTAATCTTTCTTTCAAGATCAAGAATAGTAAGACGACTTTCTCCATCTTCTCTAGCTTGAGTTAATTGTCTATCATATAAAGATTCTTTAGTCTTAGAAACTTCTAATTCTGCTTCAGAATTAGTTCTTGCTCTTTTTCTTGCATCTTCTATTTGATTTCTTAATTTTTCTTTCTCTATTTCTCTTTGAGCTTCTTCATCGTTATAGTCTGGAACATCAGAAACTCTAAATGCTGGATTATTTGGAAGATTAGGATTATTAAAGTTATTTGGGTTTGGACCTATTCCGTTTAAATAAGTTGATAGGTCAAATTTAGATTGGCCTGATGGAAGATTAGGATTATAGAATCTAAAGTTATTTGTTTTTTCTAAAGAGATTTCTAGTTTTCTTTTTTGTGATTCTAAATCTTGTATCCTATCATTTGTATTGGATATTATTTTTTCTTGAACTCCTGTAAATGAAACAGCAAATCTTAATAAAGCTGAGTCAATTTCTTTAAGATTAAGATTAACGCCCTCTACTGGTTTAGTTGCATCTTTATTTTTTAAAGAATCTCTAAAGTCAGCTAAACTGTCTTGCTTAGGTTTAGGTGTTAATCCAAGTCCCTCGTCAATCTTACGAGATTCGGTGGAATAACTTTTAACAGCAGCAAACAATTTATCTTCTTCAAATGCTCTTCTTTCTTCAGCAGTTAATTTTGGAATCGGCGGATTAGGAATTAAACCATCGTAAGAAATATTACTAAATGGAATAATCGGAGGCTGATATTGATTTTTATATCCAAAATCAACAGGAGTAGATTGCAGTCTTCTGCTGTCCATTTCTCTAAGTTTCTGTTTCTCTATTTCAATTTTTCCTTCTATTTCAGTTTTTTTCCTAAGTGTTTCTATTGATTGATCTTTTGGAGCCTCCGCAGACAAAATTCCAAAATACTCAGAAGTGCTTTTCCCAGATCTATCTTTAAAGAAATCAGCAGTTATTCTTGTGTATGTTTCTATATTTTCAAGAGGATCAAGTTTAGTTGCTAAAGTTCCTGTCTCAAAAGATATTTTTCCTTGAGCAGCAAATGCTCTAACATCAGTTTTGCCACTACTTAAATCCAATAAATCATTTTCTGGTCTGCTTTTTATTACATCAATACCTTTTGATATTCTTTCAGCAGCTATTTTAGAAGACAGATCATATGATTCACCAGATTCAATTTTATTTACAGCTTTCCTTATAGATGCTTCATCTGACTTTACTTGCTCTCCAATTATAGAGGAAAGAATTTCTGCATAAGTCTCTTTTGCGGATGAGGTTCTTAGTATTTCTTTGACTAAAGTAGATCTTTCTGTCTCAGGTAATCCCAAAGCATCAAGTGTTGATATACTTGATAGTTGAAAAGCCGAAGAAGACGGACCCTTTGTTCTTCCAAGAATAGATGATTCAATGAATGATTGAATTGTATCAGGATTGAAAGTAGAATTAGCTAAAACTCTATTTCTTTGTTCAACCTTGGACTGAACAGACATTATTTTTGTCTGAATTCTATCTTCGTCTAAACTAGCTTTAGTTGTTGCGGCATTAATTTCTAATTGAAGGGAAGCATCTCTAAGTAAGTCTGCAACTTCTTTGTTGCCCTTTCCAATTGTATCAATTAATTTATTTATATCTTCTGTAGATGAAATACTTTCTATTTGCTTAAATGAGTCGCTAGTAAAATTAGCTTTTCCAGATCCAGATACCGTCGCTAAAGAAGATTGAAGCTGGCTAATTATGCGATTTGCCCCAATAGAACCCTGATCTTGTATTTCTCTTTGATTAATAGAACCCGCTCTAGCTATTTTATCTTGTTCACTTAGTCCAGAAAGAAGACTTAACGAAGCTAAACCTACATTTTTTCTTTGACGAGAAATAGATGAACTAGATATTTCCGATAGCGCAGACTGTCTGTTAATCTGTGCTATTAAATTATTTTTTACTTCAGATATTCTTATCTTAGAAATTATTTCTGTATTTTTAGCAGATTCACTCAATTGACTATTAAACTCATCAACATATTGTAAGTAATTTCTAAAAGTAAATGCCAAATCATCAGGACTGTCCTTTAATTTGTCAACTGTTTGTTTAATCTGAGATGCGCTTAATCCTAATGATGGTGCGAATTCCTTAAATGCTTTTAATGGATCGTTTTCAAATACCTCTCTAAACCTTGAAAAAGCCTCGCTTGTTTCTTTATTTGATAAATCAGTTGCCGCAGCTAATGCCTGAGCAGCATTTGAAATTGACTCTGGGCTAAAATTCCCAGATAAAAAGCTATCTCCCCTTGCGCTAGTAAGACTTGACACTACATCGCCAGCAAGCGCGGTTTTTGAAGCACCCGCAGATAATGGTCTTGCGGCAGCTAAAATCTTATTAACATCAGAACCACCTGCTAGTAATGCTTCTCTTACGGCTGGATCTCTTATCCCTTTTAGGGAGTCAAATTGTTGTTTTTGAAGATTTTTAATATCATTAGGGTTTGCGCCAGAGTCAATTGCATCATTTATTCTTTGTTGAAGTTGAACATAACCATTTGCGGCTTCAATTTGTCTTGCGAAAACGGCATTATTATTTTCAATATCTCTTGCAAACTCTTCAAAGCTTGTTTTTAATTTTCCTATAGCTCCAATTACACCACCAACTACTGCACCAATACCAAGACCAGCTATAGTTCCAACTGGTCCGGGAGCAATTGCCGATCCAATTAATGCACCAGTTCCAGCGAAACTTAAAGCTCCGGTCGCAGCACCACCAGCAATTCCGCCAGTAGTTCCACCTCTTCTCTCTGGAACGAATCCAGAAAGTAATGGAAGAGCTATTGATGCCGCAAATCCAGCATTAGATATTTTATTGTCGCGTATAGATTGTAATCCTTGAGCGCGAGATCTTATGGAAGATTGGGCTCTTCTTGAAAGAGTTGGATTATTTTGTATATATGTATCTGCTTTGTCAATTTCATTTCCAAAACTAAAAAGTCCTTTATTTTTTTGACGATCAATTGCATAATCGTCGCCAATTTTATCGGCTATTGCTTGATCTGCATCTATTCTTAATTTTTTATATTTTTGCGCAGCGGCTATGGTAATTTGTTTTTGAGCTTCTTTATCATTAGCTAAGACTTGTGGATCATAACCAGGAAATAATTCTTGCGATACGCCTTCTCTTGTAGCTGCAAAATAACTCGCTCCTTCTTTTCTTGTAAGACCAGATATACCAACTTTATCAACTTTTGTAGATAATTTTTGATTTTGAATTTCTTTTGAAAGCGAAGCTTTTTGTGCTTTTATTTCTTTTTCAAAATCAACTAATGAGTAGGCGTATTTTAATTGAGCCGTATTAAGTTGTTTACTTGTTCCACCAGAAGCAATTAAATTCCTAGAAGCTATTCCATAGGCGGCTTCTAAAGATTTCCCTTTTAAAACAAGATTTTTAACACTTTGATTAAAATCAGTTCCTAAAGTTCCTGATTTGGCAAGTCCTAATGTTTGATTGATAACAGACTGATCAACACCCCCACCTGAAGTGTATGATTTTGAAGATAAAATATCACGTAAGTAATTAATATCTTGTGTTCTTCCAGTTGGACCTAATCTTTCTTTCGATAAAAGAGTTTTTATCTGTTCGTTAGAAAGTCCTGTTAATTGCTTCTTTAGATAAAGTTCTCTACGAGTTACATCTGATAAGGGCTCTGGAGGAAGAGGGGGGCTTGGTCGTGGAGGTGGAGGAGGTGGTGCAGGTGGAGGAGTCGAAGGTGGCGAAGGTGGCGAAGGTGGCGAAGGTGGGGGAGGCGAAGATGGAGGAGGAATAATTTCCGCATCAACAGTAGGAGAAGTAGGACGACGAAACCTGCTATAATCAGTTTCTGATTTATCAGAACCTCCAGATGACGAAGAATTAAAGCCATATTTATATCCGCCAATCCCACCAAAAATAGCACCAGCCGCCCCTATCATTGGACCAGCTGAACCACCACCACTTAATCCAACGCCAATTGCTCCCGCAATTCCAGCGCCCATAATCGCATCGGTAACTTTTTTAATTGTTGTTCTAAAATTTGGTATTACTTCTTCGGCATCTATAATAGGTCCATTGCCAGTATTAACACGACCAGCGCCACCTGATCTACGATCTCCAACAGAAAAGTTAGAGGAAGTAGGCAGAGGAATAGAGAATCCAGGAGTAACATTTTTTTCTCTACGAACTCTTCTATTAATTAAATCATTAGAAAATTGACTAGAAAACGGGTATGATGGCAATAGACCAGATTCTGGTGATGGACCAGATGCTGGATTATATGGAACTAAGGCAGAGTTAGGGGATCTGTAAGAACCAGGAACATAACTAAGTTTTGGAATATTATTACCACTTGAAAGAACTCCATTTCTATAAATCCTTACTGGTTCTTGAGTTGCTTGTAAAGACTGAATAATCTCTTCTTCAGTTAATGCTGGAGTCTTAGGAATAAAATTAGACTTATCAATAGCCGCAAACATTTTCTCTTTTTGGGCTTGAATTGCCTGTGGAGTTAAATTTTGAATTTTTCTAATTTGCTTATTTCTAGCAATTTCTTGTGCCGAAGGCTTAAGATTTACCTGTCTTAATAATTCCGATTCACCTTCTTTGAATTGCTGAGATAGAATTCTTCTACGAGCATCTTGAGCAGCATCTTGAGCTTTTTTAATTTCGTCTTTAGCATCTTGTTCTGCATTTATTACTTTATAAGCTTCCTTAACTTGACTATCTTTTATAGACGGAGATGGATAAATGGCATTAGACCTACTAATAGCCGCAAACATTTGCTCTTTTTGAGCCTGAATTGTTTGTGGAGTTAAATTTTGAATCCTTGCAGTTTGTTCGCTTCGTGCTTTTTCAGCGGCAGATATACTTGGTGTTACAGTTTCTGGAAGTTCTTTTTTCCCTTGAGCAAATTGTTGAGCTAATACTTTGCTTCTAGCTTCTTGAGCAGCTAATTCGGTTTTATATTTAGCTTGATCTTGATCTGCTTGTTTAAGTTCCGCCGCTCTAGTAGCACCAGCAATAGTAAGATTTGTTACAAGTTTTTTCCCAGCAACACCAATTTTAGTTTTTATTTCTTCTAAAGATTTTCCAACTAAGTTAGCACTTTGAGATAAATCTATAATTTCTTTAGTAGTTTTCTTAAAAGCATCAACGGAATTAGTTCCTTCCTGTCTTAAGGATCTAAATAAAGACCTTAATTGAGCGGACGTTTGTCCACCTCCAATATCCATCACTTCTGCGTAATTTATTACATTACCAAATACATCTTTAGTTTTAGTTCCAACCATTTTGGATGGAGTTCTACTTGTTAATTTATCAAATTCAGCAAAGTTAGGAACAAAGCCATTTGCCGCACCATAAGTTCTTGGATTAATTCCTTCTTTTAATGCGCGTGAAACACCTTGAGAACCATCGAATGGCTCGTCGCGGCGATTCGCAACTAGTAGACCCATTGGGTTGGAAGAGCTTTTAACTCTATTATCATTATCAATATAAATATCTTTTAAACTTACGCCAGCAGCTACTTCGCGAGAAATAGCGGAACGGAGAGGATCTGAAAAATTAGGAATATAACCATTAGCGAATACATCGTAAGTATTGCCGTTTGCTCTAACACGACTTATGTTATCTAGCAAAAATCTTCTCGGTGTAGCCTTGCCCTGCCCTTCTTTAAGGGAATTTAGAACGATACTATTTGTTTTCTCATCATAATCAGTCCAACTTTCATATGCTTTTGGCGCATCTGCTCCAACAAGTTGATCTTGATTCACTCTCCATTGAGCAGCATTATAATTTGCAGATTCTCCATTTTTCTTTGTGTAATAAATGCTTTGGAATTTTTTAGATTTAAGTAAATCTGCTAACTGAGCGCGAGGAAGGCGCATATTTGCAAAATTAGGAATATGACCTCCAGCCAATTCAGGAGTTAGAAAATCAGGAAATGAAGATTGTTTTTTACCTAATTTGTATTTATCTATGAATCTTGCGTTACTTTCGCCAATATAACTTGTACTAAAATAAGCTGGATCAAAAATTTCAATTTTTCCACCAGCTTTTTCTATTTTAGATAGAAAATTATCTGCAAATCCTTTGCGAGATATAATACTATCACTTAATTTCTTAAAAATTTCAGAATTTCTTTGTTTAGATCTATTTTTTCCAACGCCAATTATATTATCAAAAATTTTCTTTCCACGTTCATTTATTCCATAGTTTCCAGAATGAATATCTGCACGGGCTCCGAATAAATTTTTTGTTAAAATTGGATCTATTGCTTTTGTTGCAGTATTATCAATAATACGAGATAATAAAGTAATAATACCACTATTTGCACCACTTTCTTCTAAGGTTCTTAGATAATTTACATTACTGGCTTTTGGTTTTGCAGTATATCCACGCTCTAATGATCGTTTCAATGATCCAACTGGAGCTAAAAATTCCATACCTGCTACTTTTTCATTAGCAAGCATCTTTGAAAGAATGTATTCTGATCTTAAGGCGCTAAGATTATTATATTTTTTTGTTACTAAATTAGAATCTCCCAATCTGTATCCAGTTCCTTCAACTCCAGATGCTAATTCTTCTGCTACTCCACTTTTAATAAATCTTTCATTAGCAAAATTAGGAACAAATCCATCCGCCATACCTTTTGGACGTAAATAACCAGCATCTAAAACTCTTAATCCTTGGTTAAAGGCTTGCCCTGCTCTTCTTAGTTCATATGGACCAGGTTTTCCAGTAGATTCACCTAATTCAGCTAAAATATCGGTAACAGCACCTAAATCTCCTGATTTCGTAACTCCTAAATTATCAATTCTTAAATCTCCAGCATATTGGCCAGCAAAACCCGAATTTCTAGATCCTTCTAGATATGGTTTTAAGTAATTAGTTAAAACTTTTGCTATATTAGATTGAACAGAAATTTCATTTCTACCAGGAAGCATTCTTCGTATTTCAGGATACTCAATAAGTTGTAGTCTTTCGATTAATGCAGCTTCTTTTTTTCTTCCACCAATAGTAACTTTTCCAGTATCAAATATTTGTGGTGCAAATGCTCCTGATGTATTTAAAGCTCGTAATTTATCAAAATCTTTATTTTTTCTTCTTAAAACAGATAATACTAGTTCTTTTGGATCGATGCCTTTTATTAATCCCATTCCACTGAATTTATCTTCAAATAAATCCCCTTGTACACTATTTAGTGCCGCAACATTATAAATATCTTTATATGAACCACGCCCAAGCTTATTTAACATTTCAAACTGAGACTCAAAAGGTGTTTTTTTTGCAAAATTAGGAATATGACCAGAAGCTATAGAAACATCACCAAAGGGATGTTTATATTTAGGAAAAATATTTCCTTTTGGACTATAAAGCCTTGCTTTATCACTTAATGAATTAAATAAAGAAACTTCTTTTTCAGAAGAAAAAGTTTCTATCATATCTGATACATCTTTATTTCCAATACTCTTAAAATATCTTTTTAATAAATCCGAACTTACTCCAATTTTACCTCCAGAAGCTACTTGCATAAACTTTTCTGAACCTAATCTATTAAATAGTTTTTCTAATTTCTGTGGGTCACTATAAATTCTATTAGATCTTATCTGATCTACCATAAGAGCTTGATTATCTCCAGATTTACTAGCACCAAGTTGATCTCCAAAATTTAATTCACTAAATTTTTTTGGTTTTACTCCATCTACTTCCATAAACTTCAAACCTTGTTTAAAACTTGTTGTAGTTGGAACTATTCCTGGCTGTGTACTATTTCTTGAGCGAGCAAGATAATCCATCAAATCTTTAAACCTATGAATTGATCCTAGACCTTCCCAATTTCCAGCATATGCAGCTGATTTAAATTTTGAAGAATCTTCCATTCCAAATCGTGAAGCCATACCACGGTAAAGAGTGGTCATTTTTGGTGCAAAATTAGGAACGAATCCACCCGCCGCATTAATTTTTCTTGCGCCTGACGGAAGACCCATTTTTTTCACCATGTTCTTATTAAACACAGCAGTTCCACCGAATGCATAATTTGGAACTACATATTCATCTGTATTTACAACAGCTGTTCCTCTTTTGCCGTTACCAAAATTAAAATTAGGCATTACGACGGGTTTGGCAGACGGCGAAGCACCGCCAACACCTTTCTTTATCGCAGACATCTCTTGCTGAATAGGAGAATAACCACTAGCAAAACTACCAGTTTTACCTAACGACCTTAATTGTTTTACAGCAGATGGAGACGTTTTACCCAAAGAATAAATTTCCTTTGCTTGTTGGGTATTTTGTGCAGCCCGTAAAGCATTTTGTTTAGCTAAAATCTCTAAAATAATCTTTTCTTTTTCTACTATTCCCGTAACTAACGATAGACGGGTTTTATCTTGGGATGAAGCCGAAGCCAATAAGACATTCAAACCTCTAATTGCTTCAAGTTCTTTATTTCTGCCTGGAAAAAGACCTACTACGTCATCTCTAATGACTGAAAATGTCTTTGAAAGAACGGTTGTTAATAAAGTGCCGATTGTAACTAGTCCCGGACCACTTATTACATTTCCAATTCCTTTTAGTAATCCACTAGCGATAGCCTCACCTGCGTTTTGTATCTCAGGATCTTTGCCAGCGCCACGAAATGAGTCAAGAAAGCTGGTTATGATTTTATTTCCTGATAAAATTTCCTCAAGCAATGGAGCTATAGTTATTTTACCAACAGAATCACCTATTTCTGACGCACTTGTTTTGAAATTTTGAATTAAGCTATCTAAAGATTTGTTGAGGGATTCATTTCTCTTTTGCGCTTCCACGGTAGCGGAAGAAGCCGCATATGTAGCTTGTTCTACAACGCTATAACTTCTAGCTAAATCAGTTATAATCGCTCTAAATTGATTGATTTGGTAAATACCAGCAGAAAGTTCGCCTACGACTTGTTGTTGACTCTTTGTTAAGGAATCGAATGTTCCACCCAAATTTTCTAGAATTCTATCGGCAGATAAAGCTTCTCCGCTTAAATCTCTTACGGCAATACCAAAAGATTCAAGTTGGTCCAATACTTCTGGGCGTTGTATCCTTGTGAAGATTGTTTTGAAAGCATTACCAATTACAGCACCACCTCTGGCAGTAATTTGTTGTGCCGAAGTTATGATACCTAATAGTTTATTGAAAGTTACCCCTGAGTCTTGAGCGGTAGAACCTACGCGAGAAAGAGCTTCGGCCAAGTCTTTTGTAGATACGGCGAATTTAGTGTCAACTGCAACTAATCTATTGATGACTTGAGTTGAGGTTAGTCCTTCTTTGGAAAACCCGTTAATTGCACTAGTTAAAGAATCAACAGCACTTGCAGCATCCAATCCTGATAACCTTGATAGAATAAGAGCGGAATTTACTCTTTTTACTGTTTCTTCAGCACCAAGACCTTGACGAGAAAATTCAAGCGCAGCCTTTGCAGCCGCATCAAAAGATTGTGAGGCATTTCTAGCAACATCAAAAAGTTCTCTTTTAAAGGAAGATAAATCTTTTGATGACAAACCTAAAACAGAATTAATATCTAAAAGAGCTTTCTCTACCTTGATTGTAGAGCTAACTATTTCATTGAAAATTCTAACAGTTCCACCCAAAGCAAATGCTGAAGCACCGAATGTTAAAACACGTTGATTAGCAGCATCTAGAGAATTTCCTACTTGGTCAACGCCAGTTCTAATTCTACCTAAAGGAGCAAGCGCAGATCTTTCGTTTATTTGAAAATTTAATTTCTGTGTTTTTTCAAGTTCTCTAATCTGTTTTAAGATTGGAGCAGTTTCTATTCTTGCTGAGAGTGTGACCGAGGGAGTTGCCATTTCTTACCTTTGTTCTAATAATACACGAAATGATTTCGGTTTGCTAACTATTTTGCATTTTAAACATTTCCATCATTGACATGGGTTTATTTGGTAATCCCTTTTTACCATCGCCATCAATTATATTCAAATCTTCCTTGGTAGCACCAACAATAGCTACATTAGAGTGATTATTATTATTCACTAATTCTTTTGCATTCCTTGAAGAATTTAGGTAATTTACTAATTGGTCTGGGTCTTTTGATATATTTGATGGCAGTGCTTTAATATCAACTTCCTGTAGAATACTTTTGAAAAATTTTCCATAATTAGAAAGTTTTACTTGATTATATGTAAAATTTACTATTGATTTGCCAAAAAACATACTTGCGTTATCTTCGCATAGATTATAGTAAGCTGTAAAAAAATCTTGTATAGCTAATTTTTTTAGATTTAAATCAGCGCATCTATCTAAACTTTTGCCATATATTGCTAATAAATCAATAAATATTGTATCTTCTATTTCGTCAAATTCTTCTTTAGAAAATAATGCATTTTTTAGAGTGTCTTCTTTAAAAAAAGATTTTAATATGTAATAATCATTAACGACTTTATCAGCATAACTTTCTGATGTCATTCCAATCAAATCACTCTTTTCTTTTTCTAGCAATCTTAATTCATTTTCTTGCTTTTCAGTTTCTTCTATTTGTTTCTTTAGGATAGATGGAAGTTTTATCAATTTGAGAGATTCTTTTAATCTAACAACGTAATCTTTCTTCATGACTATCTCATTCTCTTTCTTTTCAGACCAAAGCCCCTCCTTTAAAAGAAAACCCACCTTTTCTTTCTCGGTCATTATGCCGCTTGAATAAGCTTCTTGCTTAAATTGGTCATAAAGTTCATCTAAATATAAATGCTCTTTATGTGACAAGTGCCGAATATAAAGAGTTCCCCCATTATATTCGGCACAAGAATAGCCATTACAAACGTCAACAAACGCTTGTCTTAACTCTTTACTCACTCAAGTATTCTTTTTCTACTTTTTCAAACTCTTCTGGTGTAGAAATACGACCAGCGGAATAAAGACCCCAGAATAGAGCTAATTTATTTTTAGCAGCTATATAAATTGGGTCTAAGTTTTCCTCTAGATCAAAATAGTAATTTTCTTTTTCTTCAAAGGTATTTCCCTTAAATACTTGTTCAGACTTACCATCTTTTTCGATATAAGTTTGATAAAATATCAACCATAGATTCCCTCTTTCCTGCGCGTATGACTCAGCGGTATTTTGGAAAATAGCTTGATTGGATGTTTCAATCGCTTGAAGTTCTCTTTGAATATCCACTAGTTCAGAAAGAAGATCGGATTGCTTTGTTTGTTTTTCGACATTCTGATCTTCTACTGATCCAATAGAGATAAGGTCGTTTCTGATTTTTTCGCCTTCAATAGTTAAATGAGCGATTCTCTTTGCAGTCTCTTGAGACAATAGGGCTCCCGCACCATCAATATGTTTATTGACCAAAACAGATTTACTGATTAAACCAGCATCAATAGCTCTTTTTATTTGAGAACCATAGAATAGACGGAACTTATCATTCTCTCCTCTAGCTGGTTGTTTTAAAGAGATACTGTAACTAACAGGTTCTTTAACCTTGGTCTTTACAGTTATTTCTTGGCCATTTTCGTTTTTAACTTCAGTTTTTTCAACTTCGGTTTCTACTGATATTTTGAATTCGTGTAGCTTTTTCATAACTTTTTCTTATTATACGTTTTTGTTTAAAAAAAATCAACTTTAAAGTTCTTAGATTGTTCTTCTATTGAACGATAACAATCATTTCCAGAACCTAATATTTTTTTTCTAATTCTATCCATTTCTTGGTCAGTGAAATGATTAGCTAGAATTACTTTGTTTTTTTGGTCTTGAGGAAGGGCGTCAATCAACTTACCCATAGCATCGTCGTGCTGTTCTTTTAAGTTTTCTACAATAAATAAAAAATCTTTAAATAGATTTGTAATATTTCTTTTTGTAGAAAATAAAAATATTTTCTCTGCTTGATTTTTTTCCATAATTCCTTTTTCCTTAACTTATATACACAAAAAAGCCCCAGTTTTATTAACTGAGGCTTTTTTATTTTTCTAACTATTTAATTAGAATGCATTTTTGCCACTAATGAAGATACCATTTATGTTATCTTCTGGTCCACCGATTGTGCAGCTATAGCTTAAGCTTACAGTTGCAGCATTTTGACCAACGGCATTACTTTGATTTTGGCTTTCTAGTTTAGCGCGACGAATATCGAATCTCATCGCAACAGCACCAGTTCCTTGACAATTTGGCTCACGGCACACAACAGAGAAATTTGTAAATTCATCGTTACAAAGAACATTGCTTAGTGCGCTTGATTTTAATTCAGTTTGTAGAACTTCAATCTGAACGGTAGGAGTGATTGGGTAAGTTTCTACTTTAGCGTAGCTGAATAGAGTTCCTAGACGATTTAGATTTTCTCTAGCAAGAGGAATGCTGATATTAATACTTTGAACAGGAACAGCATTAGCACCGCTCATGAAAATACCAAGAGCAGTAGCATCAGCATTATTGATTTCTAATGTTACGTCACCGGGTTTAATGGCTGAGATGATATTAGTGCCAGTATAGGTTTGGGCGACAGGAATACTGAAAGTCTGTCCGGTAACGGGTCTTCCATTCTCCAAGGCTACAGCAGGGGAAGCTATATTTTGAGTGCCAGTATCGTATTTGACGTTAAGAGCCTCGAAAGTAACATCGCAAGTAGGAATAGTGCCAACAGCGAAATTCCAAGCGATGTTAGAGACTGAAGCATTGCCAAGGGAAACAACACCATTAACGCCGCTACTAGTATTTCCTACTGCGTCTGCACCTTCAGAGGTAACTAGACAGAAAAGATTCTTTGGGTCAGTAGATTTAGAAAGAATGCCGCTTAAGCAAGAGACATTACCTTTAACGAAAAATCCTAAAGCTGATTCCGCAAATCCGTCTAGGGGATAATACTGAAGTGAAGCGTTTACAGTAGGAGCTTCGGTGATGATTGAGTCAACTCTGGCTAATTGGCCTAGTTGATTAACATCTTGACGATTAATTGTAAAGTCGTGAGAAAAAGACTGAGCGCGAGGAACTTGTAGAAGTAAATTCTGTCCAGAGTTACCGCTTGTGAAAGCGAAACTGTTTGCGGTTCCGCTTGAAATAAAAACGGCTTGAGATTGGTAAAGGATGCGATTTCTGCCCATAATATTATAAGTTTAGTTTTGTTTTTTTGTTTACACTTTTTTTCTATTGATTTATATCAGGTAATGATTAAATTTGAACTATCAGCTGCTTCGTTTGCATCTATGCTAATTGGAAGTGACATATTTAGCTCGGCAGAGGTATATGCGCCAACTGAAGAACCTAGATTGAATGAATCAATGTATGGATTTACAACTCTATAAGTTGTAGCGGCTGAAGCCCCAGAGCATGGTGAAACTAATGTGATAAAGATGCTTCCAGTAAGAGCATTTCCACAATCAAAGTGAGAAAGACCGCTTAATGGATTAACGCCCTCTAAGAATCCATTCATAGAAAGAGATGCGGCTATAGCGGTCATTGGTCTTGTTGGGAATTTTTGTCCAAAAATTGCAACTGCTTGTCTAGTAAAATTTACAGAAAGGTTAAAACTTTGTGGGCTAAATCCAGTCAATCCCGCGCCGCTGACTTGAATTCCAGAAATTGCTATATCTTGACTGCGAACTAAAGCAGTTGGAACAGCAATATTTTCTTTTGCTCCTGTAAAATTTTCAACTCTTAAATCTAATCCTTCGCCATTTACAGAAACTTTTGCGAAATCACCAACATTGGCGCTTACGGAATAAGAGTTAATACATCCACTTAAAATAGTTAATTTATTTTCGTAGTTAGCTGTATTAGCTTGTGAATTAAGAAATTCAAAATTTCTAGCCCCAAAGCCAGCCACAGAAATTCCGTCTGTTCTTCCAATAAGAATTCCAATTCCAGTATTATTTACTAAGCCAAAATTAGTTTCTATTTCTTTAGAGCTTTTTACGGCTTCTACTGAAAAAGATACAGGAGTATAATTTACAACTGGTCTTTCTTTTAGAGGGCTGAATCTTCCGATTTGGCTTACATCGGCTCTTGGAATTTGATAACCAACTGTTGCGCTTTGAACGCGCTCAATTGTTTGGAATGTGGTCCCCGCTGTTCCCGAAGACATTTTAACTTGCGTTGATTGATAGAATGGCATAATTTTTAAATCTTGTTTTTAATAATAACACTTTTTTTATGTAAATCTTTCTTTAGTAAGCTGAAAATCTATGATTCCTACGAAATTAGATTCGTTTGTCTTAAAAGAATCACTTAATTTAGATCCTCTAACAGATTCTATATATAAGAAATCTTTTAAGTTTTCAGCAGATGAAGTCATTTGCTTGTAATTATACCCACTTGGATACATTCCTGTCTTTACATCTCCGAATGGATTTATTGGGTCAAGATTCTTGCTTATAAACGGAATCCATTTATTTTTCTTATCAACGAAAAATGACATAACTTCATCAATGCCGTCCATCGTTTCAGAAAAAACTATCATAGATATTGAAACTTTTGTTTGTTTTTGACCACCAAGAGCATATGGAGAATTTTCATTTGATAATGCATTTATAAAAATTGCTGGTGTCACAAAAGAATATGGCTCTATCGCCCCCGTTGGATTTAAATCATATCTTGAATTTAGATAAAACTTAGAAGTCGTTAAAATTACTTCCTCTGTCTCATTTGATAAGTAAAAATTATATTCTTTAAAAGAATAACTTCCAGTTAGATTAAGTCCTGTTCCATAACTTGAAGGTATTAAAACTCTTCCATTATCATAATCTATTTTGATCCCACTTTGTTTATTTAAGAAGTTATTAGAAAAATACACTCCAGAGGAAACATTCGCGCCAGAAACACCTTTATCATAAACCCATTGCTTAAATGGAGATGAGTAAGATTCATACCCATTTAATCTCAAGTCTTTATTGTAAAATAACTTAGAGGAGTGATTTATATAAGCAGAAGCTTCATTCAATAATGAATTTTCAGCCCAAAACAAAAAAGATGCTTTTGCATCTGATAAAAATTGATTTTTCATACTTTATTATTTGATCCCTTTACGTTTTCTATAAAATTTTTTAAAATTTGAGTTATGTAAGAAGTGCTTCTGAATGTAGCACTATTTTTTAGTGAATTTCTACTCTGAGTACCGCCCTCTGATCTTCCTTTGCCAATTTTTGAAATAAATTTCTTTATACCTGGAATACCTTTCTCAATTCTATCTGTCCAAGATATTCCTTCAGCCCAAGGCATCGGACTGGCATCAAAAATTGCTTCTTGATCTGGCGCAGTAAACACAAAATCGAAAACTAAATTATCTTCCTGTGAACCACGAACATATTTCATTTTTGGTCCCGAAGGATTTCCTTCATTCAAAATTTCATAAACAGGATAAATTGGATTGCTACCATTTTCAAACCCAATAAAAGAAAATAAATTTGCACTTTCCCCACGAACCCCAACTATCGTATTACTGATATTTTCCGCTGTTGGGCCAGCTTCTATTTCCTGCGTGACCGGATGATTTGTAAAATCGTCTTGCATTTGATAAACTGCTGGTTCAAAAATTTCTAAACGAACTTTTTCCTCGGCTTCTTTTATTAAGATACGCCCAGCTTGTGAATTTATTTCTTTTAGTATTTGCTGCGGGTTCATTTTATTATCTTCAAGTAAAATGTATAATAATCAATATCGAATAAACCATGCGGTCTTCCAATTCCTTCCACGTTAAATCTAAATCCATCTAATTCCAATTGTCTTGCTTCGCTAAAAATATCATAAAATTCTTTTTTTATTTTTATTCTAGCTATTCCATCAATATTTTTTAATTTTAACTGAGCTTCATCTTCTGAACCTCCAACATATGGAGTTAAAAATGAATCTTTTAGTTTTTGATCATATAAAACTCTACCCTTTATAATTGATCTTGAGAAATTATTTTGCGGATTAGTTAGTAAGTTTTGATTATTTCTAGAAAATCTATTAAAAGATTCTTCATTTGAAAATGCAACTATTTCAGTTGGAGACTTGTAAACTATAATATCTCTATCCCAAGTATCAGCAACATCAGCGATTAGCGATGCCAAGTCATTTTTTTCTTGCAGTGTAAATAAAGAAGCCATATGATTAAGCGTATTTTTCTATTAAGATGTTGTGAATCATTAATCTATTTAAATTAAAAGGGTTTGAGATATAAAATGAGTCAGGAATCGGAGCCGGAACTCCTGAGTTGTTGTATGTTGATGTAAAAAATCCAGTTAATTCATTACTAGAACCAATCATTGTACCCAGAGCAACTTTCATGTTTTGTAAAGAAGGAAACTGCAAAAGATCATCTTGTTGATCATTATTATTGAACATAGTAATAGAAAAATTTTGATTAGATGTTCCTTTATCTTTTATTTTTATTTTTATTCCAAATACATTACAAAAATATGTATCTAGTAGTTTTAGCTCTCCAGTCAGAGTAAATGGTGATGGCATTATTATAGTCGATAAATCATTATAACTAAAGTTAAAATTATATCCAGTTGCTCCGCTTGGTATAATTGAAGCACTTACATTAGCATAACCGTAGCCAATAGAGTTATTATAATATGATATACTAGCATTAAGATTGAAAGACTCTCCTAAAGAAGAAATTCGTGGTCCAATACCTATATAAGAACATGAATCTTTATTCGGATAAAATTCATTATTTGATTTTATTCCTAAATAAAAATTTTTTGCATAATCTTCTTTATAAATACCAACAATTGATTCGTTTTGCAAAGTTTGATCAAATCCAGATACATTTGCCAAAGAAAGCGCAACACAAACTCTGATCTCCTCCCAGTCTCCGAAGTCAAATGGATAGACAAGAGATTCCTTTGGTTCTAAAACCAAGCATTTATGCCCACTGGCAGGAACCCTATCGAAAATTGTAGCCATATCAATAAAAATTATACGTTATACATGTTAATACACTTTTGTTATTTTTCTTATTTATAAATAAATAATCTTATCATTAAGAATACTTTTCGATTAATATTCCATGTACCCTTAATCTATTGAAGAGAAATGGATTGTGAATATATAAAGCATCAGGTATTGGCGCTGGTGTTCCCGAATTATTAAAAGTAGATGTAAAATAACCAGTATCTGGAGATGAAGTAAATGCAATATTAGCTAAGTCTTTTCTCATTTGGCTTAAAGATGGAAAATTCAAAGCAAAGGGTGGAGCACCATTTGCCTGAGATTCAGCATCATTTTGATGAAACTTCATAGCAATAGAATAAGATTGATTTGATGTTCCTCTATTTTTTATTTTAATTTCCAAACAAAACATATTACAAAAATAAGAATTTAGTCCACTTTGATTAATAGTAGGAGGCAATTTTATCTGGGTATAATTAGTATATGCGGGTTGCTCATTAAAATTTCCACTAGGTACAATAACTGGAACTGCATAATAAATTTCACACGTTTGACCATTATTATAAGTATATAATGTAAGAGGGCTATTATTATAATATGGAGGTGCTACATTTTCACTTCCAACTCCGATATAAGAGCATTTATTCGAATCGGGATAAGATTCATTATTTGTTTTTATTCCAAAGTAAAAACTTCTTGTATAATCATATCTCCCCGCATTTTCAATTTGCTCTGGTTCTATTCCTCCATTTAGTTGTGACCAACTTGTTAAAGAGAGTGCAACCCCAACTCTTATTCTTTCCCAATTTCCAAGATCGAATGGATATGAAAGAGATTCTTTTGAATCTAGAATTAAACAGTTTTCTCCGCTTAAAGGAACTCTCTCGAAAATTGTAGCCATATTAATAAAAATCTATAGAATTAAAGTCTGTAAAATTAAAATCATTTGATCCAGAATTTATTGCACCAGAATAAAATTTTACTATATAACCGATGTATTTTCTAGAAAGTATATCACTACCCGAAACATTTTCTCCATATGTTAAAGAATTCTGAATAGATAAATTACCAAGGGTGTTACCAGAAACAAATCCAGAAACAAAAAATGATTGACCAGTTAAAGATCCAGTTTGATATAGATCAAATCCATCATTAAAATAAGTATTATTGTTTTTTATGTAACCAGCAACTTGTTTTAAATAATAAATATCTTTTGTTTTTCCTACTCCACTCTCAAAAAATAATCTCTTCCCAGTATCGTAAATATTAAAATCTTCTAATATAAAATCAAAATATTTTTTAGTAGAAGTAACTTTTATTACTTGACCGTCTTTGGACGAAGAAAGCATTAACAACTGGCTTGGTGGTTTTTGCGAGGATTGCTCATTGGATGTCCAAAAGCTAGATTTTGTAATAAAATCTAAACCACTAGTAGATACGCCAGTTACTATCATTTCCCTATTCCATCTGTTTGTCCCATATCTTTTTGCTAAAAGATTACCCTTTTTGTAAAAACATGTAAATTGACCTGTCCTAAATTCAAGATCTCTTCCAGTTACAAAACTATAATTATTTAAGTTTGTTGAATTAACTAAGGTTGGTGATTCACCATTCCAACCAGTTTGAAATAAACTTCCGCTGATTAAAGAAAAAACTCTAACTTCTGGTTTCCCAGCGTATCCAACATTAGAATCTCCGTTGTCTTGAAGAGCAATTACTGGAATTCCAGAATTATCAAAACACATCGAGAAATTTGTAAATCTATCTATATTGGAAGAAGCTAAGTTATTACCAAGCCAATCAATCTTAGTTCCAGTAAAGTTTTTTCTTGGGAATTCATTATTTTCAAGTTTTCTTACTTTTATCTCATTATTTTGAAAATATCCTCCCCAAAAACCAGTAAAAAGTTGACCACTAGTTAATGGAATACCAGTTTGATTAGGTCCAAAAGAAACAAAATCATGACCACGCGCATTCTCAAATCCGCCCCAGTACCCATAAGGCAAATATTCTTTACCAGTTGGAATATAAGTAATCAAGTTTGTATCCTCTTATAAAAACATTCTTCCGAAATGAATTGCTGACCAAATTCATCTGTACCAGTTATTGAACTGCAATAATCAAGAACATAAGAAGAGGGTGAATTATTATCAAAAGCTTCGGTAGCATAAACATTTAATTTAGAAGAATTAAAGTCAGTTACATAACCTTTCCAAGAAAAAGAACCAACAATTCTATTTGATATACTGGACGAAAAAGAAACTGTAGTTAATTTTAATCCTTTTATAAAATATTCTATAGCCAAAAAATCAGTGCATGGTTTTTTGATTATTATCTTTATGTCTTTTGATTCATCATAACAACCTCTCGCCAAAGAATCTTGCTGTAACTTTGTTAAAATAATATCCGCCGAAAGATCAATTGATACTGGCATCTTCATTTGTCTATTTGGCGAATATTTTCCCATTATATAATTTTCATCCCGTTGGATTCCAATTCTTAATGTAAAGTTTTGCAAAAGACAGGAATTTGATCCAGACATATGAGTTGCAAATCCAAAATCAATTGGAATTTCCATCATTATATCACCATGAGAAAGAGCGGAAATTTGATCTGGAAAACTTCCGTTTTCATTAAACAAAGAACTTCCAGATCTTATAGAGAACTGATTTCCATAAAGTTGTCCATTATCGGCTAAAGCAGGACTAGTTAAATTGATTGGATTTCCAGTATAAGAATCTACATTTAGTGCTTGTCCATTTACGTTTGAAACTACAAACTTACCAACTTCCGCTGTTACTAAATATTCGTTAATAAGACAATTGCCAAGGCCAAATATATTACAACTACCTATATTGGATAAATTTGGCTCTTTATTATTATTAGATGCTAAAAGATAGAAATTTTTTTCTGTATTTAGATTTTTAAAAAGTGATTCGCCTGTTCTATTGACCAGCAAACCAACCTTTTTTTCATTTTGTCCATTTGTAACTAAATAGTTATAATTAAAATTAACTATTGGAGCTTTATTTTTTGCATTTTCAAAAGATAAATCAGTATATTGAACTAATTCCCTATTGAAATCAATTGAAAAATCAAAAGATTGTATTCTTGAAAGTTGATTTATTGCGCCAGTAGCAGTCTGGTTAGAAAAAGAGTCCCCAGAAGAAACAAATAAAGCTACATTATAAAAATTATACACAACTTATTGTCTTCCCAGTTGAGGACCATATTGATTTTCAGAGCCGTTAGCAGTAGAATATTGGTCTATTGTGTAAAATTGAACTTGTCTAGCAGTAGATAAGCCACGGTTATATAAATCAGCAGCTTCTTTAGCTTGTTCGGTATAGTCTTTTGCTAAATCTCTAATTAGTTTTGCCTCTGTTGTGCTATTAGAAAGAGATATTGAACTATCGCCTTCTCTAACACTTAAAACTCTTTTCACACCAGCGGCACCAAGATAATTTAAAACTTCTTTTTTGTAATAATTTCCAATATAAAGCAAGAAAGAAATAGCTTGCTCACCAGGATCTAAAGCTGGACTAACGCATCCACTTTCTTTTGTGTAGCATTTATATGTTAGTGCGCCAAGCTGCCCCAAGAATGAATCGCTGAGTAGTTTGCCACTAATAAAAGAAACGCTAGTAGAAGAAGGTGATCCTATCTCCCCGTAGATTTCATTTGCCAGCCCAGAAATATAATTACAATTCATTCTGAGTGATACACTAAATAATTAAATTAACGTCCGCGAGCTAACAAATTAGCAATATCTTCTTCGTCTTTTTTTGGTAATTTTGCGGTTACTGGGTTCGTATTCTTTACATTAACGAATGCAAATTTTGCTTTCAAGAACTTAGTAACCAATCTATCGGTCAATACCGCCCTAGATACAGCGTTTGGAATAACACCTTGTTGAACTGCGTGACGTTGCAAATCAGCAAGATTCATTTCTCTTATAAAAGACTCATATTCAGCTTGAGTGTCTTGCTTGTATGGGAATTGACTATATCCAACTAGTGAATAAATTGAGTCCTCTGGACCCTGAATTTCAACATTTCCTGTAGCGATTTTAGAAGCGAGTTTTTTTGTGCGTACCATATTTTTTCCTTTTTTCCTTTTTCCTTTATAGTTATACTTAGCATTGCTAATTACACGCAAAGTCAATAAATTTATACCTTTATTTATTAAAAAATAAACAAAAAAAATCCCCACCTTTTGAGTGGAGATTAATTTTTAGTTTTTTAACTCTATTACGAGATTAGACCAACTAAGCCACGGCTATCTAGGATAGCGCGACCTTCGCGGGTTGAACCATAGAAACCAATGGTATCTTGACGATTTAAGAACTGATCGTCTGGTGATAGGCTGAAGGTTTGACCTTCCGCACCAGCTTCGCTAAGTTTAACGAGCGGATTGGTGCCAGCGAGGTTAAGACCAACGATGATTTGTTCGTTAGCTTGGGTGAAGGCAGAACCAGCATAGCTAGTAGAAGCGGCATATTTCGCGAATACTTTATTGTAACGACGACCTTTGCCCATTTCGTAAGCTACAACTAGCTCAACACCAAAGAAGCTGGGGGTACCAGCTAGATTCCAAACTCCGTTACGAACAGAGTCGGTAGCGGCGAGAACGGTTGATTCATCGGTATTTGGAACAGCTTTGGTATTAACAGGGTTGTAAGCAATAGCGCGGATGCTCTCTACGATCTCAGGGGAGACTAAGAGATGGGTGATTCCTTGTGAACCACCAACAGGGGTGCCACCGAACCAAGACGGTTTGGTGCGGGCAGCTAGGGTGAAGAGACGATTGATATCATCCATACCGAAAGAGCCAGCGGTAGCAGCGCGAAGAACTTGACGGGTATCAATTACGCCATCTTCATCGCTATCAAATTGAGCGTCAGCAATGGCTTTTAGAAGAATGTTAGCCGCATTGATTTCTTGTTTGACAAGAATTTCTTGAGCAACACGATTCATAGTAGCAGCTACTACATTAACGCGAGCTTCGCGAGCATACTTTTTCTTCATTGATACAGCGGTATCAAGAGTATAAGTGTTTAGGAATAGTTCGTCAAGACCACGAACTTCGGAAGTGGCAAGACCACCAGCGATTGATTGGGTCCAAACATTGATGAAGTTACGATCTTTTACATCGTAATAAACATCGAGTGGAACAGAAGGCGCGGTGCCTTCGGCATAGGTGTCAGAGGCGTAAAGATTGCCAACGACAGGGGCTTGTTCGACAACTTGTTGAATAACTGGACCCATGAAAGCCGCAAAGGATTCTTGAGCGGCTAGGGATTCATTTTTGTTACGAGAACCAAGTTGAGCGATAAGTTTAGCAGCGTCAGAACCTGCTTTGATAGAAATTTTTCCGTATTGTTCTTTCATGTTAATAAATTTATTTTTTTATACTACTTATGTTGATTAGAGACTGATCTTTACTTGGACATATCCACCGAAAGAAGAACCAGAAGTAGAGAGCACTTTGCAGATGTCTAGACCAGATCCGATATAAGGAGCGGCGTTAGCAGCGGCAATGAAAGTGATTTGACCAGCAGAACCATTGATAATACCAACAGAGCCAGGAAGAGGAGTCCCACTGTAAGCGCCTTGCTTTAGGGTATAAATACCATCGGTAGCAACAGGAACAGTTTCGCCAGAAGCGACGATTTGTTTTTCGGCTTTAACATAAGAATCGAGAAGAACAACTTTGCGACCATGTTCGTCAAATTCGATGGTGCCATTTAGGGCTAGGCCGAGAACTGCGTATTTGTTGTCGCCAGCGGCAGCGTAGCGAACTTTGCGAGGTTGCTCGTAGCGTAAGCTAACGGCTCCTTCAAAGCTTGCGCCAGGGCCAACAGCAGCAAAATCACCAGCGGAAAGCGCGGGATCTTGATTACCAGTTAGAACGGTAACGAAACGACCACCAAAGCCAGTGGTATTAAGAGAGTAGAAGTTAACAACGCCCCAAGGATTTTCTTGCTTGAAGGGAAGGATGTCTACGTAAGTATTATTGAGTTGTGACATATTTTATATCCAGTTATTGGTTTGAAAGTTGATACACTATTTTTTATTATTTTATACTAATATTTAGTTTTTTTTATCTTTTAACGCCAGCTACAGAAATTCCTTCAGAGAAAGCTCTTTGGGTTTTTTCACGTAAATCTTCTGTTATAGCAGGGGTATTTGGAATTTGAACGCTAGAAGAATCTTGTTTTACTGAAGCGAAGACTTCTTTTACGTCTAAAGTTTTTTCGTCGATTTCGACGGTAAGGCCAGCTTTAGCCATTTGTTGTTTCATATAATTAGCTTTTTCAGCTTTATATGATTTTGTTTTTTCTTTCATTAGCTTCTTTTGCTTGTCCATAAATAAAGAGAAAGCTTCGTCTGACTTCATTGCCTTAACTTCATCTACGAGAATAGAACGATCATCTTCCTCTAGATCGAAAGTTTCATCTAAGGAAGCCATGCGGTCATTGAATTTTTGTTCAGCAAAGGTGGCAGCTTGTTTTTCTTCGATTTCGTGTAGTTTGGCCTGAAGATCTTCGATAGCTTTTCCGAGATTAGAAGCTCTATCTTCAAGTTCGGCTCTTACTTTTTCAGCAACGGCAGCGGCTTCTTCTTTTTGTTTTAGTTCAGCAGCGTATTTTTCAGAAAGCTCTTTAACTTTTTCTTCCATAAAGCCTTGAATTGAGGCAACGGCAGTTTTAGCTTCTAGTTTGGTAAAGTCCGAATAGTGGGACTCTAGTTCTTGTAATGATTTAATGACCATAGGAATTTTTAATTTGAATTTATTTTGTTTTACACTAAAATCTTCATTGTTTATATTTTCATC
>Ga0209550_10000484_pt1 | contig 37597 bp, 35 predicted proteins | sample LauGreSuBDMM15SN_2_FD_187567 | JGI IMG/M metagenome (GOLD analysis project Ga0209550, IMG submission 187567) | Freshwater lake microbial communities from Lake Michigan, USA - Su13.BD.MM15.SN (SPAdes) (version 5) | ecosystem: Environmental > Aquatic > Freshwater > Lake | place: Lake Michigan... | reverse complement strand
ATGATATGCATGGCGAAAATACCCATGTCCATACCAATACCCATCTGGGTTGATAACGGTGCATACAAGGTCCAACCTGCTGCTGTCGCACCACCAGGCACTAGGAACGAACCAACTAACAGAATCGCTGCTGGTGGTAACAACCAGAAGGAGAAGTTATTCATACGCGCGAATGCCATGTCCGCAGCACCGATTTGCAGCGGAATCATCCAGTTCGCAAAACCTACGAAGGCCGGCATGATGGCACCGAACACCATGATCAGACCATGCATGGTGGTTAACTGATTAAAGAACTCAGGCTTGAATAATTGCAAGCCAGGTTGGAACAGTTCAGCACGAATACCTAATGCTAGAACACCGCCAGTCAATAACATTGCAAACGAAAACCACAGATATAAAGTGCCGATATCTTTATGATTGGTCGCAAACAACCAACGCTGCCAACCATGAGGATGATGATCGTGCGCGTCGTGAGCGTCGTGTGCGTGATCGATAGTTGTACTCATCTGATTCTCCTGATATTTCGATTCAATGCGAAATTATTTGCGTGCAGCTAAAACTTCAGCTGCTTGCACCATGTTTTGACCTGCCTTGTTTGACCAATGATTACGGGTGTAAGTAATCACCGCAGCAATTTCAGTATCAGACAAAGTTTTCCATGCAGGCATAGCGTTCTTACCATTCAACAGCATAGCAATTTGATCGCCCTTAGGTCCATTCACTACTTTTGATCCATCCAATGCAGGGAAAGCACCTGGTACACCTTTGCCGCTGTCTTGATGACAAGCCACACAGTTAGATGCATAAACTGCAGCACCTTTGGTGTTGAGCTCAGCCAAAGTTAGCGCTTTATTTGCATCTTCTGCACCAGCAGTTGAGCCCTTCTTCTTATCTGCTACCCATTTTGCGTAATCTGCTTCACTAAGAACATTCACAACGATAGGCATGAAGGCATGCTCTTTGCCACACAGCTCATAACAGTTACCGCGATAAGTACCGACTTTCTCTGCTTTGAACCATGTGTCGCGTACAAAACCTGGAATCGCATCTTGTTTTACGCCCAAGGCTGGAACACCCCAAGCATGAATCACATCATTCGCTGTAGTGACGATACGGATTTTCTTATTCACTGGCACAACGAGTGGATTGTCCACTTCAATTAAATAGTTGTCGCCCTTAGTTGCACCTTCATGAATTTGATCACGTGGGGTAGCCAGTGCTGAGTAATAAGCAATACCTTCGCCCTCACCCTTAATGTAGTCATAACCCCATTTCCATTGCATACCCGTGGCTTTAATGGTGATGTCGGCATTCGATGTGTCTTTCATCGCCACCACAGTTTTAGTTGCTGGCAAAGCCATCAAAATAACAATAATGAATGGCACAACTGTCCATGCGATCTCAACTGTGGTGCTCTCATGAAAGCTAGCTGCTTTGTGACCCAGTGATTTACGATGCTTGAGTATGGAGTAGAACATCACACCAAATACAGCAAGGAAAATAACGACACAGATCACCATCATCAAGGTATGCAGCTGATAGATATCAGACGCAATCGCAGTCACAGGTGGCTGAAAATTCAATTGACGAACGGCAGGTCCACCCTCCATATCATTGACAGCAAATGATGAAGTCGTAACCAATTGCCCAGAAATTGCAGCAATCATCATGAGTAGGCGCTTCGCGTATTTCATAGTGTCCTCAAAAGCCTAAATAAAAAGTTATCGCAGATGACTAAGCATCCAGTTAAAAAAACTGAGGTGAACCTGCGTAATGCCCCAGTTCTTCACTCAGTTCTTTTGCAAATTCACGTCGCTTGCGTTCGGTGACAAATCCTCCGACATTCACTTTGTCTCGACCCGCTTCTAAACTAATCAATCCATGCTTGACCTTTGGTAAAGCCACTCGCGTTCTACTTGGATCTAGTCTAATTTTTTCTGATTTTTCCGCACGCACCATCTCAACCACAAGACCTGATGCACTGAGTGCTATCTGATCTCTATCACTTGCATGCCGTCCAAAGTAAAGAAATGCAAAAGCGACTGCCAACATTTCACCTACTGCAAACACCATCACTACCCATGCACCATGGAAGGTGAAGTAACTTGCTATGAGCAATGAAGCTACACATAAGGCTGAATACGCCTTAATTAGCTGACTAGGCGAAATCGAGCAATTTTTTTTCAAAATCCACTCACGCGTCGTCAACACACCACACCTCATCTCATGAACAGGCTAAAAATGATCACTTCATAACTGTCAAAGTATAAGTCAAAAGGCAATTACTCGCCAAGAGGAAACACTTCCATCTCGTCTAGCAGACTGGTTAGTCATATTTTGATCGACTAATTACTTGCGTAAATCATCAAATCGAATAATGCTGGTTCCGTCTGCCCTCTGCTTAGGCGCTGGTCGAAATGCATGACCATTTATCACCTCCACGCTGAGATGAATTTTTCCATCGGGTTGGCGACCTTGCTCTAAGGTCTCTTTTACTCGCCCCCAAAGCCGTTTTCCTAACAAGGCTTTTCGCTTCGTCAGCAAGGGATTTCCGCCAAATGCGCGAATATCCTGAAAAAGATTTTCAATTGATGAATAAGTGATATTCAGAATTTCCATATCTATAACGGGTGTAGCAAATCCTGCTGCCACTAGCATGTCACCCAAATCATGCAGATCTACAAAGGGCAGTAATGCGTCGGTATGGCCCAACTCTGCAAACACATCGCGCAAAGGTTTAAAAGTAGTCGGACCAAAACAAGAAAACATCAGCAATCCATCCACCTGCAACACGCGCTTCCATTCTGCAAACACACGATCAGGTTGTGGGTGCCAATGCAAGGCGAGATTCGACCAAACCAAATCCAAACTGCTCTCTTGCAATGGTAATTGAGCGAAATTTGCACCAACCAAGATGGCATTCCCAGGTCCGACATTACGTTGTCCACTTAGCCTAGCCAAAAATTGTCGAGGCAGATTCTGCGTTTTTTTTGCTTTTTGTCTAGCTTGCGCCAGCATGGACTGCGAAGCATCCACACCACACATGACTGCATTAGGAAAACGCGATCGCAAAGCAAATAAATCATCGCCCTCTCCACAACCAGCATCACACAATGTCTTGGGATTAGTCTTAATCAAAGAGAGGCGCTCAAACATACGTGCTGAAATTTCACGTCGCAAAAATTGCGATGTCTGTACCCGTTCAGTACGTGCAAATAAACGCCGTACCTCCGTTAAAGAAATGGGCGCACTTTGCATTACTGTTTTTTGCGTATCCGCACTCTGTGCAGTCATGTCGTTCATTATTCCGCTTGCATAAAAATCAAGCGCACAGTTTACACGTCAACTTCAACCTCAACGTGGCGTATTTTTATTATGTTCTTACGATTAGTCCGTCAATTAGGCATCCATCATTTACCACGGTGCTGTGCTTTATGCACTTGTACCTTAGAGCAAAATAACTATCACCATCACGCTCACGATATTGATCTCTGTGATTTTTGCTCATTAAAATTTTTTCATCAGCATGCATTACGATGCATTGTGTGTGCCAATAAATTAAACCATCACCATATCGCACAGCATTGCGGCAAATGCCTTGCACAACCACCCGCATACGATATGACACTTGTAGTGACTGACTATGTTGCTCCTTACAATATGCTGATTCATGCACTAAAATTTCAACATCAATTAGCACTTGCTCCTTTGTTTGCCCACTTGTTAGCACAGACATGGCAACAATCCATTTGCATACAAGCTGATTTCATTATTCCTATCCCTATATCTGCACAACGACTGAGCGAGCGTGGTTTTAATCAATCTTTAGAAATAGCTAAGCCACTAGCAAAACATCTACAACTCCCTTTACACTCTTCTCTAGCTTTCAGAATTCGTCATACTCAAGCACAGAGCAGCCTTGCATTTAATAAAAGGAAAAATAATTTACATGGCGCGTTTATCATTTCTAATTCATCAGAAGCGTTAAAAAATAAACATATTATTGTCATTGATGATGTAATGACGAGTGGACATACGGTCAATGAATTTGCTGCTTGCTTAAAACGCCACGGTGTAGCTCGTGTGACTAATTTGGTTTTCGCGCGCACTATCGCGCATTAATTTTTCTTATTTTTTTGTTGGAGTGTGCCGTGTTTCATGTTGTCTTAGTCGAACCAGAAATCCCTCCGAACACAGGCAATATCATACGGCTATGCGCCAACACAGGCGCACAGCTTCATTTAATTGAGCCCTTAGGATTTCCCTTAGATGATGCAAGAATGCGGCGCGCCGGTTTGGACTATCACGAATTCACGGCTATGAAAGTGCATGCAGACTGGAATGCATTTATCAATCAAGTACAACCTGATCCAACGCGATTATTTGCCATCACAACGCATGGATCACAAAACTTTGCACATACGAAATTTTTAGCCGGCGATGTTTTCGTCTTTGGTTCTGAGACTAAAGGACTGGATCCTAATCTGCGTAATCAGTTTCCAACCCAACAGCGACTACGACTTCCTATGCAACCTGATAATCGTAGTCTGAATTTATCCAACGCTGTTGCCGTCATCGTGTATGAAGCATGGCGCCAACAAGGTTTTGAAGGTGGTAGTTAAGTGACTTTAGTGTTAAGAGAGCGTAACCGCTATAGTTACACCACTGATGCAGCTGCAGCCTCAGTTCTCGCTATGGCTTCTTTGCGATAGCGATTCAAATCCTGCACGGTAGTGAATGTCTGCTCAAATAATAAGGAAAGATTGTGCAGAATTCTATCCACTACCTTTTTCTCCCAGACGTCATCAAAACAAATTTGTTTATCCAACCAAGCCTCTAACCATTCAGGATCAGGCAGACGACTCTGCACGGTGTCATTCGGGAATAAAGCACGATTGACATGCAAATTTGTAGGATGCAAAGGTTTTTCAGTGCGACGTGCTGAAGCCATTAACACACCAATTTTTGCAAACGCAATACGCGCCTGCTCTCCCACTTCAGTTAATGCTTTTTTCATGTAGCGCAGATAAGCACCACCATGTCGTGCTTCATCTTGACTAATGATTTTATAGATCTGACGAATAACCGGTTCTGTATGCCATTCTGAAGCGCAGCGATACCAGTGATTAAGACGTATCTCTCCACAGAAATGCAGCATCAGTGTTTCTAGTGGAGGAGCAGGATCAAATTCAAAACGCACTTTATCCAACTCAGCTTCGGTAGGAACGAGTTCTGGTCTAAAGCGACGCAAATATTCCATCAATACCAGGGAATGTTTTTGCTCTTCAAAAAACCACACTGACATAAACGCAGAAAAATCACTGTCGTGTCGGTTATCTCTTAAAAACATTTCAGTCGCAGGCAATGCAGACCATTCAGTGATGGCGTTCATGCGTATGGTTTGCGCTTGTTCATCCGTGAGACTGGACGCATCAAACTGATCCCATGGAATATCGGTTTCCATATTCCAGCGCACTTGTTCTAAAGATCTAAATAATTCGGGATACAACATAGGCAAATTTTGAAATGATTATATGAATGGTTAACTAGCTATCTTACCAACATCATGTTACAAAACGCTTATGGCCGCAAAATCGATTAAAAATATTTTCAATTTAACATCATAAATCATTTAAATTTGTTAACAATTTCTGCGCTCTTGCTCGAATTTCTTGCTTTTCTGAAGGCGAAATTCTGTCTAAATTTTTTGCCATTAACGCAGTACGTGGATTTACTGCCAATTCGGCAACATGCTTATCAATAAAATTCCAATACAAGGTCGTAAATGGACAAGCTGCATCACCACTACGCTCCTCTGGCTTAAATTTGCAGTTGTGACAGTAATTACTCTGCCGATTGATATAAGCACCACTAGAAATATAAGGTTTGCTCGTAAACCTGCTTCCACAAGCATGGAGCGCCATACCCGCGGTATTTGGCAACTCTACCCATTCAACTGCATCAATATAAATCGCTAAATACCAATCTGCGACAGCCTGCGGAGAGAGTTCAGCCAATAAAGCAAAGTTTCCCATCACCATTAAGCGCTGTATGTGATGTGCATAACCATAACGTAAAGTCTGTTGCAAACTATCGTGCATGCAGGCCATCTGCGTTTTACCCGTCCAATACCAAGTCGGTAAAGCACGCTGATGTTGATAGTGATTTGCCTCGCGCATTGCAGGCATATCTAACCAATACATGCCGCGAATAAATTCACGCCAACCCAACACCTGTCTAATAAAACCTTCCACATTTTCTAAGCTAGCCTGTCCATCTCTATAAGCTAATTCAGCACGTTTAATCACTTCCCGTGGATCGAGTAAATGTAAGTTCAATGCAGCAGAAAGCAGGGAATGCCATCCATACGGCGTATCCGTCCACATTGCATCTTGGTAGGTGCCGAACTGCGATAAACGATGGCTAATAAAAATTTCTAGTGCCTCTAATGCCTGCTCACGCGTGACCGGCCAAATAAAATCCTTCAATTCTCCGGGATGATCAGGGAAAAATTTTTGCACCAAGTCCATCACTTCTAATGTGATGGCATCGGGCGCAAATCCCGCTGGCGCAGGAATCAAACCTGGCCCAACTTGCGCTCCGCGCTTAGGATAGGCACTTCTATTTTCAGCATCAAAATTCCAAGCCCCACCGACCGGCTGCCCTTTTTCCATCAGGACTTCATATTTTTTACGCATGACGCGGTAAAAAAACTCCATACGCAATTCTTTTTTGCCAGTCGCCCAAGTCGCAAATTCCGCACGACTACACATGAAATGGGTATCATCGATGGTGAACAATGTGACTGCCGCTAGCTTACAACTTGCCTCTAAAGCTTGCAACATGCGCCATTCACCTGGCTCGGCTACTCGCAAGCTTTTTGGCTGACAGCGCGCCAATACCGCATCCAATCGCTGAGAATAATCGGGGGCTAACTTGTCGTCTAACTGCACGTATTCCAATTGCCAACCCCGATCTACTACCTGATTGGCAAAATGGCGCATAGCAGAAAGAAACAGAGTGATTCTGGCTTTATGCGACCAAACGGCAGTGGCCTCTCCAGGCGCTTCTATCAACAGCACACGATCTTCTAGAGGATCGAAACCGTCCAAGGCGGGATTGGTAAAACTTAGTTGATCCCCAAGAATGAGGACAAGATTACGCATAGAACAACCTTTTTTTGAGAGAGAAACGCCATCCCACGTTACACGGATTTGCGCTAAAATGGACTGACTAGTTTAAATTAAAACCTTTAAGTATTCTACTCATGAAAAACTCTCTCCAGCAGTCTTTTTGGTTACAACTCAGACGCGTTTGCTTAGTTGCTTGTATCAGCCTATTTGCAAGCAGTGTTTACGCGATGGATTGCCCTACCTTACTCGATCACAAATTCAATCGCTTGCAAGACGACGCGCCGCAAAATCTCTGTCAATACAGCGGCAAAGTCACCTTGGTCATTAATACCGCTAGCTACTGTGGCTACACAGCGCAATATGAAGGCTTAGAAAAACTCTACGCCAAATACAAAGATAAAGGTTTCGTTGTCTTAGGCTTTCCATCGAATGACTTCAGTCAGGAACCAGGCAACAATAAAGATATTGCCGATTTTTGCTACAACACTTATGGCGTGAAATTTCCTATGTTTGCAAAATCTTCAGTAAGAGGGAAAGAGATGAATCCCTTATTTGCAGCATTGTCTAAAGCCAGTGGTAAATCACCTGGTTGGAATTTTCATAAATACTTGATTGATAAAGAAGGCAAATTGCTGGCGAATTATGGCAGCAGCGTCAGCCCTGATGACAAGAACTTAGTTGCCACGATTGAAAAAGCTCTCGCTGTAAAATAACTGCCATTACCGCATTCAGTCAGTCAAGCTGTTGCCGTGATGACTGCAGCTTCATCAGCAATCTATGCCAGAGTAGGCTAGCCCAACGTACTTATCTCTGGTTATCACTACAACATTTTATTCAATCGAGTTATCAGACTAGGTGCTTGAGTTTGTTAAGCATCTAATGGTAAGTAGATAAATCATCTCCATGAAAATAGCGGTCGTAGGTTCAGGCATTTCCGGTTTGTATTCTGCATGGCAGCTTACTCAAAGCGGCCATGAAGTATCGCTATTTGAAGCGAATGCTTATTTTGGTGGCCACACAAACACCGTTGATGTCACTTTAGATGGATTAACCCATGGTGTTGATACGGGATTTTTAGTTTTTAATGAGCGCACCTATCCGAATCTGATTGCACTCTTCGATAAGTTGGGTGTACACACCACCGGCAGCGACATGTCGTTCTCGGTAAAATTACCACTTAGTTCTGATAGTGATGCACGCACATTAGAATGGGCAGGCGCTAACCTACAAACTGTCTTCGTACAAAAACGCAATCTCTTGAATCTGCGCTTTTGGCGTATGTTGCGAGACATATTGCGTTTCAATCGTCAGGCCACCGCACTCGCTGCTCAATCATCAGCATCAAGCTCAGCACCACTTTCACTGGGTGACTTCCTGCATCAACATGCCTATAGCGCAGAATTTCGAGATTGGTATTTACTTCCTATGGCAGGCTGCATTTGGTCATGTCCAACAGAACAAATGCTGGCTTTTCCATTAACAAGCTTTGTCACGTTTTGCCATAACCATGGACTTTTACAAGTAAAAAATCGTCCTAAGTGGTTTACTGTGACCGGCGGTGCAAAACACTATGTTGAAAAAATGCTGGAACCTATTCAACACAAATATTTACACTCTCCGGTGCATAGTATCAAACGTGAAGATTTTGGTTTGCACAAACAAGTTAGGGTGGAAGCACAAGGCACATCGCATTTATTTGATCACGTTGTTTTAGCTACGCATAGCGATCAAAGCTTAGCTATGCTCAGTGATGCGAGCGAGGAAGAAAAAAATATTTTATCTGCAGTGGGCTATCAAGCAAATCAAGCTATCTTACACACCGACACTAGCTGTCTACCGACTCAACAAACAGCATGGTCAGCATGGAATTACGAAAGCATGAGTGGCGCAGAACCACGCGTCTGTGTGCATTACCTGATTAATAAATTACAGCCCCTACCATTTGCAACACCTGTGATTGTGTCGCTCAATCCAATTCACGAACCCGATCCTGCAAAAGTAATCGGTCGCTATGATTATGCGCATCCCGTGTTTGATGTTGCAGCTATCAATGCACAACATAATTTGCATCAGATCCAAGGACAAAACAATACTTGGTTTGCAGGTGCGTGGACTGGCTATGGTTTTCATGAAGATGGTTTGAAATCAGGCATGGCAGTTTGTCGTGCTATTGAACAAAGCACGACTTCTAATTAAGCATTCTGTATGCATCAACTCACACCACAAGTTCATTTAAGTAGCGGCGTCGTGCGTCACGCGCGTCTACGTCCTACTAATAATGTATTTAGTTATGGTGTCTACACTTTGCTTTTACCTTTACGTAGCTTAGCCAATGCTGCTATGCCGAGTAAATTATGTTCACGCAATCACTTTAACTTACTCGCCTTTTATGACAGTGATCATGGTGATGGAACAACACCGCTCATCACGTGGATTGATCAGTTACTGCAGCAAGAAGGCATTCATGATGCAGATGGTGAAATCTGGCTACAAGCCTTTCCTAGAGTATTGGGTTATGTCTTTAATCCGGTTTCATTTTGGTTTTGTCATAACAAATCCGGTGAGCTGCGCGCTATCTTGTGTGAAGTAAGAAATACCTTTGGTGAAAAACATAGTTATTTACTTGATGTCGGAAAGACTATGCCATGGGGACTCGCACTTAGTGCTAAAAAAATATTTCATGTCTCTCCTTTTTGCGCAGTAGAAGGTGGCTACCGTTTTCGCTTTATGTCTGCACAACAGCAGATAGAACAGCAAGTCATTCACCGCATTACTGCCAGGATTGATTATGAAGATGCACAAGGACCACTTCTATTAACCAGCATTTCAGGCAAAGTGCAGCCCATCACTGATAGTAAATTGCTGTTTGCTTTTTTACGTTATCCCTTGCTGACTTTTGGTGTGATTTTCCGCATCCACTGGCAAGCTGCAAAATTATTTATCAAGGGCGTTCCTTTTTTTAAAAAACCTTTACCGCCATCTAGTGAACTAAGCCGATGACAAAACCTCTATCTTCAACGCCTATGCGCGAAGTGCCCGCAAATTCGGATGCACTTTTAGCTATACCTACACAAGCAAAATTAATTTTGCAATTGTTAAAAAAAATTAAACATGGATCTTTGCGTCTTGAATGTCCTGACCATAGCGTGCTGCATTTCGGTGACCACTCCACACCGGTTACCTTACATCTAAAAAACTGGCAACCCTGTGTCGCAGCTGTTAAATCGGGAGATATCGGTTTTGCAGAATCTTATATAAATGGTGATTGGACTACCGACGATCTACCGCGCTTATTAGAATTTTTTATTCATAATCGTCAAGCAGTCGAAACCGCAATCTATGGCACATGGTGGGGCAGCCTAATCTATCGCATTAAACATATTTTTAATCGCAACTCGCGCTCAGGCAGTCTTCGCAACATCCATGCACACTACGATATCGGTAATGATTTTTACCGCTTATGGCTGGATCCTTCCATGACCTATTCCAGCGCTTTATTTAAAGAATCACATTACACCTTAGAACAAGCGCAACACGCAAAATACACACGCATCTATGAGCAAATTGCAGCTACCGCTGGCACTAAGATTTTAGAAATTGGTTGTGGCTGGGGTGGCTTTGCAGAATATGCGACTCGACAAGGCGCTCACGTCACCGGACTCACCCTCTCCTCTGAACAACTAGCCTTTGCACGCAAACGATTAGCAGATGCTGACTTAGATCAACATGCTGATTTACGTTTACAAGATTATCGCGATACAGAGGGTGAATTTGATGCCATCGCTTCTATAGAAATGTTTGAAGCAGTCGGAGAAAATTATTGGGATAGCTATTTCTCTTGTGTTGCATCACGCTTAAAAACTGGTGGTAAAGCTTGCATACAAACCATCACCATTGCTGATGAATTATTTGAACGTTATCGCAAAGGTACTGACTTCATTCAACAATATATTTTCCCAGGCGGCATGCTGCCTTCACCCTCTGTATTTCGTGCTCATGCAGAGAAGCAGGGGCTACATGTTATCGATGAATCTAGTTTTGGTTTGGACTATGCTCGCACTCTCTCACTGTGGGATCAAGCATTCCAACAAAAGAAAGAACAAATCTATGCTTTAGGATTTGATGAACGCTTTAAGCATACTTGGGAATTTTACTTAGCTTATTGCGAAGCGGGATTTCGCGCCAAGAGTATTGATTTATTTCAATTTACTTTGCAAAAAAAATAGGATTATGTATCGCACTATGAAAACCATCACGATTATTGCTAGTGTTGTTTTCTGCATCCTGCTTATGGCACGCAATGCTCAAGCTGTAAGTGTGCCAGATTACATCAATACAGAAATCTCAGAAGCACAGCTACAGGGACAAGGCTTACTGACTTGGTTTGGCTTAAAAATTTATTCGGCTAATTTATGGGTGAGCAAAAAAAATAGTTCGGCGCAAAACATACTGAATCAGCAATTTGCTCTTGAACTAAACTACCAGCGTAAATTAGAAGGTGTTGAGATAGCAAAAGTCAGCATAGAAGAAATTAAACGCCTAAACATAGGCACTGATGCACAACAATCGTCGTGGTTACTTAGTATGAAAGCGCTTTTTCCTAATGTGGAAAAAGGTTCGCGCTTAACTGGCATACATGCACCGGGCGAAGCCACACGTTTTTATAGAGACGGCAAACTCTTAGGCGAAATCACTGATCCACAATTTGGCACTGCATTTTTTTCTATTTGGCTAGATACAAAAACCCGTGAGCCGGCACTTCGTCAGGCTTTGTTAGGATCGAAGTGAACTCCTTATCACGTACAGCCTTATTTTCTTATGGTTTATTTGGACTACCGCTGGCACTGGTTGCTTTGCCCATTTATGTCTTAGTACCTCAACTGTATGCGCAAAATTTTGGTTTGTCCTTAACTGTCATCGGGCTCACTCTACTCATAGCAAGAATCCTCGATGCTTTTGTTGATCTTCCATTAGGCTTATGGATAGACAATAAAAAAACAAAGCTAGGCTATGCTTATTTTATTTTGCTTTCTTTGCCATTTCTTTTAATTGGTTTCATTGCTCTGTTCCATCCACAAGTCTCAGATAAAACGTCTCTTGCAATATGGTTTTTTGTTAGCTTAGCCTTAGTCTATTTCGGCTTTAGTCTTGCTAGTATTGCCCATAATAGTTGGGGTGCTAGCCTCACTTGGCAACGTGGAGAACGTGCACGATTAACAGCAACGCGTGAAGGATGTGCTTTACTTGGCGTGATCTTAGCTGCTGCTATTCCTACTTTATTTGGCTTAGCGTGGTTATCTGTTTTATTTAGTGTCAGCTTACTAGTTTGTGCATATGTATTATTACGTTACGCACCTAAGGGACGTCACATCAATAGCAGTGAAACAACTGCGTCTGTATTTACCCCTCTACATAATCGACAATTTCTTAGTTTGCTGAGTGTCTTTGCTGCGAATGGTATTGCAGCTGCCATCCCTGCTAGCTTATTTTTATTTTTTGTATCGGATAGATTGCAATTAGCTTCCTATGCCGGTTTATTTTTAGTTCTCTATTTTCTTGCAGCTGCGTGTGGATTACCACTGTGGGCAAAACTAGCGCTTAAATTTGGAGAAGCACAGGCTTGGTTAGCTGCTATGGCCTTAGCTTTGCTCGCATTTATTTGGGCAGCCAACTTAGCACCCGGCTCTCTGATTGGCTTTGGCTTTGTTTGTATCGCATCAGGCGTGGCCTTGGGTGCTGATCTTGCACTTCCACCTGCTTTACTCGCCGCTGTGATCGGTGCAGCAGGACATGACGGACATAGAGAAGCGAGTTATTTTGGTATTTGGAGTTGGACTACCAAAATGAATTTAGCTCTAGCGGCAGGCATCTCTCTACCTCTACTCGAATATTTAGGTTACACCCCAGGACAAAGCACTACAGTATCCTCAAGTGCACTCGTGATTGCCTATGTCTGGCTACCTTGTTTATTGAAATGTTTAGCCTTGTTTTTATTATGGCGTGCTCCACTCAAGAATTTATAAATTATCTATGTCTGGTTATCTTGTTTAATGAAATGTTTGATAATTTTTCATAGCGCTCTCGAACTAAGAATTTATAACCCTGAAAGGTTAAGACCATGTCACTAAGAAAATTATTAGTTGTACTGATGATGAGTAGCCTTAGCCTATTATTTGGTTGCGGCACCACAGTGACACCGAATGATTATGCATCTGAAAAACCAGTCTTAGATTTACAAACTTATTTCAATGGCACCATCGATGCATGGGGCATGTTTCAAGATCGATCAGGCAAAGTAGTCAAGCGTTTTACAGTAGTGATGCGTTGCACTTGGCAAGGCGATGTAGGCACACTAGATGAAGATTTCACTTACTCGGATGGTAAAAAACAAAAACGTGTTTGGACTTTAAAAAAGGTGGGGCCAAATCGTTATATAGGCAGCGCCTCTGATGTAGTAGGTGAAGCAGTCGGCGTAGTCAGTGGCAATGCCTTACGTTGGCAATATGTCTTAGCCTTACCTGTCGACGATCAAGTCTACAACATGAATTTTGAAGACTGGATGTTCCAGATGGATGACAAAGTCATGCTCAATCGTGCAGTGATGAGTAAATTTGGCATTCGTTTAGGTGAAGTCACACTTTCATTCACTAAGCGAGTTGAGTAATGCCAGCATTCTTAATAGGTATATTGTTTAGTCTCGCTGCCTCAGTTGTCTTTATCGATAAGGCGACGTATGAATCCTAAAATTAGTTCGTGGAACAATAAACGTATCTGGATTATTGGCGCTTCCTCTGGCATAGGCGCAGCGCTTGCGCAACAACTGCACCTTCAAGGTGCGCGTGTTGCACTCTCCGCTAGAAATCAATCAGCCTTAGCTGAACTAGCCAAACAAGCGCAGCTAGTTCACCCTTCTAATGCAGCACTCGTCTTACCGTTAGATGTAAAGCAAGCTGATCAAGTGCAGCTCGCTTTCACACAAATTATGCATGAATGGCAGGGCATAGATTTAGTCTGTGTGGTGGCAGGTGTTTACAATGAAATGCGCGCGGACACTTTTGATCTTGCGACAGCCAATGCATTAATTGATGTCAATTTGCGTGGCGTATTGAATTGTCTTGCAGCGACACTGCCTACTTTGCTTGCACAAAAAAATGGTGGTATTGGTATTGTTTCTTCTGTTGCTGGATTGAGTGGACTTCCAAAAGCGCTAATCTATGGACCCACTAAAGCAGCACTGATTAATTTATGCGAGTCACTTTATATTGATATGCATCCCAGAGGCAATGCAGTGTATTTAATCAACCCTGGCTTTGTCGCTACCTCTGCAACAGCGAATAATGACTTTACTATGCCTGCACTGATTACCGCAGAAGAAGCTGCTAAAAAAATCATGCTCGGTATGGAGCAAGGTGATTTTCATATTCATTTCCCTAAACGCTTTACTAACTGGCTAAGGCTAGCGCGTTTGATGCCTTATGCATGGTATTTCAAACTCATCCATAAGGTCACGGGTTTATGAACACTTCCCACAATTTAGAAAAGCTCATTCATTTTTTTGAATCTATTAGCCAAGAGAATATTGGCGATATAAAACAGATTTATACAGAAGAAGTGTTTTTCAAAGACCCCTTTAATGAAGTCAATGGCATTCAGCATGTGATTGCCATTTTCGATCATATGTTTCATCAACTTGATCAGCCACGATTTGTGGTGACGACTCATGTGAGTCAAGGTGATCAAGCATTTTTAACTTGGGATTTCTTATTTAAGATGAAGCGCTTTAACCGTACCGAGCAATGTATACGTGGCGCTAGTCATATCCGTTTTGCTGCTGATGGTCGCGTCTGTTATCACCGTGATTACTGGGATGTAGCAGAAGAGCTGTATGAAAAACTACCCTTAATAGGTAGTGTTATGCGTGGATTGAAAAAAATGGCAAACAACTAATTTCAAAAATTTAATCGATTTTTTTTCTCGCTGTTGCTGTTGTTTTCTTTGCGCTACTCGCGGTCTTGCTACTTGCTTTTTTAGTGGCACTACTTGTTTTTGATTTAGTAGTTTTTGATTTAGTAGCTTTTGCTTCCGCTGTTTTAAGTGCTACCGGTGCTTCTGTCGCAGGGGACATGGCACTCCCCACCGCTTGCGAAAACTGATCTTGCACCACACTCCACCATGCAGCAGGATTAGCAAATTGCGCCGCCATATTATTTGTATCTGCTGCCTGTTCGTCTTGAGATGGTTTTACTGATTCTGGCTCCGGTTCTGGAGCAGCGGCAGTTTTTGGATAAGTATACTGAGCAAAAGGTGATTGAAATTCTTGTTTTTCAGGCTCCGCTTCAGGCGTCATAGATTTCATGGTTTGCGCAAAATTATCCCCCATGGTTTGCAAGGTGGAGAGTGTGGCGCTTTGCATTTCTAACGCCTGTATCGAGCTGCGCAACATATTCATATTTAACTGCAACCACGACTCGACTGCTTTCAAATCCGTGATTTGTTTATCGATCTCTTCTGGCGACAAGGATGGCATAGTCATGCCTGGTACTTTCATCGCACCCCACATATTGCGCATAAATTCCATCGTGTCGTTCATGGCATTCATGCCAGGTATCTCATTATTGCCAGATTGTGTAGACATGTACTTCCCCAAAAATAGACACTATCAACCGCAGATCTCAACGCAGCCATGTTAGACGCCAGTTTATTCCTAAGGCCATAGCGTAGCAGATCAGGTCAGACTGGCAAACAAAGCGCTATAAAGCCAGTATAGCCACAAGACACAAATTTGCTTACTTTCATTTACAGTTCATATTTCAAACATATTATTGATCGCATTACACTTATGCTATGCCCACTCAAATAGCCACTCCTTTTAGTTTCCCCGCTTTACGCCTGAGTTGGGCAACTTTGGCTATTCTTTTTATAACGCTACTTTTACACCTACTCCTACTGCAGTGGGTAGAAGATGAATTAAAACTAGCTTTATCTATTCCATCAGATGCAGCCTTACTTGATCTGGAATTAGAGCCCACTACGAGTGTGAGATTACTGCGTGCACCTGCTTCACAACGTGCACAAAAAAAATCCCCAGTTAAAACTGATCCCACTCCACCCACACCAGAACCGCCTGCACCGACAAATCCTGCAGAATCAACGGCAAGCACTGATGCGGCTGATACAGCAAACGCTTCTGCAAACGCCACACAAGCTGAACCTTCAAATGAAACTAGCTCTACTGCCTCTGCTACCTCAACTGAGTCCGGACCAGTTACGACTGAGCCAATCAAGCCAGAAGCAGCGATAGAAACTGCAACAGCGAGTACTCCGCCAATCGCAGCATCGAGTATTTTTACCAAAGTGAGTTTGCCTCCCCCTGCCCAACTAAACTACACCGTATTAGCGGCGCGCGATGGACGAAAAGTAGAAGGACGCGGCACTATAAATTGGCAACCTAGTGGTGAGCAATATTCTATTTCTGGTGATGCCGGCATTATCTTTTTAACCGTACTCAATTATAAAAGTACTGGTAGTGTTGATCTGACTGGCATCACACCAGAACTCTATGTAGAAAAAAGATTCGGTAAATCAGAAACTAATACGCATTTTCATCGTGAACGTAAAACCATTAGCTTTTCTGCTTCCACCAATAGCTATACGACTTCTGGTGGCGAACAAGACCGTGCTAGCGTTATTTGGCAGATTGCGGCTATGGGGCGAGGTGATAGTGATAAATTCACGCCTGGTTTGAATTTCGGTATGCTGATCGCTGGCACACGCTCAGCAGCTGTCTGGCGTGTCGTCATCAATGGAAAACAATCTATACGTCTTACAAATGAAACAGTAGAAGCATGGCATTTAACTATCCTGCCAGTTGAACAGAGTCAGGAATTACAATTTGAATTATGGTTAGCACCAGAAAAAGAATGGTATCCCGTGAAGCTTGTTTATTCAGACAAGAAAAGCGGTTTCTTAGAATTAGTACTCAATAAACTCGAACAAAAGTTTATAAGTACACGTTGAATTTTTCTCTTATTTTATGAGTGTTGAATGAATTATTGTCACCGTTTTTCATATTATGCAAAGTCAGTATTTTTTTTCGCTTTAGCATCGAGCTTTTTTCTTCAAGCGTTTGCAGCAGAGAATAAAACTAAATTTCATTATCCTCCTTCAGCAAAATTATTTTATTTTATTCGAGCTGATATCAAGGGCTTAAATATAGAAGGATCAGGCTTAATAGAATGGGATAAGAGTGCAGAAAAATACTCTATCAATTCAGAAACACGCACACCACTGACTGGCATCGTGATTGCTGAAAAAAGCGAAGGTTTGATTGAATCGACTGGATTAGCACCTGAAATTTTTTCTATTAAGCGTTTTCGTAAAGAGTTAATTACTACTCGCTTAGATAGAAAAAATCGTCAGATTCATTATCAAGGTAATGCAACACCGTCATCTTTAGAGGGGAACGAGCAAGATAGATTAAGTGTTGTATGGCAGTTACTAAGCTTGGCACGTACTACCCCCACTAAATTTTCTGCAGGCTCGAAACATAAATTATTAGTGGTAGGACCACACGATAGTGATACTTGGATATTTGAAGTTAAAAAAACACAGCGTATACAAACAGGTTTGGGTGAAGTCGATGCTATACCCATTAACCGTCTAGCCTCAGAAAATCCTGATGCACAAAGTATGGAAATTTGGCTTGCTCCTTCTTTAGATTGGTATCCCGTGAAAATTCGAATTTCAGAAAAAAATGGGGACTATGTAGAGCAGTCATTAGAAAAAATAGAAAAGAAATGAATAACTCAGCACTCGTTTTATTTTCAGGTGGTCAAGACTCTACAACTTGCCTTGCGTGGGCACTCACTCGTTATGATCATGTTGAAACTTTAGGCTTTGATTATGGGCAACGACATGCAATCGAATTGACCATGCGTCCAGAGTTATTAAATAGCCTACGTGCTATGCGTCCAGATTGGAAGAGTAAGTTAGGCCAAGATCGTGTGTTAGATCTTTCACTTCTTGCCGCTATCTCTGATACCGCACTCACAAGTGATGTTGCAATCACTATGCAAGAGAATAGCTTACCGAATACCTTTGTCCCTGGCCGTAATTTATTATTTCTCACAAGTGCAGCTGCTTTAGCTTATCGTCGTGGCATTAGTGATTTAGTAGGTGGCATGTGTGAAACAGATTATTCAGGCTATCCCGATTGTCGCGATGAAACCTTAAAGTCTTTACAGCAAGCCATCAATTTAGGCATGGCTAGTAAACTCACTATACAAACACCACTCATGTGGCTAAATAAAGCGCAGAGCTGGCAATTAGCTGCAACACTAGGCGGAGAGGAATTAGTTGAATTAATTCGTACCGAGTCACACACTTGCTATCTCGGTGAACGTGGTGTTTTACATGCGTGGGGACATGGCTGCGGCACCTGCCCCGCGTGCGAATTACGTGCACGCGGTTATACCGAGTATTTAGCTACACAATAAAAATTTAACTGTGCTGTATCAGCTATTCAGCTACGCTTTAACTATGCTTTAACTGAGCCTAAGCAGCATGCTTACCTTGATCATCGCTAGCAAATTTTTGTGGCGATAAACTTGCTAGCAAATTACTTTCTTTTTGTTTTGCTGCACGTAGATGTCTTTCTTTCACATGGCCATAGCCACGTATATCTTCTGGAATACTTGCGATAGCAATTAGTTGTTCGTAATTCTTCGCAGTCAATGTAGGCAGTAAAGACAATAGCTGTTCTTTATATTGCTGTATTAATGCACGCTCAGACTTACGCTCTGCTGTGTAGCCAAACGGATCAAGTAAGCTACCACGTAAAAATCGTAGACTAGCTAATACAGGAAACACTTTTCCTACCCATGAACCGAATTCACGTTTAATTAAATGTCCTTGTGCATCATGCTTAGAGAGCAAGGGTGGCGCTAAATGATATTTAATCGCATAGTCACCTTCAAACATCGCTGCAATTTTCGCCTTAAACCGACCATTGCTATGGAGTCGCGCTACTTCATATTCATCTTTGTAAGCCATGAGTTTGAACAAATATTTTGCAACTGCAGTCGTTAGCTTTAATCTTGAATTACCTTCATTCAGCTTTGCTTCTGCTGCTTTTATCTGATCAACAAAATCTACGTAGCTTTTTGCATATGCTTGATTTTGATAGGCATTTAAAAATGTACTACGTTGCGCTACTAATTCATCCAAGCTAGGCGTGCGTTTAAATGTAATCACTTGTCCGGGCGCGATCACACTTAATTCTTTTTCTACAGCAGATAAATCATGCGCTGCTAAACGTCCCCAAGCAAATGATTGTTGATTGAATTCTATAGACACGCCATTTAATGCTATCGATTGCAGTATCGCTGATTCTAATAAAGGCACCCACCCCTGCTGCCATGCATAACCTAGCATAAACATATTGGTAGCGATTGCATCACCCATGAGTGCGGTTGCAATTTTCCCTGCATCTATCGCTGCAACAGCATCGGCACCACATGCTGTACGAATTTTTTCAACTACATCTGCATCGGGATATTTCCAATCTGGATTTTTCACAAAAGCTGCGGTTGGTGCTAATGTGGAATTCAATGCGGCATGCGTACGTTGAGTTCCCATGCGCGATATTGCATCTTTACTTGCAGCGACAATGACATCACAACCTATGACAAGATCTGCTGCGCCAGTACCAACGCGTGTCGCATGTATCTGCTCAGGCGCATCAGCCAGTCGCACATGCGACATCACAGGCCCACCTTTTTGCGCCAACCCACTCATATCTAATACAGTACAAGCCTTACCTTCTACATGCGCTGCCATCGCCAAGATTTGACCTACGGTGACTACACCTGTACCACCTATGCCAGTCACCAATACGCCATACGGTTGCGCCGTAGATGGTAATTGCGGTATAGGTAGTGCAGCTGCACGTTCTAGCGCTGATATTTTTTTACCAGTTACATCTGCTAGTGATGCTTTCTTAGGTTTACGAAGCTGACCACCTTCTACAGTGACAAAGCTAGGACAAAAACCAGTGACACAAGAAAAATCTTTATTACAACTGGACTGATTAATTTCGCGCTTACGTCCAAAATCTGTTTCTAGTGGCTCGATAGATAAACAATTTGATTGCACACCACAATCACCACAACCTTCACATACGGCTTCATTAATTACTGCGCGTTTAGCTGGATCAGGATAAGCATTGCGTTTACGACGACGTCTTTTTTCAGAAGCACAGGTCTGATCGTAAATCATAGCGGATACACCCTTTACTTCTCGTAGTTCACGCTGTACTGCATCGAGCTCACTACGATGACGTATCGTGACTCCGGGTGCCCAATTAGTTTCAACCGGATATTTATCTGGCTCATCCGTCACTACGACAATAGGATGTACACCCTCTGCTGCAATTTGACGTGAGATGGTGGAAGGATCTAAAGGACCATCATGATGCTGACCACCTGTCATTGCGACTGCATCATTAAATAAAATTTTATAGGTCATATTGACCTTAGCGGATGCAGCAGCACGAATAGCTAATAAGCCTGAATGAAAATACGTGCCATCACCAATGTTGGCAAAGACATGTTTTTCAGACGTGAATGGCGCTTGCCCTATCCATGTTGTTCCTTCTGCACCCATATGGGTAAAGGTGGCAGTGGATCTATCCATCCACAAGGCCATGTAATGACAACCTATGCCTGCTAAGGCACGACTACCTTCTGGGACTTTGGTGGAAGTGTTATGTGGGCAGCCCGAACAAAAATGAGGAATCCTGTCGGTTTGTGTGTCAGGTTTGCTAGTAACTCTTAATACAGATTCACGCGCTTCAAGAAATGCAATACGTTCATTGACGCGTTTTTCTATAGGATGACCAACATAATATTTTGCGATACGCGCAGCAATTGCACGCGCGATTTGGGTAGGATTGAGTTCATACGTGGCTGGCAATAACCAATCACCATGACCTTCACGCCGACTATTACTCCACTCACCCGTATCATCAAATTTTCCAACTACACGAGGACGCACATCATCGCGCCAGTTATATAACTCTTCTTTTAATTGATATTCGAGTAGCTGACGTTTTTCTTCTACCACCAATACTTCTTCTAAGCCTTGCGCAAACTCTCGCACACCCGTTGCTTCTAAAGGCCAGGTCATACCCACTTTATATAAGCGCAGACCTATGTCTCGCGCCACAGTTTCATCTATACCTAAATCTTCTAAGGCTTGGCGTGTATCGAGATAAGATTTACCTGCTGTGAGTATGCCAAAACGTGCTTTTGGACTATCCCAAATTAATTTATCAATTTTATTGGCGCGCACATAAGCCAGTGCTGCATACCATTTGTGATTAACCAGTCGCTGTTCTTGATCCAACACGGCATCAGGCCACCGTATATTTAATCCACCTTCTGGCATTGCAAAATCATCGGGCAATATAATTTTTACGCGCTCAGGATCGATATCAACGGTAGCACCTGATTCCACAATATCGGTGACGCATTTTAGTGCTACCCATAAGCCGGTATAACGACTCATAGCCCAACCATGTAATCCGTAGTCTAGATATTCTTGTACCGAAGATGGATAGAAAACTGGTATGCCACAAGCTTTGAGTATGTGTTCACTTTGATGTGCATTGGTAGATGATTTTGCTGCATGATCATCACCCGCTAATACCAACACACCGCCATTTGGTGCAGTGCCCGCGCCATTCGCATGTTTAAATACATCACCTGAACGATCTACACCAGGGCCTTTACCGTACCAAATAGAAAATACACCATCGTACTGTGCGCCCGGAAACAGATTTACTTGCTGAGTGCCCCATACACTGGTGGCAGCTAAATCTTCATTCACACCAGCTAGAAACTTCACATGATGGGCATCGAGATATTTTTTTGCCTTCATCGCTGTCTGATCCACACTACCTAAAGGTGAACCACGATAACCAGTGATAAAGCCTGCTGTATTTAAGCCAACAGCCATATCACGCTGTCTTTGCAGCATAGGCAAGCGGATTAATGCCTGTGTTCCGGTCAAAAACACACGACCTTGATTTAAGGTGTATTTATCGTCGAGAGAAATCGCATCTGCAAGTTGATCTTGCTGTTTCCCCATGGGTGCGTTCATGACCGTCCTCGTATTAAGTTGCTAGCTAATTGCAGTATAGGCAAGGGATGCAATCCCGACAAATCAAAAATATTCATGCATCGGTAGGCAGAATTGTAGTCCATGGACGGGAAATCTTCTTGTATCAACATTTATTCTGACAGCCCGTTTTCCAGCCTGATTTTACGATTTTTTGGATTCATCCCCTTTTATGTCGCGCTGCCACTATGTGGTTTTGTATAAATTAGCTTTATTTATGGCTATACCCTGTTTTATCTCACATAAGGCCTTGCAAGATGGCGATAAGGTGACTTGCTTTCTGATTGGGTTACGACGAAATAGAAACACCACGCGCAACAAGATGTAATACGAACAACGTGCAATTCCATATTCAATAAATAATATTCTGGCGTTATTAAACATTTTATTCAAAGGTCATTATGAAAATACATCAATTAGTCTTACTCACTGGCTTAGTCTTTACTGGCTTTGCTTATGCTAATCATCATGAAGGCTATAACAAGCGCGATGGTGATATGTATGATGGTGGCATGCATCCTATGTTTAGTCAGTTTGATAAAGATAAAGATGGAAAAATCAGTCAAGCAGAACACAAAGAGGGATGCGATAAATTATTCTTAGAAATTGATACGAATAAAGATGGTTTTATTTCTAAAGATGAAATGCAAGCACGCTACAAAACTATGCATGAAAAATATCAAGGTACTATGCAAGAACGTTGGAAGTTGGCAGATAAAGATGGCGACGGCTTACTGAGTAAAGCTGAAGTTGAAAGTGGTGACATGCCGCGTCTAGTGCGTGACTTTGAGAAACTCGATAAAAATAAAGATGGAAAATTAAGCCATGAGGAAACTGAAGCACGCATGAAGAAAAAGCATCGCTCAAATTAAGCTTTATAACACGCAAGATTACGTGTACTGGATCCGATCTTTTGCTCGGATCCTTTTTTATTTATGTGCTTTAATGTGAAGGTTTTTGTTGTAGAACTTTTTCAATTGCGACTATTCGTTCATTATGTATAGCATTAGCAATCTGCTCAGCAGCATTGCCAGCAACACGAGACGTAACTGCTGCTGCGATAGCCCCGGCTGGTACAGACAGCGCAGCAACAAGAGCTAAACGAATATATTCAGCCTGGTGTTCACCCGAACTTAGCGACGATGTTTCTACAGCATTTTTATACTGCATCGCGATTAATAATTCTCCAAATCGCTCTGGTCTACGAAATGCATCGCAACGTTCAAATAATTTTACGAGCAATTCTGCTGAAAAGTTATTTGCATGACGCAGATTACCTGCTTCTCTTGCAAACATGATTGCCACATCACGTACTTCATTTTGAATTTTCAGTCTTGCACAAGCTGCTTCAACAAATGTTGTATTCAATGACGACAGCTTAGTTGATGTTGAGGCTACATCACTATGTTCATTTATCATTGCAGCATCACATAGCAAGACCGCAAAACGAATAGCAAGACTTGTATTATGCTGAGCAGCCTCATCTACTACTTGTAGTGCTATTGAATAGCAATTTTTTTCAGACTGAGAAGAGCTAGTGTGCTGCACTATATCCAGTGCTTCTAACTCAGGTAAAATTTTTTGTAAGGCGCCACATTCCTGTAAGACCTGAAATAATCGCGAAGGTTTTTTCTCCATCAAGCCGCGTGATAATTCTTGCCATACGCGTTCAGGAACCAATGCATCCACTTCACCTGCTTGCACCATAGCCTGCATGAGCTGCATAGTTTCACTAGCAATGCTGAAATCAGGAAAACGTGCAGCAAACCGTGCTAATCGCAATATGCGAACTGGATCTTCAGCATAAGCTTTAGATACATGACGAAAGATTTTATTTTTAATGTCCGCTTGGCCGCCATAGGGGTCAATCAGATTGCCTTGCTCATCCATAGCAATGGCGTTGATGGTTAAATCTCGGCGCATTAAATCTTGTTCTAGCGTGACATCTGCAGCAGCATGAAAAGCAAAGCCAGCATACCCAGGCGCCGTTTTACGCTCAGTACGTGCTAATGCATATTCTTCGTGTGTATCGGGATGAAGAAAGACGGGAAAATCTTTACCGACTGGTTGATAGCCTAAGGCTTGCAGTTGCTCTGGGTCTGCACCCACCACTACATAATCGCGATCTTTAACTGGCAGTCCAAGTAAAGCATCACGCACCGCGCCACCTACGGTATAAATTGCAAATGGCTGTGGCATTTTTTTAGTCACGCGCTAAATAATGCGGCGCCACTGCTTCAAGTGACGTAGCTTTCCAATCGGGTGGTAATTGACTGCGAGGACCTGCGACATTATCGACTTGCATAGAGTCGACATTATCACGACTCATGAGTGGCCCACCAGGCATAAACTCTAGCATCCATGCCTGCAGTTTCGCTAAGAAATGCGGCAAGCCTATTAATGGCCGCTCATGACCACTATACATACCCGCAAGTTTGATTAACTCTCGCAAGGTATACACACGTGACCCAACTAGGTCATAAGTTTTTCCATAACTTTGCTGATTATCTATTACCGCGACAAATGCTTGCGCTACATCTTTTACATACACTGGTTGAAATTTCGCTTCTGCTCTGCCTAGCGCTAAGACAGGCATAAATTTTTGTAACTTCGCAAATAAGTTTAAAAATTTATCTTCTTCTCCAAAGACGACTGATGGACGCATGATGGTGACATCTAAGAACGGTGCTTCTAATATGATTTTTTCCGCAGCAGCTTTAGATCGCAAATACATAGAAGGGGCATTTAATCCTACACCAAGTGCGCTCATATGCACACATCGTCTTACATTCTGTATACGACATGAACGCACTAATTTACGTGTTAACTCTACATGTGCGCGTTCAAAATCTCTTCCCCATTTACTTCCTGCACGACTCTGCTGCGAATGTAAGACACCAACTAAATTAATGACGGCATCAGCACGCTGCACTAAGGAAGATAATGTTGCGTCATCCATGATGTCTGCTTCTACGATTTGCACTGTAGGTAAAACTAGCAAATGACGCGCTCTATCGTAGCGTCGAGTCGGTACGATAACATGTCGTCCTGTTGCTGCTAGTTGCGCTGCGATATGGCTGCCAATAAAACCGCTGCCACCTAACAGCAAAATAGATTCATGTCGCATAGTCAGTTTATAAAATTAAATCTGTTAAGGAAGATCGCCCAATTCAGGCAAATTCGCATCACCAGGCATCACAAAACCTAATCGTGCTTTGAGTGATTGTGGTTTATTTTCAAATAAAGCAGCATACCAAGTTGCATTGGCTAATACGCTTTTCACATAAGTGCGTGTTTCTGAAAAAGGAATGGTCTCAGCAAATATAGCGCCTTCTATTGGCCTCTCCAGTGAAGCACGCCACAACCTAGGACGTCCTGGTCCAGCATTGTAAGCTGCCGTTGCTAGTGTTTGTGAGCCACCTAAATTCGTTAACACCATATTCAGATACTGGGTGCCTAAGGTGATGTTAGTACGCGTATCATTTAAATTATTTAAAGTAAAACCTGCCATACCAATTTTACGCGCTACATATTTTGCAGTCGCTGGCATGATTTGCATTAAGCCTGACGCACCCACGTGAGAACGAGCAGATTTAATAAAGCGCGATTCTTGACGTATCAAACCATAGACCCATGCTTTATCTAAACCCATAGGTTGGATTGCGGTATGCATGATGTCATCATGGGGCGTAGGAAAGCGATGCGTAAAATCTAACTCCACTCTAGCGCGATCTGCGGTTGTCACCATTCTATCCAGCACATCACTTTGACGTGCAAATTCTGCAGCAGCTAACAACTGCCGTTCATTCATACGACGTAATTGCCAGTTCCATTCGCGATTACCTTCAAATCGCAAACCTAAATCAAAAAAGCGAAATGCATGTTGAAAGCCTGTGTTGTTTGAAGCTTCTGCTAATTCTTCCGGTTTAGGTGCAATTGGTTTATCAGACACCATAGCTTTTTGCCCCAATTCTTCATTCGCGAGTAAGCCATAAAAATTGGAAAGCGTTGCTATGCTTTGAAAATGCTTTTGCGCTTCTTCATTGCGTCCCTGTGCTTTATCTGCACGCCCATGCCAATACACCCAAGTGGCATCTTTTTGCAATTCAGGTGGCATGCTACTAATGGCTTTACTCACCATATTCCAGTCACCTGCTCGCAATGCCGCACGTGCGCGCCACTGATAAGCATCTTGCGATAATTGCACTCCCCAAGTTCTAAGCCAATAACTAGCTGCATCGCGCGAGAGTTGTAGTGAAGCTTGTAATGCAATTTGTGCCCAAGCGAGCGACTGTTCTTCTTCACTTAATTTATTCAGCACTTTATTTAAAGCTTTTACAGATTTCGCTGAATCATGCCGCGCTACCCGTCCTAAAGCGATAATGAATAATTCATGTGAGGCGCGTGGCGCAACAATGCCGCGATCAATGACTGGACCAGGCTTATCAATCGCCATCGCTAATTGTTTTTCAGTTGCATCGGTGACGCCCGCTAAACGACGAGCCAAACTAATTTGACCATATTCAGCTGCTAGCCTTACCTGATGCCAGACATCATCTGCTTTAAAGTATTTTTCTTTATAGAGATTGATAATCAAATCTGCACAAGCGACGCCATATTGATTTGGCTGTAATAATAAATCGCGTGCTTGTTTGGCTACGTTCTCATGTTTGTTTACTCGCGACAGCAAGGCATAGCATTTAACTTGTGTGTCGTCATTTAGAGTAAACAGTGGATATTGCTCATCAAAGGTGCGCCAAATACGCGCATGCCCTAATAGTAATAACCAATCATTACGCAACCTATCAGCAATCGCAGTGCCTGCGTATTTATCCATAAAGGCGCGTATCTCACCTTCTGGTGCTGAAATTAATCGTGGATACAGTCGGTAGTATTCAACATAGGAAGTGATAGGATAACTACTAAGCCTATCTGCTATTCTGCCTGCTTGTGCAATTTCACCGCGCAATGAGGCATCGCGTAGCATTAAAAAATCTGCATCGGCCGGTGTTAGCGCCAGTTCATTGCGTGCGGCATAGGCTGGCGTAGAAAATAAGGCGATACCACTTAGCAGTTCAAGCGCAAGGACTAGCAAACAAACAATTTTTTTCATTGGTGCTATTTCAAATTTCAGAATATTCATAGAGTGTTTAGAATAGCATGTCATACCTAATTAATTAGGTTGAATTAACCATTATTAAGTTATGCAAGCTGACCTCGACAAATCTGCATTACGACAATCGCTGATCGCGGCACGTAAAGCTTTATCTGCTGAAGATAAAATCCAATCTGATCGTCACATCATGGCTGCATTAGAAGTATTTTTGTCAACACAAACAATACAGGTACTCGGCGTTTATTTGCCTCTGTCAGGTGAGCCTGATCTCAGGCCATTGTATGAAGCCTTATGCAAGCGTGACATGCGCCTCGCATTACCAGTGGTGTTGGAAAAAAATCAAGCTATGCTCTATGCGCCTTGGCAGCCTGGCGATATGCTCATAAAAGATGCCAGTGGCACACCAGCACCTGCTGCACGTGAAACATTTGTTCAACCTGAATTAATTCTAGCTCCGTGTGTAGGCTTTACAGATTCCCGTTATCGTTTAGGCTATGGCGGCGGTTATTTTGATCGCACCTTAGCGCAAGCACAGCAAATGCTTGCGGTTGGTATTGCCTATTCATTTACCTGCGTAGATTTTGCAGTATCAAATTACGATATTGCACTCGACTGGATAATCACCGAAGAAAAATTAATTTGATTGCGCAAGACCTAAACGCTGCAAAATTGCCATCGTAGGTGCAGCTTGATTCAAGGAATAGAAATGCAAGCCTGGTGCACCACCTTTGAGTAACTGATCACACAAGGCAGCAACCACATCCAAACCAAAAGCGCGTATCGATTCTGTATCATCACCAAAGCTAGCGAGTTTTAATTTAACCCAACGCGGTATCTCTGCTCCACACATTTCAGAAAACCGCATCAGCTGTGTGTAATTTGTAATCGGCATAATGCCGGCTACGATAGGTACATCCACTCCAAGCTTGCGTGTCTCATCAACAAATCGAAAATAAGCATCGGTATTATAAAAATACTGTGTGATAGCAGAATTCGCACCTGCCTTTATTTTGCGTACAAAATTTTTCAAATCATCTTGCGGCGATTTTGCTTGTGGATGCATTTCAGGATAAGCCGCCGCTTCTATGTGAAACCAATCACCGGTTTCAGCGCGAATGAATTCTATTAGCTCATTGGCATAACTAAACTGACCCGAAGAAAATCCACCTGCGCCATAACCACTGGGTAAGTCACCACGCAGGGCGACTAATTGTTTAATACCATGTGATTTATATTCTATGATTAAGTCGCGTAACTCTTCACGTGTCCGCCCGACGCAAGACAAATGCGGTGCAGCTTGCATACCCTCAGCGCGAATTTCCAATACGGTGTCACGTGTACCGGATTGCGTAGAACCACCCGCACCAAAAGTGACAGAGAAATAAGCAGGATGTAACGCTGCTAGTTTCTCTCTGACGACACGTAGTTTGTCAGCGCCTTCAGTTGTTTTAGGCGGGAAAAATTCAACACTAAATAATTGTTCTTGCATTTATTTTCTTATGAAAATTGCTGACAACAGCCATGAAATCACACTGTAAAGCAGTGCACCCAATACTGCCGAAGAAAAGCCAGCCACCTGAAATCCTTGCACAAGATCAGAGGCAGCCCAAAACATTAGGCCATTAACCACTAGTATAAATAAACCTAGTGTGAGAACTGTGACAGGGAAAGTTAAAAGAATCAGTATCGGTCGAATCAGCGTATTGATTAACCCAAGTACTAATGCTGCAACCAATGCTGTAGTAAAGCTATCGATTTGCACTGATTTTAAGATCAAGGGCAAAACAAATAAAGCGATGGTGTTAATCAACCAGATCAGTAGCAAGCGCATTATCGATCCGAAAAGTGAAAAAGGAAAATGGATTCCGGCATACACCGGAATCCATTCACTCTACAAACACAATAAGCAAATTAATAGCGATATAGCTCAGGCTTGTATGGACCTTCTTGCTTGACACCGATATAAGCAGCTTGCTCTTCAGTCAACTCAGTTAATTGTGCATTGAGTTTTTGCAACTGCAAACGCGCAACCTTCTCATCTAAATGCTTAGGCAAGGTATATACGCCGATAGGATAGTCTTTCGTACGGTTATATAACTCGATCTGCGCAATCGTTTGATTTGCAAAGGATGAGCTCATGACATAGGAAGGATGACCGGTACCGCAACCTAAGTTAACGAGACGACCTTCTGCCAACAAGATGATGCGCTTACCATCTGGGAACACAATGTGATCCACTTGTGGCTTGATGTTTTCCCATGTGTATTGCTTGAGTGCGGCAACTTCGATTTCATTGTCGAAGTGACCAATGTTACAAACAATCGCTTGGTCTTTCATCTTCTTCATGTGCTCATGGGTGATCACATGATAGTTACCTGTTGCTGTAACAAAGATGTCTGCATGTTCTGCCGCATAGTCCATGGTTACAATGCGGTAGCCTTCCATTGCAGCTTGCAATGCACATATAGGATCAATTTCTGTTACCCATACTTGCGCCGACAAAGCACGCAATGCTTGGGCTGAACCTTTGCCCACATCGCCATAGCCTGCAACAACAGCTACTTTACCTGCGATCATGACGTCAGTTGCACGTTTGATGCCATCGACTAAGGATTCACGGCAGCCATATAAGTTATCGAACTTAGCTTTGGTGACGGAGTCATTGACGTTAATTGCTGGGAAAGCCAACTTACCTTCTTTGTGCATTTGATATAAACGATGCACACCTGTCGTGGTTTCTTCCGTTACGCCTTTAACATGCGCTAAACGAGTTGAATACCAAGTTGGATCGGTTTTCAGTTTTGCTTTAATAGAGTTGAAGAGGCAAATTGCTTCTTCTGAATCTGGATTGTTCAAGACACTTAAATCTTTTTCTGCACGAGTACCTAAGTGCAGCAACATGGTGGCATCGCCGCCATCATCCAAAATCATGTTGGTATAACCGCCATCTGCCCATTCAAAAATGCGATGGGTGTATTCCCAGTATTCATCCAAGTTTTCACCCTTAACTGCAAACACAGGTGTACCCGCTGCTGCAATCGCAGCTGCTGCGTGGTCTTGGGTTGAATAGATATTGCAGGATGCCCAACGTATTTCCGCACCTAGTGCTTCCAGTGTTTGGATTAACACTGCGGTTTGTATCGTCATATGCAACGATCCAGTAATACGCGCGCCTTTTAATGGTTGCGCTTTTGCGAACTCTTCGCGAATTGCCATCAGACCTGGCATTTCGGTTTCTGCAATGCGGATTTCTTTATTGCCCCAATCAGCTAAGCTGATGTCAGCAATGACGTAGTCAGTGAATGAAGAATTAACGGGTTTTAATACGGCGCTCATCACGCCCTCCTTTTCTGTGAAAGAAAGTAACGTGAGCGCAGTTGCAAAATGACCAGCCAAGCCTGGCAGAGTGAACCTCTGTCGCAACGCTCCTTGGCAGGGCTATATTTTAATCTAATTTAGAACTTTTCTGCTTGACAGCTTCTTAAATTTGAAATTTAACAGAAAAATTTTTGATTTATTAGCAAATTATTATCGTTAATAAAAAAGGACTAGCTGCATAACACTGCAAGCTAGTCCGATTTATAGATCAGAACGGTTTAAATACCAGCAGCCGCTTTTAATGCCGCTGCTTTATCTGTGCGCTCCCAGGTGAACTCTGGCTCTTCACGACCGAAGTGGCCATAGGCTGCTGTTTTTTGATAAATAGGACGCAACAAATCTAGCATTTGCACGATGCCTTTAGGACGCAAATCAAAATGCTCACTCACTAAGGCTGCAATTTTTTCATCACTGATTTTGCCTGTGCCGAAGGTGGTGACCATCACAGAAGTAGGCTTAGCAATACCAATCGCATAAGAAATCTGAATCTGGCAACGTGAAGCCAAACCAGCTGCAACAATGTTCTTCGCAACATAACGACCAGCATACGCAGCTGAACGATCTACCTTAGTAGGATCCTTGCCTGAGAATGCACCGCCACCATGGGGCGCTGCACCGCCGTAGGTATCAACGATAATTTTACGACCGGTGAGACCACAATCACCTTGTGGACCACCGATTACAAATCGTCCAGTTGGGTTGACTAAATAACGCGTGTCCTTCAACCATTCTTTAGGCACGACAGGCTTGATGATGGATTCAATCGCTGCTTCTTCGATTTGTTTATGCTCCATTTCAGGCGCGTGCTGAGTAGACAGTACGATGGTGTCTATAGCCACTGGCTTACCATCGACATACTTCAGTGTGACTTGTGATTTTGCGTCAGGACGCAACCAAGGCAGACGTCCATCTTTACGCATTTGCGCTTGACGTTCAACGATACGATGCGAGTAGTAAATCGCTGCAGGCATGAGCTCTGGTGTTTCATCGCAAGCATAGCCAAACATTAAACCCTGATCGCCAGCACCCTGATCGAGATCTAAGCCCTTGCCTTCATCCACACCTTGGGCAATATCTGGTGACTGCTTGTCGTAGCAGACCATGACTGCACAACCTTTGTAATCAATACCGTAATCGGTATTGTCATAGCCTATGCGCTTAATGGTGTCACGTGCGACTTTGATGTAATCAACGTTGGCAGTGGTGGTGATTTCACCCGCTAACACCACTAAACCCGTGTTGCAAAGAGTTTCAGCTGCAACGCGTGAACGCGGATCCTGTTCGAGAATCGCATCAAGAATAGCATCGGAAATTTGGTCGGCTACTTTGTCCGGATGACCTTCAGATACGGACTCAGAGGTAAAGAAATATTCAGTTGACATGCAAGCTCCTAGTTAATGATTGACATAGTGTCGCGGTCAATCTAATGAGCCTGCGACGCTTTAGCGAAATTTATAAACCGCCTCGCAAGTTGTCTGTTAACTCGGCGGGTAACACTTCGTGGTATTTTACGCTTCTTGCTTCAATTCAGCAAAACCTCCTTACGACTTTTCGTATGCTGCTGCGTTTTTTTCAATTCCTTTCCATTTTCCCCTTGTCTTTCCTGCATGCTGCAGGTGCCTTGGCTGGTTGGTTCGTCTATCTTTTATCGCCTGGACATCGCCGACGCATGCGCGAGAATATGCAACGCGCTGGCTACATCGACTATCTGTCAGAAGCTGTAGCTGAAGCGGGGAAAAATATTTTTGAACTGCCTTTTATTTGGTGCGCTCCAGCGCAAAGAGTTTTAAAAACTGCCGTCATTCATGATTGGGATATCGCACAGCGCGCATTAAATGATGGCAAAGGCGTGATTTTTCTCACACCACACTTAGGTTGTTTTGAAATCATTGCACAAGCGATTGCTAGTCGCGTTCCTTTAACAGCGTTGTATCGCCCACCAAAAAAGAATGCACTTAAACCCCTAATGGAGACAGCGCGCGAACGTGAACAACTACATCTCGCTCCCGCCAATCTGGCTGGTGTTCGCGTTTTATTAAAAACATTGCGCAGAGGTGGCGCCATTGGTTTGCTACCTGATCAAGTACCACAAGCAGGCGAAGGTGTGTGGGCTAAGTTTTTTGGCAAAACTGCTTACACCATGACTTTGCCTGGCAAATTAGCCAGCATGAGTGGCGCGCATCTTATCCTCTCTTATGCCAAGCGTTTACCAAGAGGACGAGGCTATGCAGTGCACTTTGCATTATTTGATGTAGAGCTTCCTGAGGATGCGCTTGCACAAGCAACGCTGATCAACAACGCCATGGAAAAACTGATTGCACGTTGTCCGGCTCAGTATTTTTGGGGTTATAACCGCTACAAAGGTTCTCCAGACAATGATGATGCGCAGTTAGTTGAGAAAGTGTCATCGTGAGATTATTGTTAGCGTTGATGTGGTGTTTGCATTGGCTACCTTTACCGATACTTGGACGCATAGGTGAAGGTGTAGGCAGCTTATTGTTTATGTTCATGCGTAAGCGACGGCACATCACACTGACTAATTTGCAGCTATGCATGCCACAACTCACTCACTCTGCAAGACTGCAATTAGCGCGTAGTCATTTTCAATATTTTGCACGTAGCGTTTTAGAGCGCAGTATTTTATGGTGGGCTACACCTGCAAGACTTACACGTTTAATTCATGTCGTGTCACAGGTTCCGATTCAACAGATGATGAATCGTCCTACGATTTTTCTTTGTCCTCATTTCGTTTGTTTAGAAGTGGCCGGCGTCGCTATTACGATGCAAGCACCTGCTTGCTCTATCTATACTAAACAGCGAAATAAAATTTTTGATGCGGCTTTACGCAAAGGGCGCTTACGTTTTACACCGGATGAAAAAAATTTACTCTCACGTGAAGCAGGTGTGAAACCCATTATTCGCGCCATGAAAAGTGGTCGTGGTTTTTTGATGTTGCCTGACATGGACTTTGGTGTGCGTGACTCCATATTCACCCCCTTCTTTGGCATTCCAGCAGCGACCTTAACTTCTCCTGCACGCTTGGTTGCTGCTACAGATGGACAGATCATTCCTGTTGTCACACGATTTTTACCTAACTATCAGGGCTGGCAAGTTATTTTTTATCCGTCTTGGGAAAACTATCCTGGCTCAGATATTAATGCAGCTACACTTCGTATGAATGCCTTCATAGAAGAACGGGTACTGGAATCACCTGCAGAATATTTTTGGTCACATAAACGCTTTAAAACACGACCTGATGGTGAAAGAAATTTTTACAAAACCGATTCAGATATTTAACACCCTGACTGCTAGCGATCTATAATCTTTTCATGACACTTAAATTTACTAAAATGCATGGCGCAGGTAATGATTTCATTGTGATTGATGCGATCAACCAATCAGTTAATCTCACTAGCGACTTATGCCAACAACTTGCTGATCGTCGTTTTGGTATAGGTGCCGATCAAATTTTATTGGTTGAAAAATCACACACTAAAGGCATTGATTTTCGCTATCGTATTTTTAATTCTGATGGTAGTGAAGTTGAGCAGTGTGGTAACGGTGCGCGCGCATTTGTAAAATTTGTAGTGGACAAAGGTTTGACAGATCAGCGTGAAATCAAAGTCGAAACGATGGCTGGCACTATTACACCAAAACTCGAAGAAGATGGTCGCATCACTGTCGATATGGGTGCGCCTATTTTTTCTCCAGAGTTGATTCCATTCGATGCACATGGTTTAAAAAGTACACAACAGCATGCTGCAACTCTATGGCCTTTACAAATAGGCACTACAAGTATTCAACTGTGCGTAGTTTCTATGGGCAATCCCCATGCAGTACAAATCGTGTCTGATGTAGTTACTGCTGATGTTCCACAAACTGGACCTCTCATAGAAAATCATGTGCGATTTCCTAAGAGAGTGAATGCAGGCTTTATGCAAATCATAGACAGGCATCACATACAGCTAAGAGTCTATGAACGTGGTGCTGGTGAGACTTTGTCTTGCGGTACCGGCGCCTGTGCAGCAGCGGTGAGTGGCATACAAATGGGCCACCTAGATTCACCTGTGAAGGTCAGCACCAAGGGTGGAACATTATCAATTGTATGGAGTGGCGATCAACAATCTGTCTTGATGACCGGCCCTGCTATGAATGTGTTTGAGGGCAGCATAGATATCTAACCCCCGACAATTCCTGACTTATCTTGACTTAGTGCGTAAGTAGCTTAGGTATAGATTGTATTGTTGGGACTAAAGCGCTTGCGTGTACTCATTAAATTTCGGAAGCGATATAAACGTTGTCGATAATTTCCTTCTGCCGTAGTTGCATGCTCGCTAAATTTTTCTCTTAGTTGCTCAAATCGTTCTAGCGCTTGTCGCTGTTCACCTGTTTTAATTTCGATTAAGCGTCGCCGACTTCTAGGATGTTCTTCGCGTATATCGACCTCTAGACAATGTCCATGATCTGCTGATTCAATTTGTAAGAGCAAGGCTTCTGCGCGAGTCAGACCAAACCAATAACCTAATTCAATCCGCACGACTAAAAATGGATATTGCGCACTCATCTCACGATTAAATTTTTCTCTCGCAATCCTAGCCCACTCTGATAAGCGTACAGGTTGCGTAATTTTTTTTATCAACTTAATTGCTTCTGTACTGCCTTGATCTCTCGCCTGTTGTAGCCAATATAAAGCGCGTATATCTGAACGCGGATCATTTCTACGACCACGCCATGCTGCCAATCCCAATTCTAATTGCGCACGCATATGCCCTGTTTTTGCAGCCATTTCTAAATGTCTTCTTGCTTCTGCTAAGCAGCGTCTAGAAAATTCAGGTTTAAGATAAATACGCGACATCACATACCATGCTGCTGACAAACCTTGCTCTGCTGCTTGCGATAACCAACGTATCGCTTTTTTATAATGCGCCACTCCAGGAATAGCATTAATTTTTGCGCCAGTGTGATCCATTCTTGCCATCCACAACCCGAGAGAAAACTGCGCTTTACTTTCACCTGAGTCCGCTAATATTTTTAAATAGCGATCAATTAAATTTGTATTGGTATCCATAGTCATCAACAAGGCAGTAGCGCAGCGCGAAAAGATTTGTAAATCTTGTTCTGTATAAGCCTTACGTTTAGCAACAGATGTCACTGTACGGCGTTCACTATCTTGAGCTATAGGCAAAGCCCAAAATAAATATTTCACGTAATCAAATTCACGCCAAGCTGAATCCGCCATTAAACGTTGCGCATCAATAATTCCACCTTTCGCTGCGCGTGCTGCCCATTCCAACGCTGTTGCTCTTCGTTCCATTACCTCTTTGCTTAGTCCGATTGGTGAACGTGCAGCAAATTCTTTTGCTCCTTTTTGTTGTGCTAATAACCACTGGCCTTGTGGCAAACCGGATTCAGCTGAGAAATGTAATGCTTGCAATGCTTTTTGCTGCAAGGCTTGATGTGCACGCGTCCAGTTTGCAAACACGAGCATTGCTAACACCAAGCCTGCACCAGGCTGTCCTTCTTCAAATGCACGCTCATACCAAATTGCAGCTCTTAAAGGCTCACCAACTTGAGACGACACATCATATGGAATATGGGCACCTATCAAAATCCATGCATCGCGCTGATTTTGTTCTGCTGCCCTCTCCAACCAATGCAATGCGGTTGATAGACTTTTCGGTAAACCACCACCGCCAAATAAATATCTTTTACCTAATGCAAGTTGTGCCACTGCTTGACCTGCTCTTGCTGCACGAATAATGAGTAATTCATCACGATTTGCCATGTTTTTAATGCAATCCCAATTAATGTTGTCGAGAGGCAGTAAGCGAAAAGTCACCTAGCTGCGACTTTTTGATGAGGTAATGATGAGCAAGCCACTTTTAGTTTTTTTAGTCAGACAAAGTGCTTGGCAAGACTTCACTACGCCACAAAAAGTTATCAAATAGAGAAGCTCAACTGTGCGCTTTAGCTTGCTATCGCGTCAATCCGCTTAGTAGGAATAAAACAACAGCGCTTTGCTAAGGCCATTGTTTCGTCCAAGTTCATCGTGAATTGATCGCTACGCTTCAAAACAGTTTCCATTTAAGAAATTAATGTTCAGCCATCCGACTTATGCGGATTTTCAACAAACGTTAATTTCTGAGGATGGAAAAATGAAAAAATCAATCGCTGCACTTGCTGTTGCCAGCACCCTGTGTGGATGGGCTCAAGCTCAATCTGCAGTCAATATCTACGGAATAATCGACATGGGTTATGTCAATGAACGTGGCGGTGCTGCAGGTTCAGTCAGCAAACTCACTAGCGGCGCGCAATCAGGTACACGCATAGGCTTTAAAGGCACGGAAGATTTAGGTAATGGAAATAAAGCACTGTTTGTGTTGGAGACCAGTGTCAGAGCAGATCAAGGTGGTTTCAATCAGGCTAATACCCCGTTCGGTAGACAAACATTTGTAGGACTGCAAGGCGATGTCGGTACATTGACCTTAGGTCGTCAATACACCCCATACTTTTTGGCTATGAATGCGGCAGATCCTTTTGCTTCTGGCATGGCAGGTAGTGCACTCAATCTGTTTCCTAATGCAGGTAATGGCAACCGTATGAATAACTCCATCAAATACGCGACGCCAAACATTGATGGTTTTACTGGTGAACTGGCTTATGGCTTTGGTGAAGTACAGGGCAGCACTGATAAAAGTCGACAAATCGGTGCTTCTTTAGGCTATACCGCTGATGCAATTAGCATCAAATTAGCGCATCACAATGCACGTAATGCATCCGGTAGCGATACAGC
>Ga0209550_10000483_pt1 | contig 37599 bp, 40 predicted proteins | sample LauGreSuBDMM15SN_2_FD_187567 | JGI IMG/M metagenome (GOLD analysis project Ga0209550, IMG submission 187567) | Freshwater lake microbial communities from Lake Michigan, USA - Su13.BD.MM15.SN (SPAdes) (version 5) | ecosystem: Environmental > Aquatic > Freshwater > Lake | place: Lake Michigan... | reverse complement strand
ATTGATATTTATATAGTAATAATGGTGCACCCAACTGGATTCGAACCAGTGGCCCCCAGATTAGGAATCTGATGCTCTATCCTGCTGAGCTATGGGTGCATCGGCAACGGTCATAGCTGCACGTAATCGGACGGTCAATTTTTTGCAGAGGGCGGGACGACCGGAAACAACAAAGGCGCAATACCAATGCCTTCTTCGACCAGTGCCTTTGCCTCATTACTGCTGGTTTCGCCGTGAATGAAGCGATCGGGTTCTTCGCCATAATGGATCGCGCGCGCGGTTTCGGCGAAGTTGCCGCCCACCCATTGCGATTTATCCAACATGTCGGATTGCGCACGAGCCAATTTTTGGACCAGTTCTGCCATCGCAGGGGGCAGGACTTCGGGTGCCAGTGCCTCCGTGCGTGCTACGGTGCGTGTTTCGCTGTTTGTTTCTGGCAATGCGGTGGGTACCAAAGGCAGGACCACAGCCCGTTGGTTGCCCTTACGCGGAACATTGGGCACCGACAGCGCCTTTTGAATTCTACCATCATTGCACGTTGGGCATGCAAGCATGCCACCGGATTTCTGCGCATCAAAATCCGCAGAGGACGCGAACCAGCCTTCGAACTGGTGCCCGTTGCTGCAATTCAGGTCAAATGTGATCATTGTGCGCCGCCAACTCCCAACAAGCCATCGAGCTTTCCTTGGGCATCAAGCGCGCGCAGATCATCCGACCCGCCAATCGCGACATCATTGATGAAAATCTGCGGCACGGTTTGGGCGCCCGGCGCACGTGCGACCATCTCAGCGCGCTTGGCGCCGCCCATCGCCACGTCATATTCGGTATAGGTGACGCCTTTACTGTCCAAAAGATGCTTGGCCCGCACACAATAAGGGCACGCGAATTTGGTGTAGATTTCAACATTTGCGGTCATGACGTAGAAATGGTGTTCCCCGTCCTGCAAGTCAAGCGTCGAACGATATCGCCGCGTCTGCTTGCGTGCCGCCGCCGCGCAAAGCCCGCGCCCAGCAAAATAATTGCACCCAGTCCGCGCCGCCACGTTTCAGCACCGCGATGCAGCCGTCGCTAGTTGCACCCGTGGTCAGGACGTCATCGATCAGGATGATTTTTCGGCCTTTCAATCTGCCTTTATATTTTGGATGCAAGGCAAAGGCGCTGGCCACGGCCTGTCTGCGGCGTTTGTGCTCCAACCCTCGCATGCTGGGCGTGCGCTTATGCCGTAACAATATATCGGGTGCGAAGGCGATGCCCGTTAAAGCTGCGAGATGTTTGCCGATCAACGCCGATTGGTTGAAGCTGCGTGACCATATCCGTGTCCAATGCAATGGCACGGGCGTGATGATCAGCTGGTCCGTCTCCGCCGGCACATGGCGCAATAAATGCTGCGCAATGACACGCGCCAAGCCTATTTTACCGCCATATTTTAGCCGAAGCGCCACTTGCGCCGACAAATCATCATATTTTACGGCGGCGCGAATGCCATCATGTCGGGGCGGATTTGCGATGCAGGGCGCACAATAGGCGTCCGGCCCCCGGTCAAAGTCAAAGGGGGTTGCGCATCCCCGACACCAAGGTGGCCCCAGAAATTCCAGCTTTTGCCAACAGGAAACGCAAAACTGCCCGCCCGCTGCGGTAATCGCACCGCAACAGGGGCAGCGTTCGGGTAATACCCAATTCAACATGCTATGGAAAATGTGGCTGCCTTTTGCCATAGCATAGTTGTCGGACAAAGATTGGGGCTGCACAAGGGCGCAAATGAACAATGATGTGAATCCACCAGAAATTTTTGACCGCCGCCGCCGTCATGCCCTTCGCGCGCGGGCCGCTGGGCGCGCGGGAGATCATTTCCTGTGGCACCATATCGCGCAAGATATGGCAGAGCGACTGTCTGCCGTTACCCGCACGTTCGAACGCGCCCTGATCATCGGGCCTATCGGGCGCTGGCAGGGGGAAATCCTGCCGCCAAATGTCCCTTGCACCCTTGCCCCGCTTCGCGATGCAGCGGCGGGGGCAAAGGCTGGGGCACAGACTGGGGCAGGCGCGGCGGATGATGCGCCAGTTGCATTAGAAGAAGACCGCCTGCCCTTCACGCCCTGCAGCTTTGATCTGGTGATTTCGGCAGGAACGCTGGATAGCGTTAATGAACTGCCCGGTGCGCTGATTCAAATCCGCCGCCTCTTGCGGCCCGACGGGTTATTCCTTGGCCATATGTTTGGCGCTGGCACTTTGGGAACGCTCAAGGCGATGTTGCTGGAGGCGGATGCCGATCGGGTTACCCCGCATATCCACCCGCAGATTGATCTACGCAGCGCGGCGGACCTCATCGTACGCGCTGGCTTCACTTTGCCTGTCGCGGATCAGGACACTTCGGCCGTGCGTTATGGAGACTGGCGCTCGATTGTGTCAGATATCAGGGACGCTGGTGTGGGCAATGCGCTTGCCGGACCGCGCAATTATCTGGGCAAAGCCATGCCCGCACGGCTCGATCATGCCTTTACCGCCCGTGCCGATGCGCAGGGCAAGGTTACCGAAGGCTTTGCGCATATCTATTTAAGCGGCTGGGCACCCTCGGAAAACCAACCGCGACCGGCCAAAAGGGGAAGCGGGCAGGTTTCGCTCGCGGACATATTGTCAAAGGAACAAGCGGGCTAGTTAGGGCCTAGGGTTAGGGCCTATTAAAAACTCTGCAACTTGCGGACCAGCGGATAATCAGCGGGCGGCATAGGCAAATCCGCCATGTCTTGCGGCAAAGTCCATTGAATATCGGACGCATAGATTGCTGTAGGCGCACCCGACCAAATGGTGCAGCGATAGAGCAGAAGCACAAGATTTCGGTCGCCCGATGGTTCGCTGGCGAAGGTTTCCGGCACCAAATCCTGCGCGGCAACGATGATGCCCAGCTCCTCCTCCAGCTCTCGCACAAGCGCTATTTCTGGCGTTTCGCCGACATCCACTTTGCCGCCGGGAAACTCCCATAAACCGCCCATTTGAGCGCCCATAGGACGCTGTTGCAGAAGGATTTCCCCCCGATCATTGGTCAACGCGGCAGCAACCACGAACAATATATTCCGACTAATTTCCATATCCCAACCACGCTGTAAGCTTTTGTTAAGGGGACTTCGCGGTCCCCGCTTTTTTCGTTCAGTACGTCACAATCTTCAGCTTCTGCCCAGCGCGAATGGTCGCATTGGATGACAGCCCGTTCAGCGCCCTAAAGCGTTCGGTCTGCAAAGACGAATAGGCCATACGTGCCGCAAGCGATGCGACATTATCTTGTGGCCCTGCGGTAACAACGCGCAGCTTGCGCGGTTTTACGGTCGCGGCTTGCACAGGAGTCAGACGCGACATGCTGGCAAACATGCGGTCAAATGGGTTGGCGTTGCTCGCCGTGATCGTCACGAAATGATAGGCCATACCCGGCGCCCATTCATAAGCGAACACGGAAACCACGCGTTGCCCCTGCTGCGTATTCACGACAGCATTTGTGTAAAAAGCGGGGATGTCGTTCACCGTCGTTCGCCGGATATCCCCCGTCGGAATGGTTCCACTGTCGCCCGACACCGCCTTTAACGCTTTGGCGATGTAGCTGCTGCGATTGCCATCAAATGCACCGCCCGTGAAAATGGCTTTCCCACTATTCCCGTTAATCGTCACCGCATCACTGCTGTTTTGCATGCCAAAACTATAAGGCGCGGTGAACTGCATCTTCAGCTGTGGATGCCGGAAATCTTGCCCTTCGACCACACCTTGCGCGGGGTCATCGCCGTATAACATGCCGTCAATGATTGCCAAATGGGCGTGCGCATTACGCAAGATGCTGGCGGGATAGTTTTTGGACCGTGATGCCGCGCGCGCAACGCGCCTTGCCGGGTCAGGATGGGTGCTTGCCCACTCCGGAACGCGGTTATCGGCCAAGCCGGCCACCTGCGTGTCCACATTGGTCTGCAACGCCAAGGAATTGAGCATCGATGCCATTGCGCTTGGGTCATATCCGGCTTTGCTGAGATAGCGGATACCGTAATCATCGGCCTCCTCTTCTTGCGTGCGCGAATATTTAAGTGTGAAGACTTGCGCCAACGGACCTGCATATTGCTGTAATCCGCCGCCCAGCGCCCCCAATAAGCCGCCCGAATTACCGAGCACGGCCCCCAATATGCTGCCGCCCATTCCCAACAGGCCAGCAAGCGTTGCGCTATTCTTGCGCTTTTCACTATGCCGCGCTGCGGTGTGCCCGACCTCATGGCCCAGAACGCCCGCCATTTCGGCTTCATCATTGCTCAAGGCAACCAGTTGGCGCGTGATGTAGACATAGCCACCGGGCAGCGCGAATGCGTTGTTCACCGACGAATTGAGCAATGTGACGTTAAAATCGCTTTGCGCGTTTCCAAGTCCCGATTGCATGGCAATGTTTGTGCCAACGCGCACCACATAAGCAGTCTGCGGACTTTGCATCGGTCCGCCAAATTCTTTCAAAATTTCTGTATGATATTTTGCGCCCTGATTTTTTTCTTGGGCGGTGAAGGGCTTGGGAACAGCAGGAGCTGTGGTTCGCGACTGTGCGTCGGCGGGTCCATAGCCAGCGATGACGCCCAGTCCAAAAATTGCGGCACTGGTAAAAAGACACATTTTCGAAAAACGCATCAACATCCTCCCCAAATACGGGTAACGCCAATTGGAAACTACCTTGTCACTGCTTCACACAATAACGGCCATAAGGGTGCTTATATCAAGAAAAGATCAGGCGCCCATGGACAAGAATTTTGCGCGCCGCTGTTGAAGCAGTTCTTTGGACGAGAAACCGGACAATGCGTCCAACTCCTCGTCTATGCCGGTCGCCAGCGCGGCAGCAGCCATGCCATGGTCGCGATGCGCGCCACCAACGGGTTCTGGTACAATCCGGTCAATGATGCGCAGCGCTTTCAGATCATCCGCCGTCATCTTCATGGCTTGGGCGGCGTCCGCAGCCTTGTCGCCCGTGCGCCACAAAATAGAGGCACAACCTTCGGGCGAGATCACCGAATAGACGGCATATTGAAACATCAATATGCGGTCGGCAGCCGCCAGCGCAACGGCACCGCCCGAACCGCCCTCACCCACGATGCAGGCAATCATCGGCACGCCGAGCGCCAGGCAGGTTTCGGTGGAACGGGCAATTGCCTCTGCCTGCCCGCGTTCTTCGGCCTGAATACCCGGAAACGCGCCCGACGTATCGACCAAGCTCACCACCGGAATACCGAACCGATCCGCAAGTTCCATCAGGCGAATAGCCTTGCGATAGCCCTCGGGCTTACCCATGCCAAAATTATGGCGCAGGCGGCTTTGCGTGTCGTCCCCCTTTTCATGCCCAATGACCATCACGCGGCGGCCATTTAGGCGGCCAAGACCGCCAATGATCGCTTGATCGTCGCCAAAGGCGCGGTCCCCTGCCAAGGGCATGAAGTCTGTAAACATCGCTTCGATATAATGTTTGAAATGTGGACGTTCCGGGTGCCTTGCGACTTGCGTTTTCTGCCATGCCGTCAAATTGGCATAAGTATCCTTCAACTGCTTGTCCGCCTTGCCGCGTAATTTGGCAATTTCGGCGCCCGCATCAACGTCGCTATGACGCGCAGCATCTTGCAATTCAAGGATGCGCGCTTCGAGCGCAGCAACCGGCTTTTCAAAATCGAGATATACCATCATGTCTGTGGGTTAGAGCCTCAGGTGCGACGGGTCAATGTGCGCGTTGCCAATGGGTGACGCCGATTGACCAATTCGACAAGCTTGCTGGCGTCGACATGCGTGTAAATCTGTGTCGTCGCGATGTCCGCATGGCCCAGCATGGACTGCAGCGCCCGCAGATTCGCCCCGCCCGCCAAAAGATGCGTGGCAAAGGCATGCCGCAGGACATGGGGGCTGACTTTTGCCGGGTCCAGCCCCGCATGCGCGGCAAGGTCCTTAATGATCTGGAACAAGCGAATACGGCTGATATGTCCCCCGCGCGACGGAAAGAGAAAACGGGATTTCTCAGGAACAAAGTCCAACCAAACACGTACCGCTTGGCGCGCACGGTTGGAAATGGGGATTAAGCGTTCCTTGTCGCCTTTGCCTTTTACGATGATGAACGGCCTATCAGATACCACCGCGTTTCGCGGCAAGGCGACCAATTCGGTCGCACGCAGCCCTGAACCGTACAGCAGCTCGATAAGCGCCGACAGCCGGTAATCACTTGTCAATATATGCGGCTGCGCAAGCTTATCTGCAATCACCGCGAACAAGGTGTCGACTTCGTCTGTATCCAGAATTTTCGGCAAGGGCCGCATCTGTGCTGGCTTTGGTAGCGCCGCCGACGGGTTGTCAGCGCGAAAGCCCTCCTCATGCAAAAACGCAAAAAAACGCCGTAATGCCGATGCCTTGCGCGCTACCGAGCTGTTGGCAAGGTCGCGCCATTGGCGTGCCAGTTCGACAAGCGCATCAGGCCCAGCCACAGCCAGTTGGCCATGCAAAAGGCCGGATGCCGACATCAAGTCGCTTTGATATGCCAAAAGCGTATTCTTGGCGACGCCCTGCTCTGCCGCCAACATCTCGAGAAAACGCGCAATCAGATCAGGATCGGGTAAGCTCATTGCTGGCTGACGATTGTGATTGGCATATATTCAGCCAAAGGTGACAGCTTCGGCAGCAATCATCCGAGCCTCGGCCTCCAAACCGACCTGACGCAAGGATCGAACGATATAATAAAGATGATGGGTGGGCACAGCCGACCATGAAGGCGCCTGCAGTGCGGCCACCGCCATCAACGCAACCGTGCCCTGCTCGCCACGTCCAGCGGCAGCGCTTATCGCCTTTGACCAAGGAGTTTGCCGCGAAATATTGACTTTGAGGTCGCTTGCAAAATCCCTGCGCGCATCGGTTTCAATACGGCCAAGCCCCGCCAAGCCGGCAAGTAAAAGCCGCGATTTATGTCCGTCGGTGCTCTCATCATTACCAAAAAAATCGTCAAGGCTGCCATAATCAGCGGGCGCTACCCGCCCCGGAGCCGCCAGTGTCACCAACGCCCAACCCAGCGATCCATCCACCACAACGTCGATCCATCGCGCGGCGGAGCGGTCAAGACCAGCCGTCAGCATGGAAGAAATCAGCCGGTCCGCCTCTGCCTGATGATCAGCATCTGGCACGATCAGCGCAGCCGCCCGCGCCGTCATCACCAACGAAGCGTGATAGTCCGCGCCTGCGGCGGCCATGGTCCATAAAGACGTCATAGCCGCAACCTTGGCATCTTCACCTGATGCGGTGTAGGCGTTGCCGAGGTTTTCCGCTCGTGCCCGCGCAGCGTCGGGCGCATCCGGATCATCAAGGACCTGCGCATAAAGATCGACCATATTCCGGTTCGACAATATACCAAGCGCCGCAGCATTGGATGCATATTTGGCTCGGACCGTCGGCGTAAACATCGGCAACTGCACCCGCCAACCGTCGACCTGACGCCCCGTGTCGACAAATAAGCGTTCCGGGGGTTCAAGACCCACAGCAGCGGAGAAACCAAAGCGCCAAGGGTTCATGCCCTCCACATTTTCCCATTCGATTTTCACCGAACGCCGCCCATTAATGCCGGCCCCAACCGCTTTTTCAGCCAAGAGATAATCGACGCCGCGCACCCAGCCCTGGTAACGGCCCTGATTGATAAATGCCGTCGCGCTGCCTTGCTCTCCCGCCAAAGACGCACAAATGGCACGCGTCATTTTCCAGCGGCCATTGTTCACAAGGCGAACGCCGCTTTCGGTGATTGGGCACATGCCCGCCAAATCGCCATTGGCCAGATAGGCCTGCATGGCGACCTCGTGGAGGCGTTTTGTATAATCTGCACCATCCACTTGCTGAACAAGGTTACGCGCCACGACCGAGTCGCCCATCCGCAGCAACAACCATGCGCGTTCCGCTGTCCAATCCGCGCCGTTGACACCGGCTGGTGTGTTGGTGCGGCTGGCCAGTAAGCGGCGCGCCATGATCGTGCCCCAGCGCGAGGCAATTGGCCCAGACGTCCGTTCTATTATCTGGCTGAGGAAAGCGCCATTCAGCGAACCAAAAGAGTTCGCCGGAAATCCGCCTGACGCTTTTGATAAAATCCCGATATCGTTTAAAGATTTGCGCGCGGCGGGTGGGATATCAAAACGGATGACCAATTCCGGCTTTTCTTCCTCTTCCTCTTCCTCTTCCGTCGCGCCTTCATCCGCCGTCAAAGGGGCGGCAGAGGCACCGCCATCCGAAGATCCGGGAATATTCGGCGTGGGGCGGCCTGCCACAGGCGTCGGCGGGGGAGGCGGATCGCCAAAGCCCTCTGGCAACAAAGATTCCGGCCCCTGCTGCCCGAGCACAGGCAAAGCAAATGCCAAGACCAGAGCACTGGCAATCAAAAGGCCGCTTTTTGAAATCTTGTCAGTCAATGATGCGAACCTGTTTCCATATCTGCGAACAGCAATGCGCTATGTCCCATTATCATCCGGTGCCATTGCCGCAACCCTCAGCTCTGGATAGCAAGCCTATGCCCCTTGCCGCAACTGATAGTAACCGCAAAAACGGTATTTCACAAAAATATGCCAATTTAGCTAGTTTACCATCCTGTATTTACGTGAAAAATCCGCAAAGCGGCAAACTGCTTTCGGCTGACGCCAAGGCGATATATAGGCGATATCGTCATGGCTGAACATCTCGAACCCAAAAAACGTAAATCTGGCATGCAAGCCGCCTTGGTCATTGACCGTCCGGTGGTGCTTGTCGGGATGATGGGCGTTGGTAAAACCAGCATCGGAAAACGGCTCGCAGACCGCCTCGGCGCGCCTTTCGTCGATGCCGATGACGAAATTGAAAAGGCAGCGGGTCTGTCGATTACAGAAATATTCGCGAAATTTGGGGAGGCCTATTTTCGGGATGGTGAACGCCGTGTCATTGCCCGGCTGATTGAAGGCGCACCGAAGGTCATTGCGACGGGCGGCGGCGCTTTCGTCAACGACGAAACCCGCACACTCATCTTAGAACGCGCGACATCCATCTGGCTTAATGCCGATGTCCATGTGCTTGCCGACCGTGTGTCGCGGCGCAGCCACCGCCCTTTGTTGCAAGGCAAGGATCCAGTCACTGTCCTGACCGATCTTGGCGAGGTGCGAAACCCCTTATACGCTGCTGCCAATATCCATATTCGTAGCGACACCTCGCCACATGGGCGAACCGTTGAAAACATATTAAAGGCCCTCTGCGCATGACCGTGATATCCGTTGACCTGTCAAATAGCCCTTATGACATTCATGTCCGCGCCGGATTGCTGGCCGATGTCGGTGCTATTCTGCGGTCTTATGCCCGCGACAGCCGCTTGCTTGTGGTAACCGACGAAAATGTCGCGCACGCCGTTCTACCTCAGTTTGAAGCGAGATTGCGCGATGCGGGTATGTCATGCGCGCATTTCATTCTGCCCGCTGGTGAAGCAGGGAAAAGCTGGGGTCAGTTGGAAAAACTGACGGATTGGTTGCTGGAACAACATGTGGAGCGCAGCGACCATATCGTCGCGCTGGGCGGCGGCGTGGTGGGGGACATTACGGGCTTTGCCGCGCATATCATCAAACGCGGTTGCCCCTTTGTGCAGATACCTACGACCCTGCTTGCCCAAGTCGACAGCAGCGTTGGCGGCAAGACCGCCATCAATAGCGCGGCAGGCAAAAATCTGGTCGGCGCGTTTCATCAGCCCGCTTTAGTCCTCATCGACCCAGAGTTGCTTTCAACCCTTCCCACCCGCCAACTGACAGCGGGATTTGCAGAGATAGTGAAATACGGCCTGATCGATGATCCGGCCTTTTTTGCGTTTTGCGCGGATAATCTCGACAGTTTTTTTGCAGGCGATCCAGATATCCGCGCGCAGGCCATTATCCGGTCCGTACAGTCCAAGGCGCGGATCGTTGCCGCCGACGAAACCGAACGCACCGGCACGCGGGCGCTGTTAAACCTGGGCCACACTTTTGGCCATGCGCTGGAGGCGGACACAGGTTTTTCCGACCGGCTATTTCATGGCGAAGCGGTCGGCGCCGGCATGGCCTTGGCGTTTCGATATTCGGTGCGACTGGGCCTGTGTCCTGCGGATGACGCCATGCGGGTTACGGCGCTTCTCAAGCGGACAGGCCTGCCCACGACTTTATCCGAAGCGGGTGTCACTGCCCATGGTGCGGCATTGGTCGACTATATGCGGCATGACAAGAAAATGAGCGGAGGCACGCTACCCTTTTTGCTCGCGCGCGGTATCGGGCACACATTTTTGTCCAAAGATGTCGCACTGGACGACGTTGCCGCCTTCCTCGACAGCGACGTTTAATCATCGGCAATCGGAAAGTCATCGGAACCGTCGCCGCCGAAACTATGGCGGGTTCCAGCATGCATATCGCCGCTCTTGAACTGCGCTTTCAGGCGGCTTTGGTCACGCCGCCGGAACTCCGAGAGAATGTCGTGGATCTTCGCACGATCCGTACCAAAATATTTCAGCGCATCCGCAGACATCCGGATCGAGGATTCAAATAGCTCACGCATGATTCTGATGCCGTCATCCTGCATCAATAACAAAGCCTGCTCCCGCCCATAAGCGCGCACGAACAATTTTGTGCGCGGGAATGTTTCGCGCACAGGCATCAACGATTCAGCAGTCATGTACCGGTCATCAATACAGAAGAATATCGCCTGCGCGTCTTCGCCCCCTGCCCGCTTCAGCAAGTCGACACGTGTGCCATCCCCATAAAAAACCTTGAAACCAAAGTCACCGCTAAGGTCGATGGTCTGCGGGTTGATATCAATCAACGTGACTGATCGCCCCGCCGCCTGCATGATCTGCGATACCTGCTGTCCGAAACGTCCATGCCCAACGATGATGACATTGGCTTGTGCCGCCAATTCCGGGTCATCAAGCGCGACATCGCCCTTGACCTTTCGCGCCGCAAGCTTGCCGGCAAAAATCATCAGGAAAGGCGTCGTTGCCATCGATAAGGTGACGACCGCGCCAAACAGGCTCGCCGCCTCCGGTTCAATCAACAGGGCCTGCTGCGCGGCGGCAAACAACACAAAGGCGAATTCACCACCTTGGCTCAACAGCATCGCCATGATGATCGACGGCTTGTTTTGAAGGCCAAAGCCCCGACCAAGCGCATAAATGATGGCGATCTTGACCGTGATCAGCGCCAGCGCCAGACCCGCCACGAAAAAGGGCCGCGAAAGAATGACATCAACGTCGAGCAACATCCCAACCGCGAGGAAAAACAGACCGAGCAAGATCGAACGGAACGGATCAATGTCGGCCTCCAACTCATGCCGATAGGGTGATTCCGCCAACATAACGCCAGCGACAAATGCGCCCAAGGCTGGCGAAACGCCAATCGCCTGCATCACCGCGGCGCTGACGCAGACGGTGAATAAGCCAGTGACGATGAACAGTTCGCGCTCTGAAATCTTGCCGACCAAGCGCAACAGCGGTGACAGCAGATAGCGTCCGGCCAACACCAGTCCGGTAATCGCCAACACGGCATATAATACCAGATACCATCCCTCAATCGCGCCTTCTTCGGCAGGCGCGCGCGACAAAGCGGCAACGATAGTTAGCAGGGGAACAATGGAAATGTCCTGAAACAACAATATGGAAAAGCTTTTCTCACCATAATCGGTCTTCATCCGGCCGCGCGATTGCAGCAAGGGCAGCACCTGCGCAGTGGAAGACAAGGCCAATGGAAGCCCAAGGACTAAGGCGGCTTGCCAGCTAAAGCTGGGCATTGCGAAATGGATGACGGCAAACATGCCAAGTCCGCATAAAATGACCTGCAACGGCCCAAAAAGCAGAATGTCGCGCCGCAACAGCCATAGCCTGCTCGGCGATAGCTCAAGCCCGACGAGGAACAGCAGCAAGATGATGCCGATTTCGGAATAGGCCAATATGGTTTCGGGTGAGTCAATCAACGCAAGGCCATCGGGCCCAATGGCAATGCCCGCGACCAGATAGCCAAGCACCGCGCCAAGGCCAAGACGCCTGAAAATCAAAACCGCCAACAGCGCCGCACCGAGCAACACCACCCCGCCTAACATAACATCAGCGACAAGATGGTGTGGCGCGGTTTCCATCAGCTTTTCTCTTTGGCCTGCGCGGCGGCCGCAAGGATCGCGTCAAAAGGCAATAAGATCGCAGCATGGCGCGACGGATAATCACATGCCGCGGCCAGCAAGGCGAGTTCAGGCCAACAGCTTGGCATATCGCCCTTCCGCTGTAACGCCTGCGCCACGCCATCGCGCAATTTGGCAACTTCGGTCATAGCTGTCCCAATGGCGTTGTGCGTCAAAATAGCCGCAGAAGCCTGCCCAAGCGCGCAGGCATTGGCGCGCAGGGCAAGGCCGCGCAATATGCCCTCTGCGTCCGTCACAACATCCGCTTGAATGCGGCTGCCGCATAAGGGCGAACGCACTTCGGCACTGCCATCCGGCTCTGCAAGGCGATGGTCAGCGACCAAAGACGTCGCCAACCGCAAGATATCCCGATTGTAGAGCGCTGAGTCCATCAGTTTGCCGTTTCCGTGCCACTATCGGTAGCGCGGCGTTGTTCGCGGACAAATTCGGACAATGCATCGCCGCTGGCGTTGAGCAGAGGATAGGTGCGCGAACTGGTCATCCACTCGGGTCGCCCTTCATCCGCGCCATAGACCAAATCAAATCCCATCACGAACAGCAGGAAAAGGAGGGTCGCGATAATCAGGCCCTTCACCATACCGAAGCCAAAACCAAGCATACGGTCAATGGGGCCAAGCAAGGACCTGCGCGATCTGGCGCCAATCGATTTCGCAATCCATTTACCCAATGCAAAAATCACGATGACCAGCGCCAAAAAGGCGAGCACAGCAGCGCCGGAGTCAGAACCCACAGTCTCTGCCAAAGCCGCAGTCGCGGGCGCGTGGAACATGCGAACGGCCAAGATGATCAGCACCCATGCGATCATCGACAAAGCCTCTTGCACAAAGCCGCGCAGGGCACCGAATACGGCCCCGCTGCCCAACATGAACAGGACAATGATATCAAGTGCGGTCATCTATTCCTGTTGCCCCAATTACGTAAATGCGTCGCGATTAAAAGGCAGGACGCGTCCTATTTCAACGCCCCTGCAACCACCTATATGAGATTTAGGAGCGTCCCAGCATATGGTCAACGAGATTGGCAAGCGTGCGGAACTCTTGCGTTGAAATGCCCGCCTGACCTTTCACCGACGGCGGGACTAATGCGCTGGCAAACCCGAGCTTCGCCGATTCCTTCAGCCGCAACGCACCATGCGCGACGGGACGGATTTCACCGGACAAGGCGACTTCACCAAACAATACCGCATCGGACGGCAATGGCCGTTCCGCCAAAGCTGAAACCAGCGCCGCCGCCACCGCCAAATCGGCAGCGGGGTCGGAAATGCGATAGCCGCCGGCGATGTTGAGATAGACCTCTGCGGTTGAAAAGCTTAGGCCACATCGCGCCTCAAGCACCGCCAATATCATCGCAAGGCGGCCGCTGTCCCAGCCCACAACGGCGCGGCGGGGTGTTGCGCCACTGGATAGCCGCACGGTCAGCGCCTGAATTTCCACCAGCACTGGCCGCGTCCCCTCCAACGCCGGAAACACCGTTGCCCCCGTAACCTGTTCGGCCCGGTCGGTCAGGAACAAAGCGCTTGGGTTGCCAACCTCAGTCAAGCCTTCTTCTACCATCGCAAACACACCGATTTCGTCTGTCCCGCCAAAGCGGTTTTTGGACGCGCGCAAAATGCGATATTGATGGCTGCGTTCGCCTTCGAACGACAATACGGTGTCGACCATATGTTCCAGCACGCGGGGTCCGGCGATCGTCCCGTCCTTGGTAACATGGCCGACGAGCATCAACGCCGTGCCGCGCTCCTTGGCAAAGCGGATAAGTTCTTGTGCCGAAGCGCGAACTTGGCTGACCGTGCCCGGCGCGCCTTCGATAAGGTCACTGTGCATCGTCTGAATGGAATCGATAACCAATAAAGCGGGCGGCGCGCCTTGGGCCATCGTCGTCAATATGTCGCGCACAGAGGTTGCAGCAGCCAACTGCACCGGCGCATCGCCAAGGCCAAGCCGACGGGCACGCAGGCGCACTTGGTCGACCGCTTCTTCGCCGGAAATATACGCAACGGACAGCCCGCGCCGCGCGAGGTTTGCGGCGGCTTGTAACAATAAGGTCGACTTACCAATGCCCGGATCACCACCGAGCAAGGTTGCTGAACCCGGCACAAGCCCCCCACCCAAAGCGCGGTCGAATTCGGATATACCCGTCGAGGCACGTTCAGGCAGTTTAATGTCCGTGTTCAATCCGGATAATTCAACCGCACGCCCGCCCGAGTGCAAATGATGCTTTAGCTCAAAAACAGTGGCCTTGGCCTCTTCCGCCAAGGTGTTCCATTCGCCGCAATCGTCGCACTGCCCCTGCCAGCGGTTGGATTCCGAACCGCATGCCTGACACACATATTTGCGCTTTGCCTTTGCCATGCCGGATAATTAACAGAACAAATCAAGAACTCAAGACATAAGTGTTCTGTATCAGCGCTTGCGTGTGGCGCGGCCTAATGCCACATCATGGCTATGCGCGAAAAAGAACTCAGGCTGGCGCTCATTTGTTATGGCGGGGTCAGCCTTGCCATTTACATGCATGGCGTCACGCGCGAGATTTGGCACATGGTCCGCGCGAGCCGCGCTTTTCATGATGGCGCGCCCCCCACCCGCCGCAGCGAGAGTGTCTATCACGACCTGCTTGCGGAATTGTCGCGGGTTAGCGGCGTCAAGTTACGGGTTTTGACAGACATTATTGCAGGGTCAAGCGCGGGCGGCATCAACGGCATATTCCTGTCGCAGGCTATCGTCACGGGCCAATCGCTAGAGCCGTTGACCGATATGTGGCTTGAAATGGCAGATGTCGACATACTGCTTGATCCTGACGCCCGCCCGCTGTCGCGCTTCACCAAATTTTGGGCAACGCCGATTGCATGGATGATCTTGCGCCGACGCGGCGGCGCGGTTGAAAGGACGGTCGCGAAAGAGGCGCAGCAGGAAGTTGCCGCCAAGCTGTCCCGCTTTGTCCGCGCCCGTTGGTTTGCGCCGCCCTTTGGCGGGAATGTGTTTTCGAAATTATTGCTCGATGCGCTGAACGCCATGGCCGCCAGCGCAGCAGCACCGCCACTTTTACCCACAAGTCAGCCGCTGGATTTGTTTGTCACCGTCACTGACTATTACGGGCATGATCGGGTACTTCGCCTCAACAGTCCTGAAGAAGTTACCGAGTCCGAACATCGCATCACCGTCGATTTTTCAACACGCGGGCGAACGGGGCTCGCCGACATTCCCGAGCTGATTTTTGCGGCACGTGCCACGGCCAGTTTCCCGGGCGCTTTCCCGCCATTTTCTGTGCGTGAACTTGACCGTTTATTGGCGCGGGAAAATGTCCCTTGGCTTGGCCGGAGTGCATTTTTGAAGCGCATATTGCCGCAACAATTTGCCGCCAATGCCGCCGAAGATACGATGTTGATCGACGGATCGGTATTGGCCAATGCGCCGTTTAATCAGGCAATTTCCGCCTTGCGCAACCGCCCCGCACGCCGCGAAGTGGACCGGCGCTTTGTCTATATCGACCCCACGCCCGGCCGCCCCGGTTTCCGTTTTGGCCAACGCAATGCAGACGGCACCGCTAATATGCCGCGCAAACCACCGGGGTTCTTTTCGACGATATTGGGAGCGTCGTCCAACATTCCGCGCGAACAGCCCATTCGGGACAGCCTTGAAAAAATCACTGGCCGTTCGGAACGTATTGAACGAACGCGGCGCGTCATCAACAGCTTGCGTAGCGAGGTGGAACATATGGTGGAGACGCTGCTGGGTAAGACATGGTTCCTCACCCAGCCAAACGCAAGTCGCATGCAAAAATGGCGCAATTCGGCGCAGGAAAAGGCGATTATTGCCGCTGGTTTCGGTTACCGCGCCTATAACCATCTCAAAATCGCTGGCGTGGTTGACGATATTGTCGCCACCGCACGCCGCAGCTTGCCCGATGCATCAAACGCGTTTTTCCGCAACTTGCGCGCTGCGCTTTGGGCCGAAATCGGCTCCTATGATCTCGACCATTTGCCGCCGCATAAGGGCAAGGCCACCGCGCGCCAAATTGCCTTTTTCCGCGCACACGACCTGCGTTTCCGCATTCGGCGCTTGCGCTCTCTCGCCCGGCATCTGACCGAAGAGGTCGAAAATGTCATCGATATGCCGGACGATGATGTCGCCAAAATGCGCGATGCCATTTACAATTGCCTTGCCTTGTTCCTCGATCTGGAAACGGCGGAGTTTTTAGGCGCCGATTTTGCGCAGGCTGTTAAATCTGGCATTGACGATCCCGCAGGCTTGATGAACCATCTTGCGGCACAACGGGGTCTGGTACGCACCGATGCCAAGGTCGACAAAATATTGTGCGATGCCATGCTGACCCTGCCGGTTGAGGCACGCCGGATCATGCTGCTCGGCTATTTGGGCTATGCATTATATGACATCGCCACCCTACCTTTGTTGCAGGATGAAGGCTTTGACGAATTCGACCCTGTCAAGGTGGACCGCATATCCCCCGATGACTGCGCCTCTATCCGCAAAGGCGGCACGGCAGCGATGTTAAAGGGTATCGAGTTCAACAATTTCGGGGCATTTTTCAGCCGCGCTTATCGTGAAAACGACTATCTATGGGGCCGTTTGCATGGCGCGGAGCGAATGATTGATATCCTGATATCGTCGCTTCCGCCCGGCCATGAATTTTCGGCGGGCCGCGCGCAAAGTTACAAAAAACGCGTATTTCACGCGATACTGGATGAGGAGCAGGATCGGCTGACGCAAATCCGCCCCCTCATTATGTCCTTACGGACCGAGGTGGATCAGATGCAGATCTGAGCTTCAACCGCACTCCAGCCTAATCGGTGATGCCGTCCCAAATGCCTTTAAGCTTGTCAAAGAAGCCCGTTGATTGCGGACATTCTGCACCCGTTTCGGTTTCGCGGAACTCGCGCAAGATTTCTTTCTGCCGCGCGGACAATTTGGACGGCGTTTCGACGTCGATTTGAATGACCATGTCGCCGCGACCACGCCCTTGCAACACGGGCATGCCTGCGCCGCGTTGGCGAAGCTGTTTGCCCGACTGTATGCCTTCTGGAACGATAATGATATGTTCCGCGCTATCGAGGCCCGGGATGCGGATTTCGCCACCCAGCGCCGCTGTGGTGAAGCTGACGGGCACACGGCAGAACAATGTTGTACCATCGCGTTCGAACACCTTGTGACGCGATAGATGGATGAAGATGTACAGATCACCCGCCGCCGCGCCATTTGGCCCAGCCTCACCGCGGCCCGCCACGCGAATGCGCGTGCCTTCATCGACGCCAGGCGGAATATTGACGGCGATGGTCTTGCGTTCATCCGCCCGCCCTTCCCCGCCGCAAGCGCGGCATGGCGACTCAATTACTTCGCCGCGACCGTGACAGGTCGGACATGTGCGCTCGACCACGAAAAAGCCTTGCTGCGCCCGCACTTTGCCATGGCCAGCACACAGGTTGCAGCGACGTTTGCCGGACCCCGGCGTCGCGCCACTGCCGCTACAGGTCCCGCACGCCGTTGCAACGTCGATGGTGATTTCCGCTTCCTTGCCGTGGAAGGCCTCATCGAGCGAGATTTCGAGATCATAGCGTAAATCTGCGCCACGCGCAGGGCCACGCTGACGGCCGCCAAAGGCGTCACCAAAAAAGCTTTCGAAGATATCGGAGAAGTCACCAAAGCCAGCGCCGCCTTGGCCACCGCCGCCGCCCATGCCACCATTTTCGAACGCTTCTTTGCCGAACCGGTCATAGGCTGCGCGCTTTTGCGGATCTTTCAGCACGTCATAGGCCTGACTAATGGCTTTAAACTTGGCTTCGGATTTGTCGCAGCCGGGATTGCGGTCGGGATGGCATTCCATCGCGATCCGGCGATACGCGGTTTTCAGCGTCTTCTCATCGGCTGTCCGCTCGACTTCCAACAATTCATAATAATCAATGTCGAGATTCATGAATGACTAACCCCCCGGTCTTCCCGACCGTCGCTGCGTTTCGGCGCCGACGGTCGGGAATATTCAACATCAGTCTTTCTTGTCGTCTTCGACTTCGGAGAATTCAGCATCGACAACATTATCGTCGGCTGGCGCTTCTTCCGATGCGGCATCTGCCGATGCGCCGGCGGCTTGCTCTTCTTTATAGATCGCTTCGCCAAGCTTCATCGCGATTTGGGCCAAGGCGGTTGCCTTTTCCTTCATCGCTTCTGCATCGCCGCCTTCGATAGCGGTCTTGGTTTCCGCCACAGCCGCTTCAATCTCGCCCTTCAACGCAGCGTCAATCTTGTCGCCATGCTCTTCCAACTGCTTCTCGGTGGAATGGACAAGGCTTTCAGCATTGTTCTTGGCTTCTGCCGATTCACGACGCTTCTTGTCCTCTTCGGCAAAGGCTTCGGCATCGCGGACCATCTGATCAATATCCGCATCGGACAAACCGCCCGATGCCTGAATTTTGATCTGCTGTTCCTTGCCTGTGCCCTTGTCCTTGGCGGTCACGCTGACGAGGCCGTTGGCGTCAATGTCAAAGGTCACTTCAACCTGCGGCACGCCGCGCGGTGCAGGTGGAATGCCAACCAGGTCAAAATTGCCCAGCAGCTTATTATCCGCCGCCATTTCACGCTCGCCTTGGAAGACGCGAATGGTCACGGCATTTTGATTGTCTTCGGCCGTCGAATATACTTGGCTCTTCTTGGTCGGGATCGTCGTGTTACGGTCGATCATGCGCGTAAATACACCGCCCAGCGTCTCGATACCCAAGGACAATGGCGTCACGTCAAGCAACAACACATCCTTAACGTCGCCTTGCAAAACGCCCGCCTGAATGGCGGCGCCCATGGCGACAACTTCATCCGGATTCACGCCAGTATGCGGCTCCTTGCCGAAGAAATTCTTCACGACGTCGCGCACCTTGGGCATGCGGGTCATGCCGCCAACCATCACGACTTCATCAATGCCATCGGCCTTGATACCCGCATCAGCCAAAGCCTTTTTGCATGGCTCAAGCGTGCGCTTGATCAGGTCATCGACCAATTTTTCAAGATCGGCACGGGTGATGGTTTTCACAAGATGCTTTGGACCATTTTGGTCAGCAGTGATGAACGGCAAGTTGACTTCGGTCGTCTGTGTTGACGACAATTCAATCTTCGCCTTTTCCGCCGCTTCCTTCAAACGTTGCAGCGCAAGCTTGTCCTTCGTCAGGTCAATGCCTTCGGCCTTGTTGAAATCGGCAGCCAGATGCTCGACAAGCACGCTGTCGAAATCTTCACCACCCAAGAATGTGTCACCATTGGTCGATTTCACTTCGAACACGCCATCGCCGACCTCTAGGATCGAAATGTCGAACGTGCCGCCGCCAAGGTCATAGACCGCGATGGTTTTATTCTCATCCTTGTCCATGCCATAAGCAAGCGCCGCGGCGGTTGGCTCGTTGATGATACGCAGCACTTCAAGACCGGCAATCTGGCCAGCATCTTTTGTCGCCTGACGCTGGGCATCGTTGAAATAGGCTGGAACGGTGATGACCGCTTGCGTAACGGTCTCGCCCAAATAGGCTTCCGCTGTTTCTTTCATCTTTTGCAAGATGAATGCCGAAATTTGTGAGGGCGAATAATCTTCACCGCCGGCTTTGACCCATGCATCGCCGGTCTTGCCCTTGACGATGCTATACGGGACGAGGCCCATATCCTTCTTGGTCATAGGATCATCGAAGCGACGGCCAATAAGGCGCTTCACCGCATAAATGGTGCTTTCCGGATTGGTGACAGCCTGACGCTTGGCTGGCTGGCCGATGAGGCGCTCGCCGTCCTTAGCAAAGGCCACGATCGATGGCGTAGTCCGTGCGCCTTCTGCATTTTCGATGACCTTTGGCTTGCCGCCGTCCATTACCGCAACGCAGCTGTTTGTCGTGCCCAAGTCGATACCAATAACTTTAGCCATAAAAACTTACCCCGAAATTTTAAAAATTGAACTTTACCCTGTCGCGTTTCGCACCAGCCCTATCAGGCACTGGGGTTTCGCATAACGTGACGTTGTAGCGGCGATATAGGAGCCAATTCTCTTGGCACAAGACTTCGGCCTTCCTAGATAGGGAAAATATTAAGTGAAAACTCTGTATGGGTTGCCCGCTTCGGCGCACACACCCAACAGCAAAAGGAGAACGTTATGTACCGACGTATATTCACAATCAGCGCCGTCGCGACGGCCCTTTTGCTGGCCGGATGCGGCCCGACACCGCAGCTAAAAGTGAAAGAGGCGGTGTTGACGCTGTCGCCTGTCGACAGCAACCCGTCGGTCCTGCACTTCAACGTCTATGGCGGGCCGGAGGATGTGCATTTGCTGCGCGTAAGTTCTCCATCTGCCGTTCGCATTGAAATGCACGATGTCGCGGTCGATACAAAAACAGGTGCCGTGACCATGGCGCCTATGAACCGCGTGCTCATCCCGTCTGGCGAGAAAATTGCCTTCAAAAAAGGTGGCAAGCATGTGATGATCTGGGGCGTCAACGTCATCCCCCGTCGCTTGGGCGTGATTGAGACCGAATTCCTGTTTTCGAACAATGTCCGCATATTGGTAAAGGCGCGAGTGCAAGAAATCGACGGCAGTGACCCGGACGAGAAGAAAGCCATTGATGGTTGAACATGTTCGGCGCGCATAAATCTGGCAGGGCCCTGACCGTCCGGGAACGGGCGCTGGCGGAATCCGTTTTCGGGTCCGCGCTCGATTATGATGGCATCCGCATCCACAACCGCAGATATTTTTGGTTTCAGCCGCGCCGCGTGACCATGGCCCCAAACGGCCATATATGGTTTCACCCCAAGGGTAATTTATTCTGCGATGATTTTTGCGATGCTCACCTCAGCGCGCAAGGCCTGTTCATCCACGAACTTGTGCATGTGTGGCAGCACCAAAAGGGCATATGCCTGCCACTTCGGCGGTATCCCTTTTGCCGCTATGATTATAGCTTAAAGCCGGGATGGACGCTCGACCAATATGGGTTGGAACAGCAAGCCGAAATCGTCCGGCACATATTCCTTTTGCGTCACGGGGCGAAGGTCGCAGGCGCGCCGCCGCTGGCGCAATATGACGGTGTTCTAATCTTCTAACGGCAACAGCCCAAGCCGCGCGCGCATCGACCAACGCACCAGCATAAGCACCGCGACAATGCCAAGTCCCGTCGCCAAGCCAACCCAAATGCCAACCCCGTTCCACCCTTGCGAAAACGCCAGCCATGCGCCGACGCCAATACCCACGACCCAATAGCCAAAGGCGGCAAACAACATCGGCACTGTTGTATCGTGCAACCCGCGCAGCATGCCCGCGCCCACGACTTGTGCGCCATCGACAATCTGGAACAAGGCGGCAATGGCAAGGAAGCTGACGGCCAGTCGCACAACCTCTGCATTGATCGCGGCATCGCGGTCGATGAATAAAGCAATCAACAAGTCTGGTGACAGCCACATCAGCACCGCCATCGCCGCCATGAACCCCGTTCCGATGACGAAGCTGGTCCAACCGGCACGGCGGATAAGCGCAAGATCGCGCCGGCCATAGCCAATGCCCACACGCACCGTTGCGGCCTGCGCAAGGCCCAGCGGCACCATGAAAGTCACGCTTGCTACCTGAAGCGCGATGGCATGCGCCGCGACCGAGGCAGTGTCGATTAACCCCATCAGCATAACCGCAACGCCAAACACGCCGCCTTCCAAGCCCATCGTCACGCCTATCGGCAGGCCCAATTTCCACAGCGCCCGAAACCGGGGCCAGTCGCTGCGCCACCAACGCCCGAACAGATGATATCGCCGGAATTTGGGATGATAGGTGATGACCGCGACCATGCCCAAAAACATGAAGATATTGGCCAATATGCTGCCAATGCCTGCGCCGATTATGCCCAAGGCCGGCACGCCCAGCTTCCCGAAAATGAGGACATAATTAAATGCCGCATTGGCAACAACGCCCAATATGCCGATGACCAGCGACCATAAGGGCTGCTCCAGCGCCGACAGGAAATTACGCGCGATAATCAGCCACAAAAATGGCAGGATCGACCACATATAGGCGCGGACATAGCTTTGCGCCTTTACCGCAAGTTCGGCTTGCTGGCCAAGCGTTAGCAATATGGCTTCCGTCTGCCACAAGATCAGCCAAATCGGGATCATGACCGCAACCGCGACCCACAATCCTTGCCGGAATGTGCGGCGGATATCGCGCACCGAATGCGCCTTTGCGCCGCGCTCGCTCGCCATCATCGGCGCGGTCGCGGTGACGAGGCCCATGCAGAAAATCGCCGCCGTCATGCACAGGTTGAACCCCAATGACGCCGCTGCCAACTCGGTCGGCCCAAGCCAACCCACCATCACCACATCGGTCGCGCCAATCAACGACATCGACAGGTTGGTCAGGATCAAAGGCCAGGCAAGCGACAGGGTCGCGCGAAGTTCATCGCGCCAAGGGGACTGACGGTCCATCGAAATTGCCGCTATTGTCATATGACGCGCTCGATAGCGGAGCGCGTCACCTTACGCCACCCCCGGCCGAGGGTCAGGACCTAATATATCAGAAGTGGACGGGCTTACTCCGCAGCCTTCGCCACCCCAACCAAAGCAGGACGCAGCAAGCGGTCCTTAATCATATATCCCGCCTGCATTTCGGCGACAATGGTGCCCGGTGCGACATCAACGCTGGGAATTTCAACCATTGCCTGATGCTGATTGGGATCCAGCGGCATGCCCATGGCGGCAATGCGCGTAATGCCGTTTTTGGCAAAGACGCTGTCCAACTCGCGGCCCGTCGCTTCAAGGCCGATGACAAGCGGTTTCATCGCCTCGCTCTCCCGCATTTCGGTCGGAATTGCTTCCAAAGCGCGTGATAGATTGTCGGAGACCGAAAGCACATCGCGGGCAAATCCCGTCGCGGCATAAGCGCGCGCGTCCTGCGCCTCTTTTTCCATACGGCGCCGCACATTCTGCGTTTCGGCCTGCGCGTATAAAACATCCTGCTGTGCAGCGGCGAGCAGTTCTTCAAGCGCCGCAACCTTCGCATCGGCAGCATCACTTGCTTCTGGCGTATCGTCTTTCATATGCTCTGGTACGCCTTCAAGTTCTTGTTCTACAGCGGGATCGGCTGCGGCTGATTTCTTCTTTGTCATAAACCTGATTAACCCAATTACGTTGCGACTGCATGGTCGTTTGTTGTTGCTCGCATATAGAAAGCAATTTTATTTCATCAACCCGCGCATCACTTAATTAAACGGCTCAGCGCCTGCGCGGTAAAGTCGACCATCGGTACAATGCGCGCATAATTCAGGCGCGTCGGACCAATGACGCCAATGACGCCGACGACTTTGCCCCCTGCCTCCCGATAGGGCGCGGCGATGACGGATGACCCCGAAAGCGAGAAAAGATTATTTTCCGAACCAATAAAAATCCGCGTCGATTGCGCCTCACGTGCACTGTCGACCAGCCGCGCAATTTCCTCTTTGCTCTCAAGCTCGTCAAGCAATTGCCGGACGCGGTCAAGGTCGGCGGCGGCGGCTTCGTCGATTAGGTTCGACTGCCCGCGCACGATCAGCACTGGCCGGTCATTGGCATCGAGCGACCAAATTGCGAGGCCATCGCGCACCAATTTTTGGCTGGCCACGTCCAACTCCGCCTTTTCGGCCCGAATTTCGCTATCGAGGCGCTCAAGCGCTTCGGACAAAGTCAATCCCGATAGGCGCGCCGAAATATAGTTTGCAGCCTCCACCAACATGGACTCGCTGATCGCCGGGTCAATCGACACCAGTCGGTTTTCAACGCTGTTGTCGGACCCGACCACGATCGCAAGCACTTGCGATGGGGACAGGCGCGCAAAGCTAAAGGCCTTTAGGACCGCGTCCCGCTTTGGCACCAGCACGATACCGGCGCAGGCGGACAGACCCGACAGTACCGACGTTGCGGCCGCCAGCGCCTCCTCAATCGGCCCATCGCCGCGAATTTGCGATTCAATCGCGCGCTGTTCCTCAACCGATGGTGCCGCCGATTGCATCATGCCGTCAACGAACAGGCGAAGACCGCTTTCGGTTGGCACCCGTCCAGCACTGGTATGGGGTGAGGCAAGATAACCTGCTTCCTCCAGATCCTGCATGACATTGCGGATGGAGGCAGGCGACAGGTTTAACCCTGCAAATTTGGAAACGGTCCGCGAGCCTACGGGCGCGCCATTGTCCAGATAGCTTTCAACCACCATCCGGAAAATCATGCGTGTCCGGTCATTCAGTTCATGGATGGGCGTTTGGCTCACCGCCACCGTGTAGCGCACCGCGCACTTGCAAAGCAAGCGGGGCAGGCTAATGCGGGCGGCAACTTATTATCAGGAGACTATCATGCGTCCTTCCGGCCGTGCGCCAGACGAAATGCGCGCCATTTCGATTGAAACCCATTTCACCAAGCATGCCGAAGGCAGCTGCCTTATCGGATTTGGCGACACCCGCGTGCTGGTAACCGCCAGCGTCGAAGATCGCATTCCACCATGGTTGCGCGGCAAGGGTGAAGGCTGGGTCACGGCGGAATATTCGATGCTGCCCCGCGCCACGCATACGCGCAGCCAACGTGAAGCGGCCAAGGGCAAGCAATCGGGCCGGACTCAGGAAATTCAACGTCTTATTGGCCGTTCGTTGCGCTCGGTCGTGGATTTGAAAAAGCTGGGCGAAAACCAAATCACTATCGATTGCGATGTGTTGCAAGCCGATGGCGGCACGCGCACCGCCGCGATTTCCGGCGCATGGGTTGCGTTGCGGCTTGCCGTCAATGGTCTGTTGGCCTCAGGCGCGATCAAGGAAGATCCGATCAGCGGACGGGTAGCAGCCGTGAGCTGCGGTATTTTCAAAGGTACGCCGGTTTTGGACCTTGATTATATCGAAGATTCCGACGCGGATGCCGATGCGAATTTCGTTCTGATCGAAGGTGGCCAGATTGCCGAAGTGCAAGCCACCGCCGAAGGCGCGACCTATGACGAAGAAGGCCTTCTGCGCTTGCTCCGCCTCGCGCGCATGGGAACCGACCGGATTTTCGCCGCGCAGGCCGACGCGGTTAAGTAAAGTAGTCTTAGGGTCAGGACCACTTAAATTTCTGTGTCATTCCTGCGAAAGCGGGAACCCATGGCCGAACGGTTAGACCATGGATCCCCGATCAAGTCGGAGATGACACAATGACTTGAGGCGACGCTTATGATTCATTGCGAATTTTTATTACTCGTCACCCTGAACTCGTTTCAGGGTCTTACTTTTGAACATCCCAGAATTAAGATGCTGAAACAAGTTCAGCATGACATGAGTTGGGCATCATGAATCACCGCAAACTCGAACCCGGCAAGTTGGTTATCGCCAGCCATAATGCAGGCAAAGTCCATGAAATCCGGGCCTTGCTGGCGCCTTTTGGTATCGAGCCGGTATCAGCAGGCGAACTTGGCCTGCCTGAACCCGACGAGACCGGCACCAGCTTTGCCGAAAATGCTTTGCTGAAGGCCCATGCGTCGGCGCAAGGTTCCGGCCTTCCCGCGCTGGCTGATGACAGCGGCCTGTGCGTTACCGCCTTAAGCGGTGCGCCGGGGGTCTACACCGCCGATTGGGCAGAAACGCAGGTGTTCGAAGGCGGACCGGGGCGTGATTGGTATATGGCGATGGGCAAGGTTGAGGGCAAGTTAGCTGAACTTGGCCCCGCCACCGACCGGAGCGCTTATTTTATCTGCACGTTGGCGCTTGCATGGCCCGACGGGCATCAGGAAATTTTCGAAGGCCGTGTGCAGGGCAACCTGACTTGGCCGCCACGTGGTTTGCTCGGCTTTGGGTATGACCCTGTATTCGTACCCGAAGGCCGCAGCGAAACCTTTGCCGAGATCGATCCGCAAGAGAAACACGCCATGAGCCACCGCGCGGACGCATTTCGCAAATTGGTTGCGGCAGTGTTTTGAACAAGTCCGCGCGCCTATACACCGCAGCCCTGAGCCGTCAGTGCGACAGCGCTGACGATGGTCGAAGGGCGCTTTTCAGTATAGCGTCTTGCCAGATGGCGAGACGCCCTTCGACGGACGCAGCCGATCCTCGGCTGCTGCTCAGGGCTACGGTCGTTGTTGGCTGATGACGATGACACGCCAATCGCAGCCCGCCCCGCTCGCCCTGTACATCCATTGGCCATTTTGCGTTTCCAAATGCCCATATTGTGATTTCAATAGCCATGTCCGCGATACGGTGGACGATGCGGCATGGTGTGCGGCGTTGCTGGTGGATATGGCCTATGAGGCGGGGCTGACGGCGGATCGTAAGCTCACCTCCATCTTCTTCGGCGGCGGCACGCCGTCGTTGATGCCGCCGTCCACTGTCGCTGCGCTGATTGACGCGGCGCAGCGACATTGGGGTTTTGCCGAAGATATCGAGATCACTTTGGAAGCGAACCCGTCTTCGGTGGAGGCAGCGCGTTTCTCGGACCTCGCGGCCGCAGGGGTCAACCGCGTATCGCTTGGGCTTCAGTCATTGGATGATACCGCGCTGACGTTTCTGGGACGCGCGCACTCGGTGGCGGAAAGCCTTGACGCGCTGGCCATTGCGCAGCGTCATTTTGGCCGCGTCAACATTGACCTGATTTACGCGCGCCCCGAACAAACCGCCGACCAGTGGGGGGCCGAGTTGCAACGCGCCCTTTCCTTTGGCACCGACCATATGTCGCTATATCAACTGACCATTGAACCCGGCACGCGCTTTGAAACTTTGGTGCGCACCGGCCATTTCATCCCCGCCGATGATGATGATGCCGCGACATTATATGAACTGACCGGACAGATGACATCCGCCGCAGGCATCCCGGCCTATGAAATCAGCAACCATGCCCGCCCCGGCAGCGAGAGCCGCCATAATTTAAGCTATTGGCGGTATGATGATTATATCGGCATTGGCCCCGGGGCGCATGGGCGGCGGCTTGAGGCCGCAACACAGCGCCATAAAAAGCCGGAGAATTTTCTGTCAGCGATGGAGCGAAACGCACATGGCCTCAGCAGCGAAGAGCATCTTGATGCTGCGACATGCGCGACAGAAAGCTTGCTTATGGGATTGCGGCTGGCGGAAGGCATTGACCTCAGCCGCCTGTCGCAACGGACGGGCATTGCTGCGGCGGACCTGCTGGACATGGATGCAGTGGACAAAATTGCACAGCTTGGCCTGATCACCCGCGATGACAACAATGTCACCGTCACACCGCAAGGCATGCCATTGCTCGACGCCATCCTACCGCAAATAGTAAAGATTGAGGCGGACGCCGCAGCCTGATAGATTGGCGTATATGTCGTCTTTACTTGCCGAATATCTCGCGTTCCTGACCGACAACCGCCGGATGTCGCCGCACAGCGTGCGCGCTTATTACGCGACGGCGGACCGGCTGGCGGGATTTCTGCAACTTTATTGGGGCGGCGATGTGACCCGCGTGACGCTGCACAATATTTCATCGGCAGATATGCGCGCCTTTTTGGCCGACCGGCGCGGCGATGGCCTCACTAATCGTTCCACGGCGCGTGAACTATCCGCCGCGCGCCATTTCTTGCGCTTTGCTTTGGGCGATGATGTGACTTTGCCTGTGATGAAAGGGCCGCGTGTGCAGCGCAGCCTGCCGCGTCCGGTGAACCCCGATGATGTTCTGGCACTCGCCGATGACGTCGCCGAAAATGCAAAAGACGGTTGGATCGGCGCGCGCGATTGGGCGTTGCTGTTGCTGCTTTATGGCAGCGGCCTGCGCGTCAGCGAGGCGACTGGCCTGATGGGCAACATATTGCCAATGGGCAGCACGATAAGGGTTACCGGTAAGCGCAACAAGACACGCATCGTGCCGTTGCTGGAGCAAGTCAGGGCGGCCATTCAAGAATATCTCGCGCTCTGCCCTTATGCCGCCGGTTCGGACCAGCCATTGTTTCGCGGCGCGCAAGGCGGGCCATTATCCCCCGCATTGGTGCGCCGCGCGGTTCAGGGCGCACGCACGCGATTGGGCCTGTCCGACCGGACAACGCCGCACGCGCTGCGCCACAGTTTTGCCACGCATTTGTTAGCGGGCGGCGCGGACTTGCGGAGCCTGCAGGAATTATTGGGCCATGCCAGCCTGTCGTCGACTCAAGTTTATACGGCTGTTGATACCGCTATGCTTTTGGATGAATATCAGAACGCGCATCCCCGGGCGTAGGCACGGGCTTAGGTTTCCAGCGCAATAATCGCCAAACATAGGTCAGAACGATGCCTGCGATCACTATGGTCGACACTGGCCCAAGCCATTTTTCCACATCGTCGAATTGCGATCCCAGAAAATAGCCTGCGCAGGCCAAGGCCGCGGTCCATCCGGCGGTCCCGATCGTCGAGAATATCATGAAGCGGCGAAAGGTCATGCCGAACAAGCCCGCCGGTATCGAAATTAGCGACCGTAATGTGGGCAACATGCGCGCGACCAATACAATGATCGACCCATGCTTGCGAAACAGGCTTTGGCCGCGCTCCACCTCATCCCAGTCGAGCGTCAACCAACGGCTGTAGCGGTCGATGAAGATTTGCATCCGTTTTTCACCAAATTTGACCGCCACCCAATACCATATCCAATTGCCCAGCATCGCGCCGGCCGTGCCAGCGGCAATGGTGCCAGCAAGGCTCATAGTCCCGCGCGCCGATGATACGCCAGCCACGGTCATGATCACTTCGGACGGGATCGGTGGGAATATGGTTTCGAGCAGCATGAGCAAAGCGACGCCCCAATAATGGCCCCATTCAACCAAGCGAATGATCCAATCTTCCATTATTTCTGTCCCGACAATCTGCGTTCAATCGCGTCGAGAATGCGCGAGGGTGTGTCCGTTCCATTAAAGCGATCAATCGCGACAATGCCGGTGGGCGAGGTCACGTTGATTTCGGTCAGCCACTGCCCGCCAATGACATCAATGCCGACAAATATCAGGCCAAGCTGCTTCAAACGCGGGCCCATCGCGGCGCAGATTTCGCGTTCGCGCGCGGTCAGCTCAGTCGGCTCCGCGCTGCCGCCAACCGCCAAGTTGGAGCGGAATTCGCCTTCGCCCGGACGGCGGTTGATCGCGCCCGTTACTTCACCGTCGATCATGACAATACGTTTGTCACCCAATGCGACATCAGGCAGAAATGGCTGCACCATATGCGGTTCGGGCCATGTGTTGTTGAACACCTCAAACAAGGCGCCCAAATTGCTGCCATCGGCGTCAATGCGGAAAATGGCTTTGCCACCATTACCGTGCAATGGTTTTACGACGACTGCCCCATATATTTTTTGGAAGTCGCGCACCTCGTCTGCGGAACGGGTGATGATCGTTGGCGGCATATATTGCCGATAATCGAGCACCATGACTTTTTCCGGCGCATTGCGCACACTGACGGGGTTGTTGACCACCAAAGTTTCATGCGCGATACGTTCCAGCAAATGGGTCGCGGTGATATAGCCGACATGAAAGGGCGGGTCCTGCCGCATCAAAACTACGTCAATGTCCGCGCCCAAGTCGATTTTCTTCGGTGCGCCAAAACGATAATGCGCGCCGTCCACCCGCTGCACATCATGCACCGGATGCGCCCAAGCCGTCAGCCGGTCCTGGGCATCAAGTGTCAGCGTGCCGACATCATAATGCCAGATATCATATCCGCGCGATTGCCCTGCCAGCATCAGCGCAAAGCTGGAATCGCCATTGATGTTGATACCGTCCATAGGGTCCATTTGGACCGCCATTTTGATTGCCATTTCGCGAGTTCCTATCCGTGCCAGACATTTGGCAAATGCTGAGGGAAGCGCCACGGCGCAACCATAATCACATCAATCTGCATATTTTCACATTCTTTCCCATATTTGGGCAAGAGAATTTCCGCCGCTGCGGCCACACGGCGCAACCGACTGGCATCAATCGCCGTGGCAAGGTCTGCGGCTTTCGTCCGCGCCTTTACCTCGACAAAGGCGATGCTTTTGCCGCGCCGTGCGATTAAATCCACTTCGCCGCGCGGGGTTTTCACGCGCACAGCCAAGATACGCCATCCTTTCAGGCGCAGGAACCACGCGGCAATCGCCTCCCCGCGCCGTCCGCGTTTTTCGGCGGCAAGGCGGCTCACTTTGCCTTCAATTCCGTGGCGCGGGCGTAGACAGCATTGCGCTCCAGCCCGAACCGCTTGGCAATTGCGCCTGCGGCCTTGGCAGCGGACATGGTTTCCAGCGCCGTTTGCAACGCCACATCGACATCCCCCGTTTCCGTCACCACATCGTCGGCTGGCGGACCAATGATCAGGACGATTTCGCCCTTCGGTTCATGTTCGGCATAGCGCGCCGCCAGTTCTGCGGCGGTTCCGGTCACCACCTCTTCAAACTTTTTGGTCAACTCGCGGGCCACAGCAACTTCGCGGTTGCCATAGGTGTCGGCAATGGCGGTCAAGCTTGCGGCCAGACGCGGGCCGGCCTCGTAAAACACCAATGTCGCCTTGACCTGCCCCAGCTCCGTCAATGTCTCAACCCGCGCTTTGGCTTTATTGGGCAAAAAGCCTGCGAACAAAAAATGGTCTGTAGGAAGACCACAGATCGACAAAGCCGCTGTCACCGCACTGGCACCCGGAATGGTAAACACCGGCACGCCAGCGTCACGTGCGGCACGGACAAGCTTATATCCCGGGTCGGAAATTAACGGCGTGCCAGCGTCCGACACCAAGGCGACAACCCCATTACGCGCGGCAGCGACCAAGGACTCGCGCTCAACGCCCCCGCTATGGTCGTTGTAACGGCGCATTTTTTTCTTAATGCCCAAGTGATGCAATAATTTGCCAGTCACACGGCTGTCTTCAACCGCGACTATTTCGGCGGCGGTCAGGAGGTCGATTGCCCTTTGCGATATATCTGCAAGGTTGCCGATGGGGGTCGCAACGACATATAAGCCTGATTCGAAAGTCATCGGAATATGCAGCTTCTTCCCAAGGAACCCAAAATGAGCGCAACCATTGCCGCAACGCGCGCGCAGCCGCAAGCTTTAGCAGGCCAATTCAAAAAGCTGCTGATATTAGCATCTGTCATCCTGCTGGCGGCCTGTAGCACAGTCCCGCGCAGCAAGGCGCCGATTGTCGTCGCCGAACCGTCCGATGGCATGCACCGTGTCGCGCTTTTGCTGCCCGTGACTGGCCCTGACGCCGAAATGGGGCAATCGATTGCCAATGCGACGGCACTGGCGCTTGCCGATACCAAAGTCACCAATATCCGCATGGTCACTTATGACACGGGCCTTGGTGTGGCCGCCGCGACACAACGCGCGATTGCAGATGGCAACAAGCTGATCTTGGGCCCGCTACGCGCCGACAATGTTATTGAGGTCGCAGAAATTGCACGTCCCGCAGCCGTGCCTATCATCAGCTTTTCCAATGATATCGGCGTTGCCGGACAGAATGTGTTCTTGCTGGGCCATTTACCGAACCAATCGATCGAACGCGTGGTGCTATATGCCAAGTCGAGAGGCCTGAACCGCTTTGCTGGCGTGGTTGCATCCAATGTCTATGGACAGCGTGCGCAATCGAATATCACGACAGCCGTGCGCGCAGCCGGCGGCGTTTTGGTGGGCATTCAAGAATCAAATGGAACGGCCGCATCAGCCGAAGCCGCCGCGCGTCGTCTGGCACAGATGGGCGCTATTGACGCCATCTTGGTTGCCGATACCGGCCGCGCAGCCATCACAACCGTGCCTGCCTTGCGCCGTGGCGGGCTGCGCACGGCCAAAATCTTGGGCACCGATTTGTGGAATATCGACGGCACGCTTGCGGGCAGTCCGCCTATGTATGGCGCGATGTTCGCAAGTGTGTCGGACACGCTCTACACGCAATATGCGACCAAATATCGCGCCCGTTTTGGCAAGGCACCCTTGCGCCTGTCGAGCCTTGGCTATGACTCGGTGTTGCTAGTGGCCCGCGTCGCCCGCAACTGGGTTCCGGGAACACGTTTTCCCGTGGGGCAATTGACTGATCCGCAAGGCTTCATTGGCGTCGACGGCGCGTTCCGGTTCAACGCCAATGGCCTGACCGACCGTATGCTTGAGGTGCAGGAAATTCAGGCAGGCAAGTTTGTGACGGTTAGCGCCGCCCCTTCACAGTTCGCAAAATAACGACACCCCGCTTTTGACGGGGTGTCAAACTACCACATCAGTGGCGGCAATCCGGCCCATGCACATGACCGCCGCCCATTTTGCGGGCTTTCTCGATCTTCTTCAGCACCATTTGACGCTTTAGCCGCGACAGATGGTCGATGAACAATATACCTTCCAGATGGTCCATTTCATGCTGCAAACATGTCGCCATCAGGCCAGTCATCGTCTCTTCATGCACCTTACCGTCTAAATCCTGCCAACGGGCGCGGATTTGGGCTGGGCGCTCCACCTCGGCATATTGGTCGGGTACGGACAGGCAACCTTCATTATACAGGCTATGTTCGTTGGACGGGTCCAAAATTTCGGGGTTCACAAAAACGCGCGGGTTGCGGACAGGTTCTTCGCCTTCGGCTTCGTCTTCTTGCAAGTCGATCACTAATACGCGTTTGGGCACACCCACTTGAATCGCCGCCAAGCCAATGCCGGGCGCAGCATACATCGTCTCGGTCATGTCATGGACGAGCGTTTTCAAATCGCCGTCGAAGCTCTCAACAGGCGTCGAAATGGTTTTCAGCCGCGGATCGGGCACTTCAAGAATAGATAATATGGCCATGGGTCGCAAATAGGGACGGTCTTTGGATAAATCAACCGACAGGTCGTCGGGCGCGCAACGCCTGCGCCAAAGTACCGTCGTCGAGATAATCCAGTTCCCCGCCCACCGGCACGCCATGCGCCAATTGGGTCAGGCGAATGGGGAATTGTTCCAACCGTTCGGCCAAATAATGCGCCGTTGTCTGCCCCTCAAGCGTTGCGTTCATCGCCAGCACCACCTCGTCAATGCCGCCTTCGGCAATGCGGCTGACCAATCCGTCGATGTTCAAATCCTCTGGCCGGACACCATCCAATGCGGACAGGCGGCCGCCCAAAACATGATATTTGCCTGGAAAAAGCCGCGACCGGTCGAGCGCCCACAGGTCGGACACATCCTCCACAACGCAAATGGACCGGATGTCGCGGCGCGGGTCGACGCAAATGCCACATGGGTTGCTGGTGTCGATATTGCCACAGGTGCTGCAAACCAACAGCCTTTGCTCAACCTGCTGCAACGCACGCAATAACGGTTGCAACACGCTCTCACGCTTTTTCATGAGGTGCAGCACGACGCGGCGCGCCGACCGCGGGCCAAGCCCCGGTAGCTTCGACAATGCTTGTGCCAATGCGTCTATTTCTTGCGATGCCATGCGGCGGGTCTTAGGGGGCTTTTGAACAAAGGAAAAGTGACGATGCGTCTTGCCTTCATGGGAACCCCCGAATTTGCCGTGCCGACGCTCGATGCGTTGGTGGCGGCTGGGCATGATGTGGTCGCTGTCTATACGCAGCCGCCGCGCCCCGCCAATCGCGGCAAGAAGCTGACTCCGTCCGCTGTGCAACAACGCGCCGAAGAACTGGGGCTGCGCGTGCGATGCCCCCTGTCGCTGCGTCAGGCGGCGGCACAGGCTGATTTCGCTGCGCTGGGCGTCGACATGGCTATCGTTGCGGCTTATGGCCTCATATTGCCGCCAGCGGTCTTGGACGCGCCTCTGCATGGCTGCCTGAATGTCCATGGATCCTTGCTACCGCGCTGGCGGGGTGCCGCGCCTGTGCAGCGTGCGATATTGGCGGGCGATGTTAATAGTGGCGTCATGGTCATGCAGATGGAGGCTGGCCTTGATACGGGCCCCGTCCGCGCGACAACGGAAATCGAAATCGGGCACAAAACAACGGGCCAACTGACCATGGAGCTGGCGGAGCTTGGCGCGGAATTGATGGTCCGGGTTTTGGCGGATGTGGAGGCGTTTCCCTGCGTGGCGCAGCCGGACGACGGCGTTACGTATGCCGCCAAGATCGACAAGGCCGAAACGAAGCTGGATTTTTCCCAATCCGCCGAAGCCGTCGAACGCCAAATCCGCGCCTTTAACCCGGCACCGGGCGCATGGTTCGAATTTGAAGGCGAACGATATAGGGTATTGGCCGCTGACATCGTCGTAGCCAATGGCGCGGCAGGCATGATTATAGATGACGCGCTCACCATCGCCTGCGGCGTTAACGCCATCCGCCCAACGCTCATCCAACGCGCTGGCAAGCCCGCTATGCCGACCGCCGACCTCCTGCGCGGCAAGGCCATTCCTGCTGGCACGATCCTAACATGACACCGCTCACTCTCAAATTCGTCGCACCAGCACAGACTGGTGGGTATGGAGAGGAAGATTTACCTCTTACCCCTTCGGTCTTTGCGGCACGATGGATGCTGAAACACGTTCAGCATGACGCGGCGAGAAGCACGCCTCTGCGACCTCTGCGCCTCTGCGTGAACCCAAATACCCGTCGCCCCGGCGCAGGCTGGGGCAACGGAGATGTGACCACGCGCACGAAAGCGACCCACATATGACGCGCTTCGCGCTCACCATCGAATTTGACGGCGGCCCGTATATGGGTTGGCAGTGGCAGGACCATGGCCCCTCGGTCCAAGGAGCGATCGAAGAGGCCATATTCAAAACCACCGGCGAAAAGACTTTGGTCTACAGCGCTGGCCGCACCGATGCAGGGGTCCATGCGCTTGGTATGCGGGCGCATGTCGATGTGGAAAAAGGCCTTTCCGCCTTTCGCTTGATGGAGGCCATCAACGCCCATTTGCGCCCGCACCCCATCGCGATATTGGCATGCGAAGAGGTCGCCGACGACTGGCATGCGCGCTATAGCTGCATTGGCCGGTCTTATGCATACCGCATCCTCAACCGCCGCGCCTCGCTGACTTTAGAGAAGGGTCGCGTCTGGCGCGTCGGACCGGAGCTGAATGCCGAGGCAATGCAGGACGCCGCGCAGATACTTGTCGGCCTGCATGATTTCACCACCTTCCGTTCGACCGCGTGCCAATCTGCCAGCCCAATCAAAACGCTCGACCGCCTGAATGTGCGGCGGGAGGGGCAGCATGTGATTATCGAGGCAGCGGCCTTGTCCTTCCTGCATCATCAAGTGCGGTCCATGGTCGGCTGCCTTGTCGCCGTTGGGCTTGGGCGCTGGACAGCGGCAGAGCTAAAGGCTGCGTTAGATGCCGCCGACCGCTCGGCTCTGGCAGAAAATGCGCCACCCGACGGGCTCTATTTCGTGCGGGCGCTCTATCCTTAAAAATTGGCGACTGTGCGCCGCCCAGCTTTTAGACTGAAAACAGACCGCCCTGCCCGCTTTCCCACGCTAGCAAACGGCGTTTGCGCTCCAGCCCATAAGCATAGCCGCCAAGGCCGCCATCGGACCGGATGACGCGGTGGCAGGGTATGAGCACCGACACTGGGTTTGCGCCGTTGGCCGAACCCGCCGCGCGCACCGCATCGGGCTTTCCAACTGCCGCAGCGATTTCGGCATAATTGCGCGTTTCGCCCGCAGCTATTTGCAGCAACGCCTGCCACACGGCCATTTGGAAATCCGTGCCGCCGATATCCAGGGGTAATTGGGGCATCTGCCTAGGGTTTTGAATCGCAAAGACCGCGCCGTCGATAAGGGCGGCGAGCGAACCGCCTTTACGCAACAGGGTCGCGTTTGGAAAGCGGCGCTTTAGCGTGCTTTCATTTTCGTCAAACGACAGGCGGCAAATCCCTTTGTCTGTCGCGGCCAGTAGCATCGAGCCAAGCGCGGTTTCAGCCACCGCCCAATATATGGAAACGCCTGCACCGCCGTCGTTCCAGACGCTTTTTGTCATAGTCGCCGTCATCCACCACAGGCGCGAAACAGCGCCAAGGTGCGCTCGCGTGCCAGATCGGCGCTGGCTTCATGATAATCCTTGCGTCGGTCGGAATTGAACCCGTGATTGGCATCGTAGACAAATATTTGCGCGGTCGGGTGCGCCTTTTCAATAAGTGCCTCGACGCCCTCCATCGGTATGCCCGCGTCATAACGGCCGAAATGGGCAATAGTCGCGCATTTGGGGGTAGTGTCAGCGTATAGCGTTGGAACGAGGCTGCCATAATAGCAGCTGGCTGCGGCAAGATCATCGCTGATCCCCGCCATGGCCCAAGCGACTGAGCCGCCATAGCAATAGCCGGTTATGAACACTGGCCCCTTGTCTTTGAGCGCATTTATGCAGACCTGCGCATCATCGAGCGATTGCGCGAACGGATGCAGGTCCCGGGCCAACTCGACAGCGCGGTGATAATCGGGCCCAGTGTAGGCGGCCTCAAATCCCGGATGCTCGCGGTCAAAAATGGCCGGCGACAATATTTCATATCCATCGGCGGCGTATTCGTCGCACAATTCGCGGATATGGTCAGTCACCCCAAATATCTCTTGGACAAGGACGAGCCCGCCGCGACGTTCACCCACTGCTTCGGCATGGTAAACCGCGATTTCCGCGCCATCCGACATCGTCATGCGAATCATTTCACCCATTACACTCTCCGTCATGTCATCCTGAACTTGCTTCAGAAAAACGTCCTACGGCAGTTTGTTATATTGAAACAAGTTCAGGATGACGATTCCATTTAAACAAGCGACAATCGCCATCTTGCATCGCAGCAAAACCCCTGCTAAGCGCGGCGCGACGCCAGCAAGGGGCAACTCTTCGGTGCGCTCAAAAAGTTTTTCAGTCTTACATTTTAGGAATTAGACGCGTGGATCATTCCGGCGGCACAAGCGCTAACATTCAAGCCAGTCTTGCTGGCCGTTACGCAACGGCATTGTTTGAACTGGCCCGCGATGCGAAGGCGATTGATGCCGTTGAAAAGAGCATGCGGGCGATTGCGCAAGCCGTGCGCGAATCGGCTGATCTGAAAGCACTCACCAGCAATCCTGTGCTCAGCCGGAGTGATGCGAAAAAAGCCATCGCCGCTGTGGCAAAAGCCATGAAGCTCGATGCATTGACTGCAAAGACATTGGGCGTCCTCGCCGACAACCGCCGCTTGAACGAAACAGCTGCTGTTGCCCGCGCGTTTTCATCGCTTGCGGCGGCTCATCGCGGCGAAGTCACTGCCGAAGTGACCTCCGCCCACGCGCTCAGCGCTGCGCAGACCAAGGCATTATTGGCCTCACTAAAAACGCGCGTCGGCAGCAATGTCGCCATACAGACTAAAGTCGATCCGTCACTTCTTGGCGGGCTGACCGTTAAAATCGGTAGCCAGATGATCGACAATTCTATCAAAACCCGTTTGAACACCCTCGCTAACCAGATGAAAGGCTGACGGCATCCGCCGTTGGTGAAAGGCTAAGTAGCAACATGGATATCCGCGCCGCAGAAATTTCCAAGGTCATTAAGGACCAGATCGCCAATTTCGGCACCGAAGCTCAGGTTTCGGA
>Ga0209550_10000482_pt1 | contig 37621 bp, 42 predicted proteins | sample LauGreSuBDMM15SN_2_FD_187567 | JGI IMG/M metagenome (GOLD analysis project Ga0209550, IMG submission 187567) | Freshwater lake microbial communities from Lake Michigan, USA - Su13.BD.MM15.SN (SPAdes) (version 5) | ecosystem: Environmental > Aquatic > Freshwater > Lake | place: Lake Michigan... | reverse complement strand
GTTATACAAACCATTATATTTCTTTTCAGATTGGATAATAATATGGTTTATATTATATAAATTTGATATAATTAAATATAATCCAAAATTATTTATCTTATTAGGTATATCTGAAAATATATTTTGGTTTATATTATTTTTTAAATATAACAAATTAAATAATTATAAATTTATAGTTTTAGTTGTACATTTTATTATTAAATTTGCTATGTTTAATTCATTAAAAGATACTATTATAACGAAAGATGATATAACATTTAGTATATTATTATATATAGTATATAGTATTTGGTTAAAAAAAACACATAAAACATCAAACATGGAACACTATAAATTTAGAATAAAAGAAATAACTATGAATAATTAAATATTATATACTTAGAATAAATTTATTTTATAAAATTATCTATTTTATATATATAAATGAATATTATATTCATTCATTTTTCTGATTGGATAATATTATGGTATATATTATATCATTTTAAAATAATTAAATATAATCCTAAATTATTTATATTATTTGGAATAATTGATAATATTATTGGTTTAGGTATTTTAATTTATAAATCACGCGAATATATAGGAATTAGTATTAGTTTGATTATAAAATTTTTAATGTATTATTCATTAAGAAATAGTTCATATAATATAAATGATTTTAAAGGTGGTGTACTAATTTATTTAGTATATAATATTTATTTAAAATTAAATTATAATCTAACAGTATTTCAATTAAAAAATATTAATATTCAAAAAAATTAATTAATATTTAAAAACTTAATATTATAACTATTTTCTTAGACAAATAATCCAATTCCCTTTCTCCCAATATTCATATTCAATAAAAAATTCTGGTTTTAATCTCTTAATTTCTTTTTCAAGTTCTCCTTTTGAATAAATATGATAATATCGATATAAAATTTTATTTTTCTCAACACAATGCCATTTTACTAATTCATCTGATTTTGTAAAATGAAAATTTGAATCTTCTGGTTGTTCCATCGCCCAAACTACAATTAAAACTGTCCCACCATAATTAACAACTCTATACATTTCATCTAAGGTTTCTTTACGTTCATAATCATTAGATAAATGATGATAAGATGCAATCGCAATCAAAGCATCAAAATAATTTTTTTCATATGGTATTTCTGTCATTAAAGCTTCTATAACGTTTAACTTTTTATTTTTACAGATTTCTACCAAATTATTTGAAAAATCAATACCTTTAAAATTTAAATCATTGCGATATAACATATTTTTACCATTTCCACAACCAACATCTAATAATTTAGAGTTTGGTAAGAAACCATCTAAAAATCTTCTAACACAAGGCCAAATTCTAACTCTCGATGTATCAAAAGAATCAGATATTTCATTATATATTTCTTTAGTTTGTTGTCCGTAATCCATTTATTGTATTTAATAATTTATTATAATTAATTATAATTTTCAATATTTATTAAATAAAAAAATTAGTTATTTTAAAATAGTTACCGGTTTTAAAAAACATGGTCCTTTAATTCATGTTCTCTTTTCAAAAGTTGAGAGGCAAATCCTTCTTGACAAGATTGACATTTACAATCTTTCACTTGATCTTCTTTCAATTTTACTGTATTTGTTTGACTGATAATTTCTTTCAATTTACTTTCCATTTCTTGATAACATTCATCGTTTTCCATTGTAAATTTATTAATAATATTTTCATCTGGGTCTGGTTCGCCATAAATTTCAGAAAATTCTGGTGGATTTTCTGAATCTTCCTTTACTATTTTATCAATAACATCATCATAAATATCTTGTGGTTCCCATGGTTCTTCCCATCTATTATTTTGAAAAATTTTATAGACAAAAGCATCTGTTTTAACATATTGATGATTAAATAATTCATATTCAAACTCAGATAATTCTGATGGATAATTAATATGAAGTTTTTTAAAATGAGTGACTAGGATATTAATTAATTCATTCCGAGTATTTTCCAAAGTATCAAACATTAAAAAATATGGTGTTGATTCAAAATAAGTAGTAAATTTATTAATAGTAAGAGAAAGTCCAATTTGATTCATTAAAAAAATATATAATTTAGAGAATAAATAAATTAAAATTCAATTTTATCTAAATTTAATCAATCCAAATTTATTTTTAGATTTAATATATTGATCTATAAGTTCTGGATCTATAAGCTTAAGTTTATTATTAGTAGAGATTGATTGTGATAATATAAATACACACTCTTCTGGTTTGTAAGCTTTTTCAAGAGCTTTTAGAAATGGTTCTGGTATAACCAAATCACATGACTTGCATAAATCATTTAATGTTACTTTTTTATTTTCATTTTTATTTTCATTTTCATTTTCATTTTCATTTGACATATAATAACTTTTATAAAATATAAAATTTTATTAAATCAATTTTTTTATATAATTATAAACTAAAAATTAAAAATATATTCTGAGTTATTATATAGAAAAATGTCATTAATTAAAAAACTTGCTTCTTATAAAACAAAAGAATATATTCATGATGAATATATTGATATCATTTCTTGTTGTAAATATGAAGGAGTAAATGAATCAAAATGTATATTATCAATAATCCAAAAATATTTCCCAAACATTATTGAAATTGATAAAAATAAATATAGAATACCATGTATAGAAAAAGTAAATTCAACTGATTTTGAAATTATTGATAATAAAATTAATTTATCATATCTATCTAAATGCGATGTAACTTCTGGAAGTGAGGTTCTTTTAAAAATAATTGATTTAGCTAAAGAATTAAAAATTAAATATATTAATCTTCAAGATGCAAGTGTAATTAAAATAGAAAATAAATATGTTGATCCAAAAAATCCTAAAAAAGTTAGAACAATAGAATGTGAATATAATTTATCAAAATATTCAATCTTAATTAATGGAATATCATGGTATAATAAATATAAATTTTTTTCTGATAATCATTCAGAAAATGTTAAACATAATAATATAAAACGTAATTTACCCTTTAGAATATTTATTGAAGAAGCAATTCATAATTATGACATGGAACAAAAAGAACTCACAAAAGATAATATCAAATCATTTAAAAGAATCATAATAAATTTTATTCGTTATTTTCCAGATATAAATATAGATACTTCTATAAAGTTAGTATTTAGATATATTAATTGTTATTTAAAAGAAAATGCTGGTAAATTAAAATGTTCAGATCCTAAATTAAAATTAATCCTAGAAATAATATGGTTATCGGATTATGTATTAGAATATAATATATTTTTAACATGGTCTAATCCAGAATAATAATTAATAAAATTTAGAATAATATTAATAAAATCCAGAATTATAATAATAAAAACTAATTCAGAATAATAAAAATTGATTTTCATTAATTTTAATTTAATTTAATATATAATATTAATGATTATAACTATCAATTCTTTCTCTCAAATTAAACCACTCAAACCAAATACATTAGTAGTATTAGATATTGATGAAACATTACTAACATTTAAGAATGTTGATACAACATGGTGGAATGAAAAATATCAAGAATTATTTCCTATTTATAAAGAGAATACATATCAACATATTGAAGTATTATGGACTGATTATGTTTTCAAAAATAAACCAATGATACTTGATGAAAGAAATTTATGTGTTTTTTTTGAAAGCATTAAAAACAATAATTGTGAATTAATATTATTAACTGCTAGAGATATTTCTACATCAGAAATAACAATGAAACATTTAAGTGATTGTGGATTAATAATTGATGCACATCGGGTATTTTTTAATAGAAATAAAGGTTATGAACTTAGAAATATAGTAATGAATATTTTTCCACATGTTAATAATATTGTATTTGTTGATGATCTTACAGAAAATTTAGTAAATGTTGAAATAACATTCAATACTCTTGAATTATTAAGATATAATTTAGAACTGTATAAAATAAAACATATTTTATAGAATAATGATTTAAATTTATAAAATATGTTTTAAACTTATAAATAAAATAATGATTTACCTACCAACTTTTTTTATAAAAAAAATGAAATTAATATTCATTTAATATTTAATATTAAATATTAAATGACAATTTGGAATGAAATATATAATACTATAACTGATTCATCTATTAATTTAGTTTGTATGTTTATTGGTTGTTCAATGGAATATTATAATGAATTAACTGAAGAAAATAATCAACAATATCCATGTTTTCTGAATAAATTTAATGGACGCAAATTAATAATATTAATTGATCCTTATTTAGAATTAAACCTTAAAATTGAACAATATTTTATACAAAAAGGAAATCCACTTTTTCTTATTAATAAAGTATATGTTGAGGATAAACCAATTATTAGAGTATTTAAAAATAATCAAGTGATAGTATATGCATTGAATGAATCGATAAATTATATAAAAGCTCCATGGTTTCCAGATCAAGAAGATCCTGATATTTATAAAATAAATACTATTATTAATATATGTGTAAATAAATCTGATAAAACAAAACTTATTCTTCAAGATTTTTCAGGAAATGATACAACATATTTTTATGGTGAATTATTAAAAACATTTAATCGTAATGATATATTAAATAATATTAATATGGATGTAACACAAGATGAAGGTGGATGTTTTATTAAATTAAATTCTGATATGGTAAAATTAGATAGAGATGGAAATTTTATTCAAGAAAAATTTATAAATTTATCTGAAATCAAAAATTCAGAGAATTTTAATAAAATATTTAAATTTAGGATTGATATTTTATTATATCCTATCGCTTTCTATTATAGTAAATTAATAGAATCACCTGATCATGAATTAGATATTAGGAATTTGTATAAAATTTATATAATTGCATTAATATATAATATAGATTTTGATATTTCATTAAAAAATCCATCTTATATTGTTTCAAAATTATTATGTTTAATTGATATTATGTTAAAAGATATAATCTTTTCGAAAGATTTAGAAGATGATTTTTATGACTATATTATAAATATTATTCATCATAGACAACAATTATATGAAACATTAAAAATCTTAAAGTTTGAATAATATATTATTTAAGGTTATATAATATATAATATATTATAGATGATAGACAAAACACTTATTAAATCTAGCTTAAATCAAAGATTAAAAAGTATAGATGAATTTGTTGATAATAATATATTGAAAGATCCTATAGATGATCTCATTAAAAAATATTCACACGAACTTCAAGATTATGAATATATTGATTCTGAAGGATTATTCTCAATTTTAACATTGAAAGGATCCATGAAATATATTAATCGATATGATAAAAAAATAAGAACAGGTGGTTTATTAATAAAAATATATCAAAAGAATAATCAATGGTATGCTGTAATTAAGAATCCGTTAGGTAAAAAATTTTATATTTCATTTAATTTAAATTATATTTTTTATACTGAATCTAAACCAACATTAATCAGATCGTGGGCTGATTATTTTGTTTCAGAGGTTGAAAAAGGTACCTATAATATTGAATAATTTTTCTTATTTTTTATTTATAATATATTATAAAAGAATAAATATATGAAGCCTTATTGGTTTAATAAATATTTAAAAAAAAATAATGATCAAAATTCTAGGATAATATCTACACCACCATTAAGATCATTATCTGATTCACCATTAAAATCACATCTAACAACATTAATATCAGAATTACAAAGTTCATCACCAATCAGAGAACAATTAAAAATAATCACAAATACATCATCTATATCACCAATCAGAGAACAATTAAAATTAATCACGGATACATCATCTATCACCCCTATTCGAAATAAAAATAATTTAGGAGAAACATCAATATCACAATCAAGAATACAATCAAGAACATTACAAATATCAAACTTAAAATCACAATTATTAAACAAACAAAATGAATTAAACAAACAAAATGAATTAAACAAACAAAATGAATTAAGAACAAAATTTATAAGACAAGATGATTCCAGAACAAGACTTTCTAATCAACCATTACAATTAAGACCAAGACAAACATCACCAATTCGACAAAATTAAATATATTTATTAGTAATAATAATTAAAGAAGTAGATGATTAATATTATAATGAATTTAAATATAATAAAAGACAAACTAATAACACATGAAGATAATTTTCACTTACATAAAACTTTAGGTATATTATGTTTATTAAATTTTGGATATCAATTTTATTTATATTTTATGTATAATAAAACATTATTAAATATATTTACATTACTTCCACATATTTTATTACATATATCGTCATTAAGGTTTAAAGTTTTGGAAAAACATCCAGGTGATTTACATATGTCTATGATCAGTTGGAAAGAACTAAGATTACATTCTTTAATTTTCGCATACAGAGCATGTTTATGTATTCTTTTTATAGATTATGCTTATATTTTTACAATATTAACAATGGTATGTGCTGATATAGCTACTTATTATTATGGAACTTTAGGAGTATCAAATGTTAGAGGACGGCATGAAAAATTTGGTAATAGTGGTTTTATAAAAGAATTATCAACAATATTTTTTAGTACAAGTCAAATGAGTGCAACAATTATAACTTTTGGATTAATTCAAAACAAACCATCTGAAATTTTAATATTTAGTACTTTAATGCCAACTCAAACATATATGTTCGGCTTAAATATAATACAAAAAAATATAATTAGTAAAAAAACATGGAAAATTATTTATTCATTAGGATTATTATTTACTTATTTTATTTGGTATAAAGAATATAATAATTTATATATTGTTTCATTATCTATATTCATTTATTTATTAAGATGTATTGGTATATCAAAATATATTATTTGGTATTATGTTTTATTTTGTAATAATTTATTATATATTAAATTATCTTAATAAAACCTTATTTTATTTCATTGCAATGAAATAAAATAATAGTTTATTATAATTATAATAAAAATTGAAAATTAATAATCATATATATAATTAATATATTAATGTATGTCTATTAAAACTGCACTATTTATTAATGAAACTGATCTCCCTATTGAAGTGAGTGGTTTAATTCAAGTTATGATTGGTCTAAACAAACTAGACTGTGTTATTGTGATGCCAAATGAAAAATGTACCATTCGCAGTCTTACTGGTGAGTGGTTCTTAAGTAGCATGTTCAATGATACAAAGTATCGAGTTATGTGGGCAAGAGAAAAAATGGCATGCGAAAATATTGGAAAGTTTCGAAATACTCCATGTATTCAGGGTGAATATTCTTGGATGGATACTGAAAAGTTTATAGTCACATATGATGGAAATGATGTTTTCAAGTTTAGTTATTATATGGTATAAATACTTTTTTTATAAACTATTTTATAAATTCTTATCAGATAAAAATTGATTTTTATATATATTAATTTTAATTAAATATATAAAAAAATATTTATAACTTTATATAGATGGAAAATTTAGTAATAGATCCTAACACTAGAATATATTCTAGATATACAAATAATAGTAATGAAAGTCTTAAATTAAAATTAGGATTTTTATATAATCAAACAAATATTATTTTAACAAATTCAGGATTACATTCAAATTATATTGCGACAACTACAATTATTAGTAAATATAATAATATAAATATAGTTTATGGTAATGAATTATATCATGAAACGTTCGAATTAATTAAACATTATGATAATAATAAAAACATAAATTTATATAAATTAAATAACAATCTTTTAGAATTATTTACAACTAAATTATCAAATCAAAATAATCTATTATTCATAGAAAGTTGTTCAAATCCAAATGGAAATATATTTGATTTCAGTTTAATTGAACAATTGAGAAAATTATCATTAAATTTATATGTAGTTTGTGATAATACATGGTTATCTAGTTCTATCTTAAATCCATTTGATTATGGTGTTGATATTGTTACAATATCATTAAGCAAATTTTATTCAGGAGGAACTGCTATATGTGGGGCATGTCTGTTTAAAAATAATGATAATTATTTAATTGCTGATAAATTTGTAAAAATTACTGGGATACATATAAGTCCATTACAATTAAATATTATTGATCAACAAATAGATTATTTAGAACAACGAATTAAACATAGTTCAAATTTAACTTTTCAAGTTCTGGATTATTTATCTCAATATCCAGAAATTGTTATAAATCATCCATTATTAGAATCACATTTATCGTGTAATTTAAGGGGGAAATATTTTAAAAATAATTTAATTCCATCTATTTTTACGATTGGATTTAAAATTCCACATGATAAATTATTAGAGATTACAAATAAATTATCAATTATAACTGTAGAAACATCATTTGGGTCAAGCTTAACTAAAATAGATGACTATATCTATTATATAGATGATCGATCTTTTATTAGATTAGCTATTGGATATGATGATAAAATTGATAGAATAAAAGATGGATTAAATGAATTAATCCAATATATTAAAAAAATTGAAATTTATTTATAGTCAAACATATAGATATATAATATTATGTCTAAATCATCACAACCAATTAAATGTTATTTCTGCAACGGTAATCATATTTGCCGTAATTGTCCAGTTGAAGCATCATTGTCATCAACATATAAAAATAAAGTAGGTAATATGATGGAATATTATATTGCGAATAATTTTAAATGTCCTGAATGTCAAAGTCGATCATTATATGTTTTAGGAAATCATACTCCATCGCTCGATATTATTTGTAAATGTTGTTCAAAAAAATTTGAGGTTAAATCTAAATGTTTAAGTGCTGTAAGTATTCCATTAGATATAAATTTAAATCATGGATCATATAATAATTATATCAAAAGATTAACTGAAAAATTAAATTTATTTGTTATTATTTATGGGGTTGATCGTAAAACTAAAAATATTTATATTAGAGAAGTATTATATGCAAATAACTCTTTACTTTTGAATAATAATATTATTGAGGTTAAAAGAAATAATAATAATTGTTCTCTGATTTCTATTAAAAATAAAGATAGACTCTGTAAATTAAAATTTAGAGAAAATACGATATTAAATTTTGAAGAAATCTAAATGAAAATTATAATTTTTTTTATATTATTATATCAACTATTTTATAAAAAATTGATTTTAATTACTATTAATAGTAATTTGATATAGTTATAATGAATCATAAAAAATATATTTTAATTGAAGGAAATATAGGTTCTGGTAAAACAACTTTATTAGATAAGTTATCAAATAATGAAGAGTTTGAAGTTATCCGAGAACCTGTTGATTTATGGTTAAATATTAAAGGATGTGATGGTAAAAATTTACTTCATGAATTTTATGAAGATCCAAAAAGATATTCTCATTTATTTCAATCTATGGTTTTTGTGACTAGACTTCAATCAATTGAACATGAACAAACAAAAACATTTAGATTTTGTGAAAGATCAATATTAACAGATAAAAATGTTTTTGGTAAATCATGTATAGAATCAGGTAAAATGAACGAACTAGAAAGTAATTGTTATAATATGTGGTTTGATTATCTTGAACAAAAATTATTTAAAAAACAAGATGCCATTATTTACATAAAATGTTCGCCTGAGAAATGTCAATCAAGAATTCAAAAAAGAGCTAGGAGTGAAGAATCAGGAATTCCTCTTGAATATTTACAAGAATTACATGATAATCATGAATCATGGATTAATAACTGTACTGATAGTCCAGTATTAATTATTGATAATGAAGTTGATAATAATTTTGAATCAATTATCAATCAAATTAATGATTTTATTAAACATCTTTAATAAAATCATCTTTTTATTTATACAAAAAATTATATGAGTTGCATTTTAGAATAGATCAATCTATAATAGTTATCATGAAAGATACTATTCTTAAATAATTTAAGAGGTAAAAATAATTTTTTGTAATTCTTTAGTAATTTTATCTTTTGATAAAGATAATGCAGTATCAAAATTATTATTTTTAAAATTAATATCATCTTTTTTTATAAAAGGTAATAATAAATTAAATATATTAAGATTATTATGCCAACAAGTTATAATTAATGCAGTATCACCAACATTATTAAATAAGCTTATATCTATATTTTTATTTTCTAATAATAATTTTACAATATCTTCATTTTGATTAGAACATGCATGTATTAAAGCACTATTTCTTTTATTATTTTGTTGATTAATATTTATATCAGGATATGATAGCAATAATTTAACATACTCAATATTATTTTTTTCACATGATAATATTAAATATGAATTATCATAAACATTAATATTATTATAAATTTCACTAAATTTAGATTCTAAATAAGAATTAAATCTATTATTATAATAAATTTCCATATAATAAATAAAATTATGTTTTATTTTATCAATATATTCATTATCAGATTTAAATTCATCCATATATAAAAAATGTAACTCACTAATATAATAATAATCAGTAGTTTCTTGATTTTTATATAATAAACTTATACTATTATATAATTCTTCAAAATTTTTAAATATATCAAAATTAGACCAATCAAATTTTATGGAAACACCATCATTAATTAAATTACCTTCATTATCATAAAAAAAATAGATATTATTACATTTATATAATGCAGTAACATGATTGATAGATTCATTATCATTATTTATTTTCATGCTAGAAGTTAAAATTACACCTATAATATTTTTATTAGATAACATATCTAATAAATAAATATTATTTTTACTAATATTATAAATATTAATAAATTTATTTTTAAAGAAATAATAATTAAAAATATTTACAATTGATAAAGCAGTGAAATAGTCTCCTAAATTATTTTTTTTTCTTTTATATTCTCTTAAATAAAAAGTTTGATGATTATATACCTGGTAAATATAATCAATTCCTTTAAAAGTATTCTGATGACTAATCTGTCTTTTTAAAGTAGGTGGACGTGTTTCATCTAATATATTTATTAAACGTTCATATATTGCTTCAATATAATTTAAACCATGATCATTAAATTTTTGTTTTTCATCCAAATTAAAATTTATTGGTAATAAAAATGAATTATACTCTCTATCATCATAAATAAATTCATTTAAAATAAAAGAATGATCTAATAATTTTTGTTGGATAGGATTTATATATTGTTCTTCATCACCAAATAATATTTTATTTTCTTCAAAATTACTAAATAATATAATCATAAGTAAAGTATCATGCCAACATTCTGATTTTTTTTGATGAAATCCATTATTATTATCTAAACATTTAGTTCCTCCTGATTGATTTTTTGTATAACTAGCAATAAGAGACTGTAAATTTAAATATTTTTGTTTATAATGTAAATATTTGTTATAATATGTTTGTTCTATAAAATTCATTATAATATATTATAAAATAATAAATTATAATATAATAATATATGTCTCATTTTCAGTGAAAAAAGGGGTAATAACATAAAATGTATTAAATACTGAAATGAGAATTTTTAGAATAAAAAATTGATTTTATATATTATAAAATAATTATTTTATATTTGTATAATGTTTGAGTTACTAATAAAAGAACTAAAAATATCTATATTAAATGATTATTTAACAAGTTCTGATGCTTGTGTAATGAGAATTTCTAATAAAAATATATTATCAGATGTTACTAGTATATATGAAGAAATTATACAGAACGGCCGAGGAAAAGAAATATGTTTAAAGATAACAAAAATATTTGATTATTCATATTATATGAACAATGTTGGTATTAATATAATTTGGGATGTTCCATTAGAATCAATTTGTATATGTAAAAATAATGGGAAAAAACTAGTTTTAAAGAAAGGGGATTTTATTTCATTTTGGGACCGAGAGACTGGTGTCAAAATAACTAATTTTACAGGTCATGCAGATAAACCTGGTCCAATTGGTTTAGAATATTTACCATGGAGAGGAAATAGATGGGCAACACCATTAATGACATTACGTGGTAATCCAAGACATATAATTGCATACCCTACAGGGATACCACATTATGGAGAACATATAAAATGGCATTCCGTCAAGTTAATAAAAATTATTTCCCCAACTTTTTATTAACTTGCAAATTAATTTTGTTTTATTTCATTCATAATTATAATAAAATTTGCTTGTAGATTTTATTTTCAAAATAAAAATTGATTTTTTTACTTTATATTTATTCCATTGTATTTTAACCTTGTCCTGTCTTTACAGAGGGCAAATACGTGCCTGGAGATCAAATCGTACATTCACAAGACGGGAATAGCGGAACCCATTCAAATTCCGGTGCAGTAGGAGGCTCAGCTCCTAACACAGACCATGTAGAAGTGGTAATTAGTCATCATACTCCTCCTAACGTGATGGGATCTGGTGGAAAAGGTCCTTTTAAAGCATGTGACATTTCATTTCTAAAACGTCTTCTTATGTGGGTTCTCCGAGGACCGAAAGCTGGCATCAAAGGACCAAAGGGTAGCATTCAATTTCCGGATGACGACAATCATTTTGTAGTGACCGAACGTCAAGTCGCCCGGTTGGAGTATCTTTTAGAGCAAAGAGGAGTTAAATTATTTGTCGATTTAATTCCAAATGGATTGACATGGGAAAGGTTCATCTCCGAATCTGGTATACTTAGTTCTGTCTTTCATCGTGATCTCATTGATAATATCGATATAGATCAGAATCGACGCACTGAAGCTATTGTAAAACATCTTAAAAGATATCCAGATGTTAAGAAGGTTTTTCTGATGGATGGACATGGACGGATCATTTTAAAATTACTGAAAAGAATGAATGAAGAAGGAATTAGAGGGGTTAAGATCCATGTCGTAGACATTAATCCTACTGCTGTTAGATGGCATGATCTCTTTCTTCCTAGAGAAGTTTCTAGTCGTATGATGGATATTTTCGATGCGATCCGTCACTATTCATTACCAGGAACTATGGAGAAGGCTTTCATCTACTTGAACTTTTGTGGAATTACGGATGCTTTAAGGGCGAAAGGTTTTGACACACGAGAACATATTGATAGACTTTTCCACTGTCTTCAAGAGTTGGAACATACCATGATTTCATTTTCTGTCCGTGCAGCCAATCAAAGCAAGATATTAGGTTACTTCAAGAAAAGAATTGAATTCCTACAAGAAAGAACTATATCATGGAACATTACCTCTAAGCGTCATAATTTTGTTACATATAAACCCTGTTATAAACCTAAACAAGAGCATCCGGTTCATACGGGTGCTAATGTTCCAGCTAGGGCAATTCCTAAGAAAAATAGAATGCTGCCATGAAAATTTCTAGGAACAGGGTAGAGTTTGGGGGTAGGATTTAGGATTAGGGTTAGGGTTAGGGTTTGGTGGTTAGGGTTTGGTTTAGTGTTAGGGTTTGGTTAGGGTTTGGTGTTGTAAATAAGAGTTGTAAATATGTGTATAGTTCGGTGTTATTAAATAAAATAATAAAAATTAATATATTAATTTTTATTACTTAAAATAATAATGAAATTAACTTAAATTTTTTTATAATTTATATTATATGGATTATAAAAAAAAATATCTAAAGTACGATTCTATTCCTGAAAGGAATACTAGCCTAGAGGATATATTTTTTTTTAAAAAATATATCCTGTACAAAAATAAATATTTAGCTTTGAAAAATATGGAACAATTTGGAGGTTTTAAATATAAATGTCCAGAACATAAACCATATTTATGTGATGCTCCTACTAATTATATGGGTGTATGTGTTAAACATAAAAAATATTGCAATAAAAAATATAAACAAGGAAAAAGTGCAATTCCAGAATTAATATGGGAAGATGGTGATGAAGAATTGAAAGAACGATATGAATTTGGAATTACTAAAGGTTATCTTAATGATAATTTGAATCAGTCCTGTTTAAAACAAACAGATTCACCAAGAATAACTGAAATAGAAAATGGACAAAAAATAGATAGACCATTTTCTATTATAACCTTAAATGTAATGGGTATTTGTAGAAAACCAGAACAAACTGAATTTGCTAGATTAAGAGCTGAATTATTAAAAGAAGAAATATTAGTTAAACAACCTGATATTTTATGTTTTCAAGAAATGAGTCAAACATTTTTAGATTTTTTTTATTCAGATAAAATTAGACAAATATATCCATATGTCTATGAAAATCCAATAGTTACCGAAGAGGGAAAAGATATTGATTGTTCTATTATTTCTAAATTTAAACCAACAAAAATTATTATGCAAAACTTAGATGGTGTATTAAATTATCGTAATACTTTACAAATAATTGAATTTGAAAATCTAGTTATTTTTAATTGTTATTTACAAGCAGGATCAAAAGCATCACCTGGACAAACTACTAAATGGATGCATTATTCAAGATGTCGTGCACAATATTTTGACTATATTAAAAAATTAATAAAAAAATATAAACATAAAGGTATAATATTATTAGGAGATTTAAATTTTAATTTAAATGGAACTAGTGAAGAATGGCCTGAATTAATATATTTACAAAGAATGGGACTCAATGATTCATGGACTAGTACTAATTCAAGAGAACCGGGATTAACAGAAGATACTAATAAAAATTCAATGAGATGGAACTCAAAATTTGAAGAGAAAGAATATAGATATGATGCTATCTTATGTAATGAACTATTAAAACCATTATCATCAGTTATTTTTGGTGATACACCTAAAAAATTAGATAGAATTGATAATGATTCTTACGAAAAAGTAATTGTTCCAGTTAAAAATATAAGTGATCCAAGATTAAAAAAAGTTGGTACATATACTAATGAACAAGGTGAAATGAAAAATGAATATGAATTATTTATATCAGATCATTTTGGTGTTTTATCAGAATTTGATTTTATTTAAAAAAATCTATTATAAATATATTATAATGAAAAAGTTTATAACATTTTGTGGTGGTGATCAAAATTTTTTTGATGCAGGAAATAGATTAATTACACAAGCTAAAAATATAAATTTATTTAATGAAATAAATTTATATACAGATGAAAATTTAAAAAAAGATTCAGAATTTTGGGAGAAACATTCTATTTTTATTGAAAATAATAAAAAAGGATATGGTTATTGGTTATGGAAACCGTATATAATTAAGAAAAGTCTAGGAAAAATGAAGAATGGTGATATTTTATTATATCTTGATGCTGGATGTGAAATTGATATTCAAGAAAGATATTTTTTAATAGAATGTTTTGAATTAGTAAAAAAAGATTATATTATTGGGACACTAGGTGTTGGGTATGTTAAAGAAAGATGTAAAATGGATCTAGTCTTAAAATTAAACATGAATGATAATAAATATTTAGATTCAAGACAACATCAAGCTGGTGCAAATATGTATTTAGTTTGTGATCAAGTACGTCAATTAGTAGATGAATGGTATGATTTATGTTGTGATTATCATTTAATAGATGATTCGGAATCAATAAATAAAAATGTAGATAATTTTATTGATCACCGTCATGATCAATCAATTTTTAGTTTATTAACAAAGAAATATAATTTATATAGTAAGATTAATTTAGATGAACAATGTATTAAATATATAAGAAATAGAACTGGTAATTCTATTTTATAATTTTTTATATGAGAATTAATTTATGCTGAAATACTTTATATAAAATTAAAAAAAAATTTTTCGTGGATTTTTTGTAGTCCTCCAAAATCCAAAAAATATATTGAATAAGCTAATTATAATATTGATTAAATATTATAATAAATTGAATACAAATACGAAAATAAAATGTAATCATAATGTAATCATATGTAGTCTTCTCAAGACTACATAATTATAATATATTAAAGAAATATTATATTATAATATAATGAGTGATAAAATATTTAACTGTGATTTGTGTTTTTGTAAAACATATAAAACATTAGGTGGTTTGCAAAAACATAAAAATAATATTCATAAAGAAAATATTATAGATATTAAATATAAATGCAATAAATGTAATAAAAATTTTTCATGTAGACAGAATAAATGGAGACATGAAAAAACATGTATTATCAGTGAAAATTCTTTACTACATGAAGAATTTATAAAATTAAAAAATGAGGTTGCAGAACTTAAATCAATAAATACAGTTATTAATAATACAACTAATAATGATAATAGGAAACAGATTATAATTAATTATACACCAGGTACAGAGCCAATAGATCATTTATCAGTTAATAAACAAAAAGAAATTATGGATAAAGGATTAAACTCTTTATTAAATTTAATTAAATTAACTAATTTTGATAAAAATAAACCTGAGTTTCATAGTTATTGTGTAACTGCTTTAAATGATAAACATGCATCTGTAATAGATACTAATACACAAACAATAATTAAGACTGAGAAGAATGAATTATTTGATACGATATTATGTAATAATATTTCTAAATTAGAAAAAATGTGTAATAATAAATTTTTTAGCTATTCAGATAGAGAAGAATATAAAGGTAATTTAGAAAGATTAAAGAAGATATTATATGAAAAGAAAAGAGGGATGAAGAAATATTATTCAGAAATTAATCTTTTAAGTTTTAATAATAAAGAGCAAATTATTAATACTTGGAATCAAATTAAGAATTCATTAGACAATATTATAAATGAAAAGAATTTAAGTGAATCTGAAATGTCAGATGAGGAGGAAGAAATATGTGAGATTAAATATAAAGGTACAATGTATATTCTTGATAATAATAATTTATATCATATTGATAATGGTAATAAAGGTAAAATATTTGGCTCTTATATAAATGGTAAAGTCAAAAAAATATAATAAAAATATAATAAAATTATAAATATTTTTTACTTTTTAATATTTTATAAACTACCTATTAAGTTATTTTTATATTAATTATTATTTACTAAAAACCTCTCTAATTCTCTCATACCATGAACCTTCTGGTATTTCATACATTTCATAATGTTCTTTATTAATTTCTCTCTTAATTTCATAACTTGTTGTTAATTGATATGCTGTTTTCCCTGATTTATTTTTTAAATTTATATCAATATCTAAACATTCTAGTAATAACATAGTAAGATCTATATTATTATTTTCACATGCTATATGTAATGCTGTATTACCATTAAAATCTTGTAAATTTATATTTATTTTTGGATTTTTTAATAATAATTTATATTTTAGATCCATATAATATAAATTATATTTTATTTTTATATTTAATCATTCTGATATAATTTATTTAAAGAATATAATATATTTATATATTATATATGACCGTAATCAATGGAATCGAAATAGATAATGTAAAATATATCCATAATGAAATAAAAGAAGCTATTATAAATAATGATCCAATTGAAGAAAACTTACATGTTATCATTGTAATCTCTAATCCTTGTCAATATGCTCGAAGATATATTTTAGCTAGGGAATTTATCAAAAGATTTGAAAAGGAACAAAATGCAATCTTATATATTGTTGAATTAGTGTTTGACAATCAACAATTTTGTGTAACTGAAAATAATAATCCAAGACATTTACAACTTAAAACAACATCTAGAGCAATCTGGCATAAAGAAAATATGATTAATGTTGGTGTTCAAAAATTATTACCAAAAAAATGGAAAGCTTTTGCTTGGGTTGATGCAGATATTGAATTTGATAGCGCTTCATGGGCTTTAGATACATTAAAAGTATTAAATGGTTGTCGTGATGTTGTCCAGGTCTTTTCTCATTGTTCGGATATGGATAAAAATGAAGATCCTATGAGAATATTCCAAGGGTTTGGATTTCAATATACTAAAAAGAAAAAATACAGTGCACCTGGATTACTTAATTTCTGGCATCCAGGATTTGCATGGGCAATGACTAGAAAAGCATATGATCGTGCGGGTGGAATTTATGAACATAGTATATTAGGTTCAGGTGATCATAATATTGCATTATGCTTACTTGGTAATGGATTACATAGTGTAAATGGATATGTATCTGAAGGATATAAAAGATCAATCACTGAATATCAAAAGAAAGTATTTGGTTTAAGAATTGGATATGTCCCTGGATTTATTAGACATTACTTTCATGGAAGTAAAGAGAATAGAAAATATTCTGAAAGATGGAAAATTTTAGTTGATCATCAATATGATCCTTATGAACACATCACACATGATGAGAATGGATTATTAATTCCATCAGATAAATGTCCAAAAGAATTATTAGATGAGATCTATCAATATTTCAGTGAGCGAAATGAGGATGAAGGATTTTTATAAAAATATACACTGCTCTAAATTAAATATAATTAAAGGCTACATTATTATAAGAGACCATTTAAAAACATGTCAAATACATCCAAATATTAAACGCATATTAATTTATGTGATGAATTTAATAATAATATTAATACTTTATTATTAAATAAAATGATAAAGATATATTTAATATTATTACACAATTTAATATGGATAACAATTTAAAAAATTGAATATTAATAATTTTATATATAATTATTAATATTTCATGTCTAATATTCTAATTCAAAATAATACATATGGTTATCAAAATTTTATTGAAAAACGTGAAAAAGGTATGGCGATGATTCGATACATGCGTAGTAAATATGACGTGGATGAAATATTTGATATGATACATAGTAAATTAATACAATGTTCTACTGATGAAGAATTAAATAAAGTTTTTCGTTTGATTGAAAAGTATTATATTGAATAATATATTTAATTTATTAATAAATTATTATCTATAATGATTCATTACTAATTATTAGTAAATAGTAATGAATATAGTAAAAATCTTAAGCAACAGTTGGTACTACTACAGGTGCTCCAGCAACTTGTTCAGCTGCTAAATCTACTTTCTTAACTTTCTTTAGAGAGTTCTTGAAGTTTTTAACAATTTCACGTCCGTCTTGAATAGTGTATTTTACGGGTACATCTAGTTGATAACGTTTTCCAACATAGGTATATACAGATCTTTTAGATTTACGAGTTGATTCGCAAATTTCAAATGTGATTTCTGTTTTTGGGGTTTCAGTTTCACGGAAATATTTGCTTAGAGCTTTATTTGCTGCTTGGTAAGGAGTCAAACCAGTGAATCTTCCTTCAAATGCTTCTTTGTTTGGAAGTTTAACTTTGAAGGATCTAACACGACGATCACCAGATTCATCATCAGCAGTTTCTGGTTCAGGTTCTTTTACTTTCTTTGGTGCAACAGCTTTTACCTTTGCTTGTTTCTTGACAACTGGTTTTCCAGCAGTTTGTTCGGTAGATTCAGCAACTGGTTTTACAACTTTTACTTTAGCAACTCTTTTCTTTGCACCACCAGATTGTACAGCATCAACTGGTGCTGCATCAACTGGTTGAGATGCAGCTACTGCTGTTGTTGATGCTACTACTGCAGCAACAACAGGTGGAGATACATCAGATTCTTTAGATTTAGCAGCTTTTTTTGTTTTAACTGGTGCAGCTACTAGTGGTGCAGCTGCTAGTACTGGTTCTGCTGCTGCGACTGGTGCAGCTGCTAGTACTGGTTCTTGTGCTACTACTGGTTCTTGTGCTATTACTGGTGCAGCTACTACTGGTGCGCCACGAGTGGCTTTAACATTCTTTTTAGGAGAGACTTTTTGAACTGGTTCAGGAGTTACAGTTTCTACAGAAGGGGTAGTTTGTTTTACGGTCTTTGGCATTATATATTATTACTAAAGAATATTTTTTTAAATCAAACACACTAAAATTCTTTTAAGTGCGTTTAATTCTTTTTAAGTTTATTGTATTACTTTAAGTAGATTTTATGACTCTTATTTATTTTATTAATAAACGAGTAATTCTTAATATAAATAATTTTAAATCTTAATAATTATAATGACAAATATTAATAGAATAAAAAATTTTAAGTTATATATTCTACAATATAAATATAAATATATAACTGATTTTATATTAAGATTACAAAAACATATTGATTATTTATATGTAAATAATTTTATAGATTTTTTACAAAAGAATCATATATTGAATGAAATATTTTTAATATCTAAAAAATTAAACTCATCATATAATGATTATATCATTAATGATCTTAATAAAAATGATAGTTTAAGTTTAATATTAAATGAAATATTATCACCATTTGATAATGAAATAAATGATGATAATGTATATGAAAAAATATTTCCAATTATTAAAAAATTTGATAATGATATTCCATTAAATAATTATAATATAGAAATTATGAATGTTATTTCTGAATATGGTTTTGATAATTTACAAGATCTAGTAATAATTTATAATATAAAATTTGAATTATCTATTAAACAGAAAGAATTGATTAATGAAATAAATAAAGTATTCATTCCAATTAAAATTAAATATTTTGATGTATCTAATTGTAATAAAGATTTATATTGGAGAAAACCATCAATATTTAATGACAATGATATATTTAAATTAAATAGAGAATTATGGATTAAAAATAATGATGATGATACAGAATATTTAAAAATAGAAGGATATTTTATTAATGACTCATTATCATGTTTTATTAAAACTAGTCAATTAAATTATCAAGTACTCCAAAAAAATAAAAGTAAAATTATAGATAAACTTAAAAATAAATCAATAGATTTAAATTTTATAAAAAAATTTATTAGATATGATTACTTGGGAAATATTTATTCAATGAACCTAAATGAGTATATCAAATATATAGAAGATTCCTATCAAAAATTTATTGAATTATCAAATTCAACATTTATAAATATAATGAAATCGTTTATTTCAAAAGATTCAGATATATATTTAATGTTTGAATATATATTTTTATTATTATTAGGATCATCTGATAATATTGATGTAGCTGGTTTATTATTAGGTTTAACAAAAGAGAAAAAAACTAATAATCAATATATATATAATTATTTAACTTTAAGATTACCATATTATTTACTTGTAAAAATTAAAAAGTCACATAATAATATTAAAATTAATTTAGAAAAAATTAAATCATTATCTATTGATGATATTGATTTTAAAAAACAATTAGTAATTAATAAAAATATTCCAGATAATGTAAAAACTATTACGTTAGAAAAGATAGATGAAATGAAATCATCTAATAATGAATATTATAAACAACTAACATTTGTTAAACATATTTTAAATTTCCCATGGTCTTCACCAAATGATAGTATAAATATAAATAATCCAACAGATTATTTAACTAATATTGAAACAAAATTAAATAATCTATCGTATGGTCATGAATTAGCAAAGAAAGCATTATTACAAACAATTGGTAAATGGATAAGTAATCCTTCTAGTCAAGGTACATGTTTTGGTTTAGTCGGACCTCCTGGTGTTGGTAAAACATTATTAGCTAAATCTATTAGTAAAGCATTAGATATTCCTTTCTCAGAAATAACATTAGGTGGTCAAAATGATGGTGAAATATTACATGGACATGGTTATACTTATTCTGGGTCACAACCTGGTTTAATAATAAAAAAAATGGTAGAAATGGGAAAATCAAGATGTATTATATATTTTGATGAATTAGATAAAGCTTGTTCAAAACATGGTTCAATAAATGAAATAACTAGTATATTAATTCATTTAACAGATCCAAATATGAATAAAACATTTCAAGATCGGTTTTTTCAAGGAGTTGATTTTCCGATTGATAAAGTAATTATTATATTTTCATATAATGATCCAAAATTAGTAGATCCTATATTATTAGATAGAATAAAACAAATTGAAGTATCTGCATATAATATTACTGATAAAAAGAAAATTGTTAAAAATTTTATTATTCCAGAAATTATTGAATCAATTGGATTAAATAATGAAAAATGGACAAATATATCTGATGAATTAATTGAATATATTATTGAAAATTATACAAATGAAGCTGGAGTAAGATCTATTAAAAGACAAATAGAAGAAATATTTTTAACATTAAATTTAGATAAAATATATCAAAGGAATGAGTTTAAAGATAATAAAATTAAAGAAATCACTAAAGAAATTATTACAAAAATATTAAATAACCCTAAAAATAATATCACTAAAATACATGAAAAGGATACAATTGGTGTTATTAATGGATTATATGCAACTAATAATTCAGAAGGAGGAATAATTCCAATACAAATCTTTAATAATTTTATTTCAAATTCATCATCTTATGAAATTAAACTAACTGGTAATCAAGGTAATGTTATGAAAGAATCTGTACAATGTTCTTTAACTGCTGCATTTAATTATATTAAAAATAATCTAAATAAATTTCCTGAGATTAATAATTTTGATGAATATTTAATTAATAATTTTAAATATGGTTTTCATGTACACGCACCGTCAACCTCAACACCAAAAGATGGACCAAGTGCAGGATGTGCATTTACCTCTGCTTTTATATCTAGAATATTAAATAAACCAATTAAGAATTATATTGCAATGACTGGTGAAATTGAATTAACTGGTAAAATAACAAAAATTGGTGGATTAAATTTTAAATTATTTGGAGCTAAAAAAGCAGGAGTGAAATTAGTTTTTGTTCCAAAAGAAAATGAAAATGATTTAACAGAGATTATTAATAAGAATCCATTATTGGTTGATGATAATTTTAAAGTTAAATTATTTGATTATGTTGATGAAATAATTGATGAAATTATGTAATTAAAATAATCAAATAATTGAATCAAAAATAATTGAATCAAAAATAATTGAATAAAATATTGTAAAGAAGAATACATTATATATTTAATGTCTCTTAATAAATACAAACAAATTTATACTGAATTTTTACCTTATTTTGTATCATATACAACTACAATTGGATATTTTAAAGGAATGTTTTCTTCTTATGATAAAAATAATCATAATGATATATTCATAAATATAATAGGATATACTAGTATTGGAATTATTACAGGTCTCACTTATCCAATTAGTTATCCATTATTTGGATGTTATATTTTACATGGAAACTATAAAACTTATGAAAAATATTATTAGTATTTAAAAAATAATTATTAATATATTTATATCATGAAAAATTTACTTGTAACTGGTGGTTGTGGATTTATCGGTTCAAACTTTATTAATAATTTATTTAATCATTGTGACTGTAATATTATTAATTTTGATGCAATGTATTATTGTGCTAATGAAAATAATATAAATGAAGATATTCGTAATTCTGCAAGATATAAATTAATCAAGGGTAATTTATGTTCATTTGATTTAGTAAAATATATTTTAGATATCCATAAAATTGATATTGTTATACATTTTGCTGCTCAATCACATGTTCAAAATTCATTTGAAGATTCTTTACAATATACAAATGATAATATACTTGGTACACATACTTTATTAGAATGTTGTCGTCGTTATGGTAAAATTGAAAAATTTATTCATATATCTACTGATGAAGTATATGGAGAATCTATGTTGCAAGAAAATGAAAATAAAAAAACAGAAAATTCTATATTATGTCCAACTAATCCTTATGCTGCAACAAAAGCCGGTGCAGAATTAATTGCAAATTCATATTATCATTCTTTTAAAATTCCAATTATAATCACTCGTAGTAATAATGTATATGGGAAAAATCAATATCCAGAAAAATTAATTCCATTATTTATTAATTTATTAAAAAATAATAATCCTGTTACTATACAAGGTGATGGGACAAATGTTAGAGCATTTTTACATGTTTATGATATTTGTTCAGCCTTAATCTTAATATTAGAAAAAGGGGTGATTGGTGAAATATATAATGTTGGAAGTGATGATAATAATGAATATACAATTACAGAAATTGCACATATATTAATAAAAAAAATTCAAAAAACTGAAGATTATGATAAATGGATCAAATATATTAATGATAGACCTTTTAATGACAAAAGATATTATATCAGCAATGATAAAGTAAAATTATTAGGTTGGAAAATTACAATGAATTTCAATGAAGGTTTAGATAATTTAATCAATTAAAAATTATTTTCTATATGTTAATATAATGTCAGATTTCTTCAAAGAAAAATGTGTGAATAAATGAGGTGAAAATATCAAACAAAATAAACTTGTTATATCTCATAATATGACTGGTGGAAATAACTCAGAAAATTATTATAAAGGGAAATATTTATTTTATAAAAATAAATATTTAATGTTAAAAAACATAATGTTAAAAAACATAATAAAAAAAACAGAATAAAAATATTAAATTTTTTATTAATGAATGACTTTAATATATTAAAGTTTAATATATTAGATGATTATTATAAAAAATTGATATTATAATATTTTGACTTTAAAGTAATAATATTATAATGACATTTGAGTATCAAGTTGATAATAATCTTATATGTGTTGATCATCTAACAACCGTTAATGCTTACTATATGAGAGATGTAAATAATAATACTAATAATAACAATACAATTCTTGAACATCTAACAAAACTTGGATATTTAAATCAAAATGAAAATACTCAAGTAGATTTAAATATGCTTTTAAATAAAATTAGGAATGAATTACTTAATAATTGGGATTCTAATATTAGAAATAGAACAATTAATGATCTATTATGTGATATTACTAATCAACGAAATAATTTGATTAATATTAGAATTACTAGGATGAATGAACTACAACCTTTTGTTGATGATAAAAGTGACACATATGATTTTTATAATCATTTAACACTTGAAGAACTTTCTTATTTAGGATATTAAAATGAAAGATCTTAATTTATTTATTTCTTCATCATTACCAAAAAATAATGGTATTCTTTGATGAATATCTGTGAAAGGAATATCTAAAATATTTCTATTACTATCTATTGCTGATCCACCAGCATCTGTTATTATTTTAGAAATTGGTTTTGCTTCATATAATAATCTTAGTTTACCATTTTTATGAATTTGTGTTGATAAATATCCAAATAATCCACCATTTATTAAAATATTATGAGCATCTGCAACTAATGCACCTGTATATCTGAATGAATTTTTATTATTTGATCTAAAATCATTTAATTTTAAATTTTCTAAGTTAAATGAGTATGTGTTTCCATTTGGAATTTTCATATTACTTTTTGTTAAAATAAAATTATTAGATCTATCATCATATGTAAACATATCAACAGAATTCTTATAAGATAAAACTAATGAGACAGATGATGAATATAAACAATATCCAGCTGCAATTATTTTATTACTATTTTTTGTATATATACCAATTATAGTTCCTGTTGGTAAATTAGATTTAATATTAGATGACCCATCTAATGGATCAAATGCAACAATATATTTACCATCTTCTGAATTATAACAAATATGTTCTTCTTCCTCAGAAATTATTGAATTAACACACTCTAAATTTAATAATAATTTTTTCATAATATTATTTGACAATATGTCAACCTTTATTTGTTTTTCGTTATGAACATTTGTAATATTCAATTCTTTATTAAGATCATTGAAAACACTACACTTTATTACTTTATTTATTCTTCTACATGATTTTTCAAATGCATTTAAAATTGGTATTATACTATCATATTTATTATTAGATTTATCTAATATATGTTTTTTAAATGATATGTATGGTTTCAAACTCATAACACTAGTTTTTAAACTCATAATACTAATTATCAATAATAAAAACTTCATTAATAATAAAATATAAAATCTTTTTAAATCTAAATAAAAAATTATAACTGAAATAATAAAATAATAATAATTTATTATTATTTTATTTAATTTTATCTATCATGATAAATCCAATTTTTTTTATAATTAGTAGAATATTTTACTTTAATATAATCTTCACCTAATATTAATAATGCTTGAAAAATATCCCAAACATTATCCTTAGATGTTTGATCTAAATAAGTATAAATATGTTGAAGTCGAAATATTTCATCTAATTTTTCCATACGTTCAATACTATTTACTGCAAGAGTATTATCTGTAAAATAACTTTCATCTCTGTTCAAAATTTTATCACGACATTCAATTGCATAATACAAAAAATTTTCAATAGGTAATGCAGAATTTATCCTAATAACTGTTTGAATATTATTATAATAAGTACTACCTACAATTGGTATAATTTGAATTAAAAAAGAACATATAATTTCATTAAATTGAATAACAATATCTTTACTAGTTGCCATATATTAATTATTATTAATAAATATATCTTTATAATGATTTTTAATCAAATATTAAATAAAAAAATTAATCAATAATAATTGTGTTGATATCTTCATAACCCTCCAAAATTGCTCGCACAACTCGATGACGTCCATTCACAATCATATACAAAGGATATCCAACACCATTTATCATAATACCTTTAGGTCTACCATCTGATGTATATGCCTTCCTAAGCTGAATTGGTTCGCTCTCAATCAAAGCCTTAAAATCAAGACTCATCATATTATCCATTCTTGATAATCGTAATGTTCCATCATCTACAATCTTATTATATAGTTCCTTTTCAGGATTAATCTTCTTAACAGCGATGACAATAGGTGGTGTCAAAATAATCTGCTTAATATTAATAATCATACACGACATAAAATATTTATATAATCTACTAATAACTATTAAAAATTTCATTTTTTTTAAAATAATTACTGATAAAAACTACAAGTAATTTAATTAAAATCTTAGATTTTATTTTGCCTGTTCGCAGTTTTTATTTAATTGCAATAATAGTTTATTATAATTATAAACCTTGTTTTATTTAATTGCAATAAAAATTGTTCGCAAATGTAATAAAAACAAGGTTTTTATTTCATTGCAATAATACTTTATTATAATTATGAAAGCTTTGCTTTCATAATTATAATAAAAATTGAAATAACAATATATTATTTTTAAATAATATATATCAATATGCATTCTAACTCAAATACTAATAATATACAAAATTTTTGGTGTCGAAACAAATATTGCGAACACCTTAAAAAATCATATAATAAACCTATTTTTAAAGAAACTAATGGTTGTGTTTTAAAAGAATGTAAATCAAATAGTATAGATTGTCGAGGAGCTCATGATGTTTCATCTATTAAAACATTGTCAAGTATTTATAAATTTAATTGTATGAAAAAAGATAAGATTGATTTTGTTAAATTATATTTAGGAATTATTGATAGTATCCAAAATGATAAATCTAAAATTTATAATATAGATCATAAACAGAAAACAAGTGATTTAACAAAGTATAATTTTATTGAATTGATTCAATTATGGAGAGATTTAGCATGTTATTATCGTAAAATTGCAAAATCATTACCATCTAAATCTGATTTTATTGATTCTGAAATGATTGATGGATATAAATATAATAATGATGTACCTACATTTAATCTTTTAAATAATCTTGAAGATATAGCATGGCCATTTGAAAGATTAACTAGGTATTGTCATATACAACAAAAATTTAATCATTCTATTAATAATAACATTTTGATTACTATATGGGATGTCTGTTTAGCAACAGGGATTAATTGTAAAGAAGGTATTCATAATGAAAATGAATTATTGTGTAATGACGATTTTTTATTTGGTAGATGTTCGTGTCAAACTAATGAACAAATAAATGAACAAATCACAATTGTAGAAAAACAAATCAATGATCTTAAGCAACAATCTTCAGATACTACATGGACAGTTAAAAAGAGTAAAAAGAAGATTGATAATGATCCTAAATACTTAATATTATCTCTTGAGAATAAGATTAATGATTTAAAATTTTCTAGACATATTCATTATACTGAATATGGAATGATACCATTTGTTGAACAATATAAAAATTATCTTTTAGTAGAAGAGAAAAAAGCTGATGAAAGAAAATTACTTGAACAACAAGAAATTGAAAAACTAGAACAAGAATTACTAGTAAAAATAAAGCCAGTTATTAAACTTGCTAAATTTGGTAAAAAATAATTATTTTAAATAAAATTTTCTTTTATTTTATTAGCTTGTATATTTTTAAAAAATTGCTTGTAAAACAAAAATAAAATTTTTATTTAATAATTGCTTGTATGTTTTTCTAAAAGAAAAAATTGAAAAAAAATAAAATTATATTATTATTATCATTATTATATGTCGAATGTTAATCTAATTATTAATAATAAGTATTCTACTGATTGTAATACGCTATTGTATGGAGAACTTGAAGTGATTGTACCTTCACCAACTAGTATTCATCACCCACCACTATGTGATCTTGTCGATAAAAATATTGTGTTAGATACACACACTTATAAGTTATTTAAGGATTTATTCTGTAAAAGTCCTGTTCATTCAGAAAATATTACTGTTTATGATCAAAATGGTTTTATACTTTCAAAATACTTGTCAAATCGTACAAATAATAATTCTGGTACTGTTGATGTTACAACTGAACCAAAATCAATGATTGCAGATATTGTTATCCCAACAAATGATATTAGTCCAGTTGTAACTATTCTAGTTCTAACTTCATACAAAGGACTTTCTAGTTGTAACTTTTATGAAAATAAGGAACGTACAGTTTCTATTGATATGAAAAACCTAAGATCAAAATATGATCTATCAAAAGTTATTCTTTTTATAACTGATACTATTTATACTGAATTAACTACTTTTTATGATTTTCATAAAGAATTCATTAAGGTATTTAATCGAGTACATATTATGGCATTTGACAAGATTGTACCTTCACTTGTTGAATATATTGCAGGAACAGTTGTATCTGGTTCAAAACCAGATTTTCAAGGAATACTAAATTTTGGAGAAAATGTTCAAGTTACTACAGCACATTTTAGTGATATTAAAAATCATATGACAACTAATATTCGTGGAAATAATCGTATTCATTTTACATCTACAAATACGATAAGTCGATCATACTTTGTTATTATGTTATATCATTCAAATCGTGATGATGTTAAAATCACAGAATCAACAACACATACAGAATACGAGTTCTTATGTGAAAATGATGAATCAGGAAATATGTCTATTATGATGAATGGATTACTGTTTATGGATCTATTGAATAGTTTTAAGGATCATGATGCAGTTCGTCGATATGTACAAACAGATCCTATTAACACTGTATTGTATCTTTTTAATTCACCATTCAAAAGTTATAAACATAATTATACTGTAACTACTATTAATGATATGCTTGGTAATTACATGTATGATCTGGATAATACAATTACAAAGCATTTATTAGCGGTAATAAATGATTCACCACCTCAGATACCTCAGTTACCTCAGTATGGATATAAGGTTCATTCCCCTTTTAAAAATTATGCATGCGAACGTCAGACGAGTGTCTATATGCCACCGAATGCATTTGATGCATAAATAAAATTTGATTTATATATCCTTTATTTTATGAATTATATTTATTTAATGAATATTAGAATTTCTAAAGAATCATCTTCATCTTCTGACAGTTTATATTATAGTCCAAATAATTCAGAATCAGATAGTCCTAATTTAACAGATCCTATTGATAATTCTATAGGACTTTCGATAGAACCTTTAATAGAACATTGGATAGAATCTTCGACACTGTCTTCGACAAAGCCTCTGATAAAATGTAATTGTACTGATTCTAATGAATCTTGTTTAATTTTTTGTTATAATCAGAATACTAATGAATTTGAATCTATTGATTGTAAAAAATTTGATTTGATACATTAAAATTTGAAAATTATTTTATTTATTTATTAAATAAATAAATAAAACATGAATTATATATTGATATCAGATTATTTGTGGTATTTAGGACATGTTTTAACAGGATGTTCTGTTTTATTTGATAAAGACAAATATTATGTTTTAGTTGTATCTTTCGTTATAATTGGACAATTTATTACTATAATATCAAGACCAATAAGTAGAATAAAAAATCAAGTTCATGTTGAAGGTTTGAATCTATAATTTATTTAAGGTCCTGATTTTTTACCAAATGTTCCAACATGTAAATCAGATAATATTGGTTCAGATGATGAACTTAGTATTTCTAAATCGACTGCTTCTGGTGCTTCAGCAGAAGCAGCTTTTCCGACTGATGATGTTGTACTTAACAATTTAGGTGTAAATTGAGCATCATCATGTGATTGTAAATCTAGTAAAGCTCTTGTTTGTCTTTCTTTTAGAGCTAATTCACGTCTTATATCTGCTTCTGCACTTGTTTGTCTTGTTAAAGTAACTTTACTTATACTTTCTTCATCTAATCCTTGTCTATCTAATTTCCTACAAGATCTAATAATGTATGTTCCAGGACCTTCTTTTTCTATTAGATCACTTAATGAAAATGATGGTCTATGTTTTGGCATTCCTTTAGGATGTCGATCTAACCATCTTAGATCAATTCCTATTTTAAAAGATTCTCCTTTATAATTATATCCATCAATTCCACAAAGATTAGGTCTTGATTTATCATCACATGGACGTTGTGAAACATTAAGCATCATTTCATTCATTGGTATAGGTCCAACATGATTTCTAATATTAATTACAGTTCTGTTTATAATGTCCATTTGTTCATCGTCTAGAACATCTACTAAATCAGTCATTGCTTTTTGTGTTAATCTATTTAATGCATCTTCTAATTCTTGACCTTCTCTCGTTTTTATAGGACTAGTATTCTCATTCTCAAAAATATAATAGTTTTTTAAATAACGATCAATAACTTTATCATATTCTACTAATGTACTTAAATTTATATTATTTTCTGTTAAGGTTATAACATTATAACCTTCTTTTAGAAGAAATGGTTCGCCAGATAATATAATACCATGTCCTTTGAAGAATTTAATTTTATATCCTTCAGTATTTATAGGTTGTCTTTCTGCAAGATTATCACCTTTATAACCACCATACTGTTTTTTTAAATTTAGATATTTTTGTTTATATTTTTTAGCTTTTAATCTATAATCAGAATCTGACATTATATAATATATATTATATTATTTTTATAAATTTCTAAATATTATTTTCATAATTATATTAATATGAAATGTTCATTTAATTGTAATAAAAATAATGTTTGTTGTAATTCAATTCATTGGAAACTTAATATAATGTTTGGAGGTGGAAAACCACAATGGACAGTTTTAAAACATAATGGTCCAATGTTTCCACCACCATATAAACCACATAAAGTTCCAGTAATAATTAATAATAAAGAAGTTATTTTACCTGAACAAGCCGAAGAATATGCAACAATGTTTGCAAAATTTATTGATACTCCATATATTGAAAATAATACATTTAAAAAAAATTTTTGGAAAGATTTTAAACAAACATTACCAACAAATATATCAGTTGATTCTATAGATAAAATTGATTTCACCCCAATTAAAAATTATTTAATTAGAGAAAAAGAAGAGAAGAAAAATATATCGAAAGAAGAAAAAGAAAAACTCAAGAAGAAACAAGATGAATTAGATGAACCATATAAATATTGTATTATAGATGGTGTTCAACAACAAGTTGGAAACTTTAAAATTGAACCTCCTGGAATATTTTTAGGTAGAGGAACACATCCTAAAATAGGGAAAATTAAAAAAAGAATAACACCGGAAGATGTAATTATTAATTTATCAAAAGATGCACCAATCCCAGTCATTAAAGATCATAAATGGCTTAAAGTTATTCACGATCAATCAGTTATATGGTTAGCATCATGGAAAGAAGAGATAACAGGAAAAAATAAATATATTTTTACAAGTTTAGATTCATTTTTCAAATCAAAATCAGATGAATCTAAATTTGATCTAGCTCGACAACTCAAAAAGAAGGCAAATACTATTCGTGAAGATTATGAAAAACAATTAACTGATGAAAATCCAAAGAATTGTCAATTAGCAACAGCCCTATATTTTATTGATAATCTTTCATTAAGAGTAGGTGGTAATAAAGACACGAAAGAAGAAGCTGATACTGTTGGAGTCACATCTTTAAGAGTTGAACATATAACATTATTAGAAGATAATATGATTAAACTTGATTTTTTAGGTAAAGATTCAGTAAGATATTGTAAAAAGATTAATGTTCATTCACAAGTATATAAAAACATTCAAGAATTTTCAAGTTCAAAATCAAAGAAAGATGATTTATTTGATTTAATAAATTCATCAGTTTTGAATGAATATTTAAGTTCAATTATGAAGGGATTAACTGCTAAAGTATGGCGTACCTATAATGCTAGTTTATTATTTCAAAAAGAAATTGATAAAATTAAAGAAGAAAAAATTTCAGATATTGATGCAAATGAAAGGTTAAATTATCTGATTGCCATGTTTAATCAAGCTAATACAGCGGTTGCCTTATTATGTAATCATCAAAAAAATGCTAATACCTCTATTGATTCATACTTGGATAAAGTTAATGAACAAATTAAAGAATTATTAAAAAAGAAGAAATCATATCAAGAGAAAAAATCAAATGATAAAGTAAAAAAAGTAGAAATTAAAATAAAATCATTAAAATTAAAGAAAGATACAAAAGTCAAAATGAAAAATGTATCTTTAGGAACATCTAAGAATAATTATATAGATCCAAGAATAATATTTGCTTTTATAAAAAAATTTGATATCCCTCCAGAAAAATTATTTACTAAAGTTTTAATTAAAAGATTTGAATGGGCGTCTAAAGTTGATAAAGATTTTAAATTTTGATTAAATAAAATATTATATTTATAGTAAATAAAATATTATATTTATAGTAAATTAAACCAAAGAATACATAAGAGCTTCTTCAATTGTTTCAATTGCACGAACTTGAAGATTATCATCAATTAATTTTGGGTTCCTTTCTTTAATTTGAATTAAATCTTTCTCATTCTCTTTTGGAAATAGAACTAGTTTCACACCTGCTTTTTTAGCTCCTTCTAATTTATTATCAAGACCGCCAATTGCAGTAACACGACCTTGTAAGTTAATTTCACCAGTAATCGCAATATCATGTCTGATTTTTCTTTCTGATAACATAGAATAAATTGCAACTGTTAAAGCTGTACCTGCACTAGGTCCATCTTTTGGTGTTGCTCCTTCTGGACAATGGATATGAATACCTTTTGGTCTATCTTTCCAAGTTGCTAAATATTTCTCTTGTAGTTCGGTATCTAAACGATTAAATGCCAATGATGCAGCAACTTGAGTACTTTCTTTAATCACTTGTTGAAGATTTCCAGTTGCTTTAACATCTAATGGAATTGTACTTGGAAACCATAATATTTGAATTGGAATAATTCCACCATGTGATCCATCTGAAGTTGCGTAGAGACCGTTGATCACACCACAAACATCTTCTTGATGTATTTTTTCAGGTGTTACTTCACGTTTATGTTTCAAAATAAGTTTAACACTTTCAATTGAAACATTAAATGGAAATACTACATCACGTTTATCAATTTGGACACGTGTCAAGTTTGCAATATTAGCTTCACGAATAATACTATATAAGATTGACTTTAATTTACGAACACCACCTTCATGAGTCCAATTATCAATAATAAATGTTATAGTTTCATTACTAATAGTAATATCACCTTCTTTTAATCCCATATCTTTGATCATTGCAGGAAGTAAATGATTCTGAGCAATATATAATTTTTGTGGTAGCAATAGATATTTTGTTTCAACAGTAGTAATACGATCCAATAAGATTGGATTAACATTATGTGGATCATTGAAACTAAAAATCATTGTAGCTTTTGACAAATCAATGTCAATCCCATGAAAATATTTATCTCTAAAATGAGAATTTTGTACAGAATCAGTTAAATGGACTAGAATATTTGAAATTTCTTCACCTTTTGGTGTATTTGAAATTTTATCAAGTTCATCAAAATAAATAATTGGATCCATACATTTACTTGTAATTAATCCATCTGCAATTCTTCCATAAATTGATCCTTCGTATGTATAAGAATGTCCCTCTAGAAAAGAAGAATCTGTTGCACCACCTAGAGAAATAAAAATGAATGGTTTATCCATTGCCTTTGCAATACCTTCTTTAACTAAACTACTTTTACCATTACCGGGTGGTCCCCAAATTCCTAACATATTACCTTTTGACATTGGATTCCTAATTTGTTGTCCCATCATTTGAATAATTTGTCTTTTAGCTTCATCATGTCCATAAACTGCTTCATTCATAACTGTTTGTAAATTATCAAGGAAATGTTTTACTTTCTTTGGTTTAATTTCTTTAAGATTAATACCCTTATATTTACCAAATGGAATTGTCATTAATGCATCAAACCATGTTTTTAATTTCTTTTCAGGCATTCTTGAAGAAATTAATCCAGTATAAGTTTTAAGCATTGTATTCTTTTGATTCAATGAAATTGGAGTATTTAGAATCTGAAATAACATTGGTTCGCTTGTTTGTTGATAACTATTAACTTCTTTAATACTTGACATTACAGTTTTACGTTTACCATTTGGTAATTTTGTAAAATAGTTCATTATCTCTGTTTCAGGTCGTTCTATTTGTAATTTAAATACTTGTTCTACAAACTCTTTACTTTCTTTCATTTTTTTAGAAGGTTTATAATTAGAACTTGAACTAAAATTCATTAATTCATTATCATCATCGTCATCATCACCGTCATTGTCACCATAATCATCATAATCATCATATTCATCATCATAATCTTCATCTGTTTCACAATCGTCATCCATTTGTTTTGAAGTTAATTTTCTTTTTTTCTTAGGAGATTCAAATGTTTCTTTCAATGTAGATTTATACATATTCAAACAATCTGAAAATTTATATTGACTATTATCAATCGAATAATTATGAATATCATTAACAATTGTTTTTCCAATGGTTAATTCTAAAATCACTTTTTTCCTATCATTTTTCTTCATTTTTCTTTTAACTTCAATATCAGTATTAAAACAAACAATAGTATGATCTATATTTTCAGACAAACTATCTAAAAATTTTGTTAAAGATCTTCCTTTTGTGTTTAGAAATTCTGAATGTTGTTTTTCCAATTGATTGATTGCATTAAGACTTTGACTATACATTATGTCATCGTCAAATTGTCTCTTTTTATTAAAATTAGTTAAATTATCAATATTCATGGTCATTATAATATGTCTCTTTTATCTTAATGAATAATAATAACAATTTTTTTAATCATTTTAATAATAAATATAGATTATATATATAAAGGAAGTTAAAAAATAAAGAAAACAGCACTAATTATTGGTAATAAATATTTAACGTTTGATATGATTAATGATTTTTTAAACAATAATTTATTTTTAATTAACACCAACATAATAAGATGCAATATTTGGAATACTTGTCATTAAATTTTTAATATTAATTTTTTCGCCAAGTTTTTTTTGATTCTGATATTGTATAATAAATTTTTCTTCATCATATGGTTTATTTAAATTAGATAGTTTTTTATAAATTGCAAATATTAAAATTAACACAATTATTATTCCCCAAAAGTTATTAAACATTATTATAATAATAATTAAAATTTTTTTATAATATTAATTATTATGGAAAATTTAAAAGATGGACTTCAAACCTATGCTAAAATAAAAACAATAATTGGGTTAGTTTTTTTTTGTTTTATTTTTATTATTTTAGTAATTTTTTTAATAAAAATAAAAACTTTTAAAGTTATAAATACACAAACTAAAACTACAAAATATTGTACTGATATTAATCAAACATCCTGTTCACCTTTTAATCCAATTATTGCACTTCTTATAGCTTCAGGAATTGTATTAATTATAATTATAGTTATAATTATTAATTTATATTTAGTTAGTAAATATAAAACATATGGAGCAATTGAAGGTGGAATTAGTGCAACAAGTGATTTATCAAAAGCTGTATTTAGTGGATTTAGACGTTAAATAAAAAATTTGATTTAAAATTAATTTTCATTATTATAATAATGAAAATTATTGCTTGGAACGTAAATGGTCTTAGATCTTTACTTAAAACAGAATATCTTAACAATCTTATTAAAGATGAAGATCCTGATGTGTTTTGTATGGGAGAAACAAAATTATCTTGTCCTTATGATAATATCAATACTGAAATAACTGAAAAGTTTCCTCAATTTAAATATAAATATTGGAGTGAATGTAAAGTAAAGAAAGGTTATAGTGGTACATCTATTTTTTGTAAAAAAAAACCAATTAATATTATATATGGATTAAAATATAAAAATGAAGAATTAGATAATGAAGGTCGTGTAATTGTAGTGGAATTTAATAAATATTATCTATTACATGTTTATACACCAAATTCTGGTCAAGCTTTAGCAAGATTAGAATGGAGAACAACAATTTGGGATCGAGCCTTTGAACTTTATATTAAAGAATTACAAAAAAATAAACCAGTTATTATTTGTGGAGACTTAAATGTTGCTCATCAAGTAATTGATTTAAAAAATCCAAAAACAAATACTAAAACTGCAGGATATACTATTGAAGAAAGAGAATCATTTAATAGTATATTAAGTAATTGTGATCTAATAGATACTTATAGGAAAATTAATCCTGAAAAAATAGAATATAGTTATTGGTCATATATGAGAAGTTCACGTTCTAAAAATATAGGATGGAGAATTGATTATTTTTTGATTGATAATAAATTAGATAAAAAAGTTAAAGATTCATGTATATTAATTGATACATTAGGTAGTGATCATGCACCAATTAAATTAATAATTGGTTAATTATTTGTTTCTCTTAAATTTTGCCTTAAATAAAGCTTGATTTGATTTATATTGAGGATTAATATTTAATGATGATATAGGTGTACCATAATCTTTAATAATATTATTATCATCTGTTTTAGTATTTTGTAATATTTCAATTACTTGATTAGTAATAACTTGTTCTGGTTCTGCAACTGGTTCTGGTTCTGGTTCTAGTAAAATATTATCTGTATTTATTGACATTATTTTATTATCATCACTGGATAAATATGGTGAATTATCTTCATAATCATTTTTATTTTCATTAATAATAAATAATTTATTAAATTCAATTGGTTCAACAACTGGTTCTACAACTGGTTCTACAACTGGTTCAACAACTGGTTCTACAACTGGTTCAACAACTGGTTCAACAACTGGTTCTACAACTGGTTCAACAACTGGTTCAACAACTGGTTCTACAACTGGTTCAGCAACTGGTTCAGTAACTGGTTCAGTAACTGGTTCTACAACTGGTTCAGTAACTGGTTCAGCAACTGGTTCAGCAACTGGTTCAGCAACTGGTTCAGCAACTGGTTCAGCAACTGGTTCAGTAACTGATTCTACATCTGGTTCAGTAACTGGTTCAGTAACTGATTCTACATCTGGTTCAGCAACTGGTTCAGCAACTGGTTCAGTAACTGATTCTACATCTGGTTCAGCAACTGGTTCAGTAACTGATTCTACATCTGGTTCAGCAACTGGTTCAGCAACTGGTTCAGTAACTGATTCTACATCTGGTTCAGCAACTGGTTCAGCAATTGGTTCAGTAACTGGTTCTACAACTG
>Ga0209550_10000480_pt1 | contig 37664 bp, 53 predicted proteins | sample LauGreSuBDMM15SN_2_FD_187567 | JGI IMG/M metagenome (GOLD analysis project Ga0209550, IMG submission 187567) | Freshwater lake microbial communities from Lake Michigan, USA - Su13.BD.MM15.SN (SPAdes) (version 5) | ecosystem: Environmental > Aquatic > Freshwater > Lake | place: Lake Michigan... | reverse complement strand
AATAGAAGATTGCGCCGGTTTTTTTCAATGCCCGGAACCGCCAGCATACTTTGTATGTGACGCATGGCCTCGTCAATGTCGGTGACGCTGGCCTCTTCCGTAATGACTATTGCCATACGGATACATTAGCGTTGCTTACGCTGGTCGCGCTTGATTTTGTATGCCTCTACTTCTGCGCGCTCGTAATACACATTTCGCCATTCCCGGCGTTTCCATTGTAGAGTTTTGCGGTGCTGAATCTGCCGTAGGTTGTTGATCGTTATTCCTAGGTATTCCGCGACTTGCTGCGAACTCATCTCAGTTAGTACGACTTCGTGTATTACCATGCCGGCGCTTCGATCTTCTCTTCAATAAACTTGCCTCTGGCAGCTTGGCTCTTGGCAATTTTTGCGATCTCTGTTCCGGTGATCTCTAGGCCGGTTACTGTCTTGCCTTCTTTGTTTGTGTAGGTATTCTGCGCAAGCATTCCGACTAGAATTACGGAGTCGCCTTTAGCGTAGTTATCTACTATTCCCTCTGCCTTTGTGCCGAAGAAAGTGACGCGATACCACATCGTCTCTCCGTCTTCGTATGCCTGAGTGCTCTTGTTTTTCTTGCGCGGTGTATGCGCAACCGAGAAGCTGGCAATAGCAAGGTCGCCTACAAACTTGATCTCTGGCTCGCTACCGATGTTGCCTTTAGTTGTAATGTTATTCATGCGCCTTCTCCTCCTAGTATTTTCTTTGTTCCGTCGTCTAATAGTAATGCGAATCCGCCGTTAGGTAAACTTATTGGAGTCTCTATTGGCTCTTTCCAGCTGGGAACCATGAACCCTTTGTCTTCCGCCCAAGCCGGGTTTAGGTGAATACTGTCCGTACCTAAGTTATGGCATTTATGGTGTACCCAAATTAAGTTGGCCGGTGAATCTTTGCCTCCTCTTGATTTTAGTTTTCTATGGTGTAGCGCCATGCTCTCTTGCGCAGCTGCGCCGCACGCCTCGCAATAATCTCCTGCGCGTTGCTGGACAATCGCTACGATCTTCTTGTCCATGTTTATCCTTTGCTAATACCAAGGGTTCCCCTTTTGCGCGTTACTCTGCCAGAACGCCCATGCTTTACAAGGTGTTCCGTAACGCTTCGTTATGTAGCGTAACCCGGCTTTGATCTGAATACTAGCCTCTTTCGGTTTGTAAGGGTATTTGTAATTAGCCCATGTTCCCGGCAGGAATTGGAATAACCCAAACGCGCCGGAGGACTTGTTATGCGCCTCTACGCGCCAGCCGCTCTCGCGCTGTACCAGCTGCTCTAAGCACTTGTATTCGCTTGTCTTGCCCCATTGCTTTATTACCGCGCTATGCGCTAGGGCTTTTGGCGTAGTCATCTCGACTTGCGCCGGGTTTAGGGTTAGCGGTACTGCTATTCCGGGAATAATTGAGTGGCAAAGTCCAACCATAAAGGCTACTGAGAGGACTGTACCCCGTAATGTTATCGAGCGGCCTTCCGCCCTTTCGCGCAAACCCCGCAGAGTTGCTCTCCGTAATGCCACGCGCCGTAAGCGCATCTATTAATCATGCTGTCGTTGCTATTCATTTTCGTTCCCCTTTGATTGGTGATAGCGAATAGTTGGTTAAATTGTATCGGTAATTTCAGGTTTAGCCGCCGGGTAGAAAGGTTTAAGATCCCGGCGACTAAAGGGAGCGCAGGTCTGGCTAGGCGTGATAGGGCTGCCATCATGACCAGCCTTAGCGGAATGAACTGCCGCTTTGACGCTCGGTTTCCCTGAATTTTGTTTCTTGCTCTTCTCGTTTCTTTATGTCTTCGCGCAGCTGTGTAACTAGGTATTGCTCTTCCGCCGCTTGTAGGAAAGTCTCTAACACGCCTTCTATGTTTACCAGAATTGCCCACATGAGTTTTGGGTCTTTCCGGCGTGCGCCTTTGCGCAGCAATTTAGAAGAGGTAATCATAAACTCTCGAACGATCGGGTCATACTTCATTGGACTCTTCTGGCTCCCTCTGGCGCTAATTCCCACATCGCCGAGTTTAGCGCTTCGTAGTCCAATTTAGCCGAAATCCAATTTATACGATCGGGTGTTTTCTGGGTGTCTAATCCTGAGTCTTTACAGAAATCTATGTATGGCCGCTTGCCTTTGTAATCTGACATGAACTTGACCGCGCCTGTATAGATTCCGTAATCGTTATCTATGTGTAACATGACGTTCCAGCTCGCGTAATTCTTCCAGCCGTCGTATTCCCGGTTTTCTGTGTTTGCTTGTCGTAGCGTCACTTGGCTTCCCTCCCGTTAATGCTTAAATCTAAGTAAAATCCTGTTTTACAAGTAGGGCAAATGTCGCCTAATTCTTCTCCGTCAATTACTGTTACATACTCCGTACATTTATCGCACCATCTATTGTCCATTTAACGCCCCGTAACTGAGTAGCGGAATGATTGTTCATCTTCTTGGCGCTGGCCGTCGTCTTCTGGCTCCGGGAGGTCTAGCGCCTCTGTTGCTTCGGTATGGCAGCATGGTGTTATTGCGAAATCGTCTTCAACGCTCCAGAGAAGCTCTGTTATTTGCCATTCGTTATTTCCGGCGCACCAATCGCAAACCCAAGCGCCGTTAGTAATGCTGTGTATCTCTGTGAATTGCTGGACTTCTTCTCGGGTGATCTTGCGGTATACGCCGCTAATGTTTGAGCAAGTCTTTATTTCAAACTTAGCGCACCGGGAGCAAGGGCAAGCGTTGCTATGCCAAATGTTTTGGCGTACTAAGCCAGCTGCGCGCAGCATTGCCCACTTGCCGTCGGTGATCTCTGCCGCCGCAATAATCTCATCTGCGATCTTCTCGCGTAGGTCAATCTCTGCTCTTGTCATTTCCATTTATTTACCTCCGTTAACTGTGTCTTCAATCATCTTTTGGCAGCTGCCGTAGCCCAATGCGTTGCCGGTTTGCCCAACGTAGCAAAGATCGCGGGTCGCGTATGTAAATAAACTTAGGAGTAATGTAGCCGCAGCAAACGCCGCTACTCTGCGGCGCATGATGTATTTGCGTTCCATGTTCATCGGGCAGCTCTGGCCTGAGTGTAAGAGGCTTTTAGGCTGAGTTCAGTACAAAGAATGTCGTTGATTAGGTGTACCGCTAGGCGTGAATTGCCGCCTATGTTCCATTCTACCTTTTCGGTCAAGCCGACTACGCGCTCGAACTTCCAATCGTAAATAGTTGCGATTGTTTCGGTTCCGTCGCGCTCTGTGATCTTTGCGCCCCAGTTGAAATAAAACTTGTATCCGCCGTCGCCGTTGCCCGGCTTGCCAAATACTGTTTCTAATTGTTCGCGTGTAGCAGTTATGTAACCTTGTAAGCAAGTTCCATTTACTTCATCTGTTGCTGTAACGCTAGTAATTCTATTGTTTTCTACTGTTAAGTTCATTTGCCTGTCCTTTGTTAGGGAGACTTTCCGTCTCTGTTGAGTTTAATTCTGCCTTACTTCTCCAGCTTTGTCGCCCATTCCGGGCAAGTTTTTTTATTTATTTTGATTCGCAATCGTGGCCGTATGCCCATTCGTTTGCGTCGTTGCTGTCTAGCAAATTGAATACCCTTTTACATTCCGGGCACTTGGCTTTTGTCTTAATAATGCCTTTGCCGTCAGTAATGAATCTGCTCATTAGAACGCCTCCCGGTATCCAGCGGCCGCTACTTCTGTTTGCGCAGCTTTGTTTGAACGAGCAATAAATGAGTTCCAACATTGACGGCATACTCCGGCTTCTAACCAGATTAGGCCGTAGTCTGCGTGCTTATAGGACTTCCATGCGCGATCGCAAGCGAATCCGCACTCTGTACATTTTAGGATTTCAGTAGTCATTAGTTGGCCTCCTCTGCTTTTACTATTTCAAGAGATGTTAAATGAGAGCGCTTGTTCATTGATCTGAAATCTGCTTCTGCCTTTTCTAGGCTGATGTGAAATGTTGCGCCGACGCAGTCTGAGTCGCCTCTGGCAACCATCCAGTCATTGCGGTAAATGACCGCGTAGGTAAATACCTTCTTTTCTGAATTGCGAAATAGGTCGTATCCAGCTGCTTTGAATTTAGTCATCTTAGTTTTTCTTCCAGCAGTCGCAACCGCAACGCTTAGCGCAGTATTCGTGTTCTCCATCTACGCAGTTATCGCATTTTGGGCGAACTACTGTTTTGCCTTCTATAACTTTGACGGGTAATAACCCTAGTGTTTCTATTGTTTTTGCGTTAGTGCTCATTGTTGCCCTCTTCTTTTGGGAGACCTTCTTGGTCTCTGTTAGGGCTAATTCTGCCTTACTATTTGCGATTTGTCGCCCATGTTGGCAACTTTTTTTAATTTATTTTTTCTACTCTGACTTCCAGCCCGGGGATTGCTCCGTAAACTTTTAGCGCATGGATCTCTGTTACTTGCCCGTCGTCTTCGTAAGCCACCGACGTTAATGCGTCTAGCGCAGCTCTTGTTAGTTTATCTAAATCCGGCGCAACACTTGGAGAAGCTCTTTTAATTGTTTTCGGTCTTGGCATTATGAATAGCAGCGTTACCTTCATTGCCCCTTGCTCCGGTTTACATCCCGCCAGCGTCGCTTCCCATGCGATTGTGGAACGCCAAACCGCCAATGCGCTTCCCTGCGAGTGAAGTACGCGCCCGTTAATTACCTTCATGCTGCCCTGCGGCACCGGTAATCCGTTGACTCTGAATTCGATCACGCCTCTAGTGTAACTAGACCATTGACGATCGCTGTTCCCGGGTTGTATTCGTCATCTAATAAATACAGGTCGTAAGTACCGATTGAATCCGGACCCATAATCCCTTTGATTGTCCATCGCTTGGAATTGAGAATTACGCGGTCGCCAAATTGTAATTTGCTGGCTTCTGTTGCTACGAGTGTTGCCATTTCACCTCCCCCTTTTACGAGTAAGATTACGGATAAGTGTAACCCTTACGGGTAATCTGAGCAACTAGACCCGCTTCAATAAATCCTTTAGGTATTCCGGCATTGGAACCGCTTTTGCCCTTGCCGCTTCTTCCAGCTCTGCGAGCCGCTGCGACGCTTCCCTGTCTTGCCTACCCCTTTCCTTAGCCCGGGTGATCTCCTCCGCTCTAATGGCCTCTGGTGACTTCTTAGCCACAGGTAACGGCTCATCTTCCCATTGCTCCGCGTTAAGCCAAGTAGCCGGGTATGGAGTAAAAGTGTCTTCCCGGTTCGGGTCAGCTGCGAATCTCTTTGCCCCGGTGATCGCCGCAGCTCTGTCTTCGGCCGTCAATTTTTCCCATGCTTTTCGGGCTGCGCCTTTTGCTGTTTTTCTTGGATAGACCTTCCAGAAGATTTCGAATTCTCCGGGTGTTTCTATGGGTGTTTCTTTAGGGTGTTTCATAGGTCGTGAGAGTCGCCCCGTAGCCGTCGTAATTGTCGCCTCGATAATGTCGTCAATGTCGTCTCGTTCAGACCTACGCGGCGGCGTTTTGTCGCCCCGTAACTTCTTTAAAACGATTGTGTAGCGGTGCGGTCTCCTGTCGTCTCGGCAGCTGGCCGAGCCTCCTCCTCTTTTCTCGACCCAAAGGTAACCTTTTGTTACCAGCTCGTTAATGCTGCGCTGGACTGTTCGCACATTACAACTTGCCCGGGTAGCAATCGTTTGTTGGCTTGGCCATGCGTTATCGCCTTCGTCAGTAGCGTGGTCAGCAATTACCAGCAGTATCATCTTCTCCGTAGTAGGTAAATTTGTTCTCCACACTTCGCTCATAATCCGTATGCTCATTTGCTATTGCCTCGATCTCTTCTCTTAGAATTCCGTATTTGGTTAGTTCCCTGATTGCGTTTTCCCGCAGCTGCGAGCCGTCGCGTTTTCGGAGTGCGTTGCGTTCTTTAGAAATCAGACCGCCCCACATTCCGTAACCTTCGTTTGCCATTGCGTAATTCAGGCATTCTTTCCAAATAGGACAAGTGCCGCAAATGCGTCTTGTCGGCTCGTATCCGACGAGGTTTATCACCCGCTTGTCTTCTTCAATAATGTAGAACAAGTTTGTCGGTGCTCCCTCGCACGCAGCTTTGCTCCAATTTATTTCGTCGTACCCGGGCATCCGGTTACTCCGCTCGCTTCGTAGTATGAACAATAGTTAGAGCAGAACCCTGCCCACTTTTCTGCCGGCGGCGGCGTGTTTGCTTTTGCCAGCTGCTTGACTTCTTCTAGCCACTTGATTGCTGCCAGCGCCATGTTTTCGTCGTATGGCTCCCGGTGCGATCTGATCTCTGCCATTTCGCCGTCTCTGGGTACTGCTACCAATGAAACTTCTTTTACTTCGTATCCGTTTTTACTCAGTAGGTATCCGTAAAGTTGTACTTGCCATCGTTGCTGCTCGCTCGGGAAGTAACGTAGGCTCTTCTTCTTTGTGGTCTTCCAATCTACCACTAGCCCTATGTCTTTAATAAATAAATCGCAATGGCCTTTTAGCCCTTCGTATTCGAACATCTGTTCGATCAGGAAGTTATCGCCAAATGGGTCTTCGCGTTTGATTGCGTCTGCTATTCCGGTGTGAATAAAGGTTCCGAGGATTGCCGCTAGCGCCTCGGTGTCCGGATTTGTCTTAGGCGCTTCGAGAAGCTGGTAATAAACTTGCCGACGGCAACCGCCAATACTGCTCGGACCGATCTCGACTTGTTTGCTGCGGTCTCTGTTTTTATCGTAGGCATTTAGGCTCTTACTTAGTAAATCGTTTAATTCAATCATTTTGCTCCGTCTTCCAAATTATGTTGAGTAAGTAATGTCTGTCAAGTAATACCGCCGGCATGGGTTCGTTTAGGTTTAGGTTTAGCGCCTTGATTACTTCTTCCGCAATAATCGCTCTCCAGTAGGTTTCAAATTCGTGCGCCAATACTTCCCACGCGTTCACTTCGTCTCCGCCGTAATAATTTTTTAGCCCTGAATCTTTCACACTTATGAATCTTGCGTCTTGTCGTATGAATGCGAGGCTTTGATCGTATAGATGTATCTTTTCAATCATGGAGCATGGCCGCTTCTGCGACTTCTTTCGCAGCTTGCTCCCGCGTTATTCCCGGGTGCGTCTTTATGTAAGCGTCTATGAAACTTTCCATGAGTGATTGGTTTAGGTGCTCCCGCTCTTCTTTCATTAGTGTTGCTCCTCGCATGGCTGGCTGTAATTGAATTGGCAAAAATAGCAACCCATGAATTCCCCATGTTTTTTACAGACGTGACGGAATTGGCTTTGATCGCAGCACATAAATGTCGGTTCATGGATTGTGTAGAAATTGTTTTCGTCTATCTTTTTTGTCATAGCGCCTCCATAGACGATCGCACCGACGTTCCGATTGAGCGAGCAATCTCGACCTGCGTTTTAATGCGAGCCGCGTTTGCTCTTGCTGCTTTTACTTGCGCCTCTGTCATTGCTAATCGCAGATGAAGCTCTTCATTTTCAATTAGCGCTAATGCTTCTACTTGTTGGACTGTGTAATTCTTCCCGGTTGGAGATGACTTTGTGCTGTATGTCATTCTGCTTCTGGCCACCGCAATCTCGTATTGCGCTTTGTGTGAGTGGTAGTGGCTTTCGACTTCTACCAGCTCGCTGTGTGAATCGTCAATCTCTTTGCTTAGGTCGTATAGGCGCTTTTCGATCTGCGCCGGCGTTACCACGTTATTCATAACATTTTCCATTTCCCGCAAGTGCCGCATTCTGTTGTCCGTCTGGTAGTCATAAAGATGTGGCCAGCCCATGAGCAAATTGCTATGCGTTTAATTGTGTTGCTTGCTTGTTTTAAGACACTAATCAACATTTTGTTGTTCCATTTCTTCTTCGTCCAGCTCGCTAATGCTTTCCGCTATCTCCGTTTTATCTTCTACGACGGATAGGTGCTCTTTGCCTTTGCGCTTTTCAATTTCAATTATCTTCCAGACGTCTGAAATGTATCCGAATGGGTCTGCTTCTAATAAGTATCCAGCTGTGTCTAGCGCCTTGCCCACCGCTATTGGCTCTATCCCTAGCGCCTCTGCTAGTCGGTGGACATTTACTTGTTGGTAATTAATTGCTACTAGCCAACCGGTACTCGGTTCAAACTTCTTTGTCTTGTCACTCATAGTTTGCCTCCACAATGCTTACAGGTAGTCTGGGTTTTGCGCTCTGATGTTGGCCGGCCGTTAATGAATTCTTCAATAACGTATACGGAACAGCGGTTGCGCTTTTCCGTTAGGCGGTAAATTAATCCCTCTTTATGGAGGACTGATAACGAGCCGCTAGATTGCCCGGCGTGCCAATTCTCAATCTCTCCTAGCTCTTTCCACGTCAATCCGCGAGCGCCTTGCGTGTAGACCCGGTAAAGGCTTACACGCTGCCGTAAAGATGTAGCGCCGTTAGCGTCATCTTCTTTTACGCGATCGCGGCTAGCCTCGCTGCCCCGCCACCCGCTTGTTCCGGCGTATGGCGTTAGCGGTAGTTGTAGGTCGCTCATTACGCCCAACCTTTGTCTACTACTAATTTTCCTAGCGCGTCTTTTAATGTCGTGCCTTCGACCGGTACTTCTAAGATTTCTTTGTGTAAGTACCAAAATCTTGTTGCCTCTTCTTTGTTAGGCAAGATAGGTACTTCGTTCATCGCTAATTGTGCAGCCGCGATTTGTTCCGGTGTAAATACTTTTGCTTTAACAGCTTTGCGCGGTTCGGTTCCGTAGCGCTCAACCTTCTCCATCTCTTCGCGGCTTGCTCGCTTGCCCTGCGACGCGTAATTACAGTTTGCTAATGCGCGACCCAGACTACTGGTCTCGCAATTTTCTAGGGCTGATGTTCGGTTTACCGGTGACGCTCCGACGATCTCTTCGGCGTAACCTGTTGCCGTAGGATTTAAGTCTTCTTTGTCAAAATAAATCTCTGACCTTACAACAAACTTTCGGTCATCCATGAATACCATTTCTGTCCATGTCCGGCCATTTGGGTGATCTTTCCAGAATTTTGCTAATCTGCTTTCAACTGTCTCGTATGAGTCAAGGTCAAATTTTCCAGCCATTTTCTATGCCTTCCGTAATGGATTCCGTTTTAGAATCTGTTGGCGCTAATCTTGCCTTACTTTTTGTAATTTGTCGCCCATCTTGTAATCTGAGTTTTTGGCGCGTCGTATGAGAGGATTAGGCATGACAACTTTGATAGCCGTTCAGAATGAGAACTGGTGTTTGATCGCCGGCGACTCGCAAACTACGTCGTATCATCTTTCCGCTGATTGCTCTCCAATGGGAAAGATTGCGCAGAACGGGAAATACCTTGTTGCCGCCGCTGGCCTTGTTCGCGGCATGAATTTAATTCAACATTCTTTTAATCCGCCTCCTCCCCCTAAATCTAATCTTGATAAATTTATGGTCAATGTCTTTGTGCCAGCTCTGCGTAAGTGTTTTCAATCAGCCGGGTATGACATGAAAGATGACGGCGACATTGCCTCGCACGATAACGAGTTTATTGTTGCCGCTAATGGCGTTTTGTATTTGATTGACGAGGCTTATGGCGTTGAGCGTACTTCTGATCGGGTCTATGTAACTGGCTCTGGCATGGAATTAGCCCTCGGTGCTGCCCATGCTCTTGGCGTTGCGGAAATTGAAGATTGGGAAGAAGCTGTTACAGTCGTTGAAGCAGCTGTCAATACCGCTATCAAGTACGACATTTACTCCGGCGGCTCTGTCCAGTTTGCCCTCCAAGATACCGGCGGTAAGTCTTGGATTACTAACGGGTAAGTTTGTTGGCCTTCTTGTCGTCGCGCTCTTCTTGTAATTGACCAAATGTCCGGCGCGCCATCTTCTTGTTGAAATGTCTGATGTTGTTTGCCGGTATGCCAATCTTGTTTGTAGGCAAGGTAATTGCTAATAGGTCGCTTGCGTCTTGATTGCCGTATCCCGCGTCTAGTATTGCCGCGTCATCTGGGAACACTTCTGCGTGCCGGTCTGTTTCTTTGTTGATTAGGTGATCTTGTTTTCCGCCCATTGAATAAAGGTATTTAAAATTGTCCGGGCAGTTCGGCTCGACGATCTCTTTGAACATGGCGACTTCTTTTGTGTAGCAATAGAAAGTTACCGCCGGTGTTAGCCGGGCAATTTTTAGCCATAGTTCTAAATACTCTTTTGAGTAGAAATCTCCCGCGTCATGTATCCGTATAAACTTTCCGGCCATCTTCGGTTTCTGGACTTCTTCGAGCATTTGCCCAAACCAGCCTTCTGGGTCTTCTAGCGTGTATTCCAAGTTTTGTATGTGTCGCCCTCTGACGTTGCTGAATAAATAAGTGCCGTTGCGCGCATAGCAGAAACTTGCGCACGCTCCTGCGTTAGGGCACACGTTAAAGTTTTGGCCGTTAGTTAATTGAATTGCGAACGCTGGTAGTGACCAATTAAAAATACCCTCCGGTCGCAGCTCGCTGTTTTGCGTTAGTAGTTTTGCTGGTCTCATTTCCCTCCCCCGGCCTCGTTTACGATTGCGGTAAATCTGATTCTTGCTATTTCCCAAATCACTTTGCTTGGCCAGCTCATCGTGTCCGGCTCTGGCTCGTCAATAATTGCTTGCCGTATTGCGTCTCTTTGTTCGGCTAGTCGTATCTCGATTGTTTTCTCCATTAGTCTAACCACACTTTGTATCCAGCTGTAACGCGGCCTTTTTCCGGGTCAATGAAATGTAGGCGCTGGCTTGGCGTTGCGCTTGCCGCTAACATGACCCCTGCGTATCTGTTGTCGCTCTCGGTGCTGCCTGTCTGGTAGACGCTGCCCTGTCCGTTAGCCATCGCCCATTCTGCGTGCGTATGGTAATGCCCGATGTATACGTCTCTGAATTCCCAAGGGTACGCCCCTGATCTCCAGCGGTTAGCGTGCTGAACGATTGCGCCGGGTGAAGCAAATCCGTTGCGCCCTACTTCGTCTCCATGAATTAGTAGCGCTCTGTAATTACCTATTTCCACCCTTTGAATGTCTTCCGGGCAATCTTTCCAATCCAATCGCTTTTCTCCTGCGAGTAATTGTTTAGCCAGCTCGTAACACATGCGGTCAAAATTATCGCTGCGAGGAACGTTATCGCGCTTACTTCCAATTCGCCCATGATTTCCCCATTCTGGAACTACTGTTACCTTCTTGTAATTAGCCAGCGCGTATCGCACCACATCTACGCATAGGCGGCTTACATTAACGTATTGTTCAAATAAAGTTGCGTCAATTTCGAACGCTTGGCTTGGGAAGTTAAATAGCCCTTCAATCATGTCTCCTCCGAAGAGGATAAATACTTCATCTACCGGGTGATCTGCTCTGTGTATTTCTGTAATTCTTGTTGCCTTCTCTGCGAATGTCATTACTCGTTGGCGCATTACTTCGCTGTTGTAACTTGTTGTCTTCTTTGCGCCTTGCCAGTCTGTTAAATGCCATAGTGCTACTTCTGGCTTCTTCTTATGTTTTTCTAATTTTGGTTCCGGTACTGGGTTGATTCTTCCGGCGGATAGCGTCGCGTCGTAAGAGGCTTGATGTGTTGCTATTACTAGGTCATCAACCTTCTGCTTTGTCTCCATTAGTTTTTTCTGAGTACGCATAAGCGCCCGGCGCAGCTCTGTTACGTCGTTGCTTTCAATGCCTTCTGGAAGCTCGTCAAATTTATCTTTAAGGCTCATCTGTCATCGCAATTTCTCGGCCATGTATTGTGTAGCCTAATTTGTCTTGCCATGAGTCTTCGTGCGCCGGGTTAGCGAAGCATCTTACGCTCTTGTATGCGTCTAGCATTAGCGCTACTTGCCACGCCGGTATGTCTTCGGTTTGTAGCATTGCGCCCCAAATCCTGCCCGTCATGGCGAAGTTTTTATGAGCGTCTCCGTAGATGTTTTGTCTTTCGTCTAGGATTTCTTTTATTTCTTTTCTTGGCATGGGCACGCTCCCAATCTATGGCGGCGTATTGCCTCGTTACTGCTTTTAATGCCTTCGCTGCGCAACGCCATTAGCACTTCATTTGCTGAGTAGCCTTTAGACCAAGCCGCATCTAGCGCTTTACGATCTTCCGGTGTTAAGGAGTTATACATTTCCATGTAGGCGCATGGGTTTCTTTTGGTCTTCTTTGCGTCTATGTCGTTTAATTTTTTAGCCAGCGTCATGTTGCCTCCTGTGGATAATCGTAGCCTTAAATAGCAAGAACCTCCAACCGCTTCCCACCGGCTAGAGGCTCTTTGCTATTAAGTTTTATCCGCTAGGCGGACTTCTTGGCCTTCTTTGTTTCTGCCTTTAGCAGCTTGTCAATTTCGGCTGCCGCTTCTACTGCTTTAATTCCAAACGCTAAGTCTTTAGAATTGAGTGCGCGTAATAGTGGTGCTGCTACCGCGATCGCCGCAGCTGTAAGTAAATCGCGTGGGTCTGTTTTGCCCATTGAGATTGCTACGCATACTGCCACTAGCGCTGCGCGGCCGTAAGAGGCAATCGCTGCTTTTAATTCTTTACTCATTTATGCTCCTTTTGGTCTGCCTACCGCGATAATCGTAGCGTAGCCGCGCTTCTTTATGTAGAATCCGCCGCCGTTGCTCTGGCTGCCCTTCTTGCTGTTGCTGGTATTGCCCTCGTAAGCCGTAATAGTTTTTAATTTTGCGTTATTGCTTTTAATAATACCGACGTGATCTGGCTGCGCGTCTGTGTCGAATTGGTAGAACACTAGGTCGCCCGGCGCTGCTTGGCCAACCGGCACCAGCTGGTTATTCTTAGCCAAATACTTTAGCCATTCGTCGCAGCTGGCAAATCCTTTTGGCTTTGTTTTTGGCGCTACGCTCAAGATTGCTCCTGCGTCGTAGAAGATTTTAGACGCGCTCATTGCGCACCAAGGTTGATAGTTTAGCCCGTACCACTTGCCAAACGGCGTGTCGTTATTTGTGCCTTCTTCGTAGCCAACTAATCCAGCTGCTATTTCTAATACCTTCATTTCGCACCCTCCTCTATGTGTTGATCGAATCTGCCTGTAAGTCTAGCCAAATCTCTTTCCATGCGGTCATTCTGGTCTCTAAGGCTAGAGCCGCCGTTGCGGTGAAATTGCGCGTGGATTTTTTCTAATTTCATGTCTTGCGAGGTCAATCTCTGGTCAATCCTGCGCCATGCTCTGAACCCCGAGGCCGGCAGAATAATTAGAATGGAAATAAGTTGCGCTACGGTAAGTGCGGTGTCTAGGTTCATTTGCGCTCTTTCGAGTTATGTCCAAGTAATGACGCGCACCGTACCGGCGCTGTCTACTATCTTGGCTTGATTGGTTGTTGTATTTAGCCATGCGTCGCCCTTGCGAGGGTTTGTAGGGTCTGATGTTACATTAGGAAAGGTGAACCGCGTGGCCGTTTCTAGTTTTCTAATCCGCGAAATTATGTCATCAAAATAAGTTCGTAGGTCAAATGGCTGATTTATGTATCCCATTAGTACGTTCCCGTCGTTAGCGTTAATGTAATTCTTTCCGGGCTGTCTTCTCCCGGTGTAACACTTAGCGCGACTAGGCGGTAAATTGCGTCTAGCGTCGTAGGGAATCTGTTGTCTGTAATAATAATTCGCACTTCGTCGCCTACGCGGTAAGTTCCGAATACTGGGTTTTGTGATGGCGGCGCTACCACTTTGAGTGTTGTTGGCGGGTAAGAAACCGCTGTGATCTGGCCTTGCGCTAATCCTGCTAATACTGTTGTATCAGTTATGTCAGAGTAATTGGCTTGATCTTCTAGCAGCGCCCAGCCGTCTGTAAACTTAGTTGCGTCGGTTGCTGTCTGAATCAGCTTGCCTTCGTTGCTGCCAGCTCCTAACGCGTAAATTGTGTTTGCTGCGATTGACGCGTCTTCCGGGTAATTGTATTCCACCATGTTGCCCGGTAATTGAAATACCGGCGCTGTCGCGTTAGTGCTGGAATAATCTGTTCCGACGCGTGGGTAGTAAGTGTTAAACGATCTGGCCGGGTTGTTGCCTCCGTCGTAATAAACATTAATCTCGTAGTCGAATCCGTCTAATTGCTTTGATAGGTCTTGAACCGCCGAGAATACTGTCTTGTATTCGTAGCCGTAATAGGTTCGCGTCACTAGGTTTCCCGAGGTAGTAGTAGAGGCCGGGTCTTGATTGTAAAGTAACCCGATGTTTCCGTACGGCTCGCCTTGCGCGTTGCTGATTAGGGCTTGCGCTAAATCTAATTGGTCAATGTTTGTGTATGCCTGAGTGCTAATAATTCTGCGTCGCTCGAAATAAGACATGAATTCTCTTGCTTGGAATGTTAGCGTCTGGCTTGTTGAACTGTATTCCCGCCCCCAGATTATTCCGCCCCAAACTAGCGTGCCGTCTCGGTCAACGTATACGACAGTTCGGCCGGGTATTGTTCCGTTAGCGACGTTTAAGCCAGCTGCGTTTACTCCTGAGAGTAATAGCCGACCCGTTAAGGTTCCCGAGGTATTTAGTTGTTGCGTAAAACTTACCCCGGTGATTGGCAGCTCTGCCAAGATCGCATTTGTAGCGAGGTCAGCAAACAAGTATCGGTAAGTTGCCATTACCGCAGAATACCAGTAATCTCTTCTCAACTTATCTTGGAGGCGAAATGAGTCGAACAATTAAATTTGAGGCGAGAGACGAATACGGCTGGGAAGTAGCAGGCCGCCCGTACCCGGCGAGTCAGGCTGTGCCTGATTGGTGGAAGGCTATGACTCCTTATAGTAAAAGTGAAGATAACCCTAAAGGTAAAAAGTTAATTATTAAAGATCGTGTATCAAATGCTGGACCTAAAAAATGCGTACCGATGCTAGACGCCATTACTTCGGGTTACATAATCCCTTTGTGGGCTGATGTGCAAGTTAAGAACGAAGGTCTGAATAAATTAATTACTTGGCGTACAACAGAACAAGTGTTTATGGAACACGGAAATCAAGCAAGAGATGTTCAGACTCCTGTTGGCTACAATGAACAGGTATTTAAGTTTATGAATAAGTGGAGGATTATTACACCCAAAGGTTACTCATGTTTAATCACTCAACCTTTTGGCTATCGAGAAACTGGTGTTCAAGCAATACCAGCAGTCATTGACACTGATAAAAATAATCTTGAAATCTTGCCGCCTGTTTGGTTAACAAATGATTTTGAAGGCATACTCGAGAAAGGTACTCCTATGGTTCAGGTTATTCCTTTTAAGCGATCTGATTGGAAAGCAGAATACTCATACTTAAAAGATGGCGAGTATCAAAAATTAGAAGATAGGAATTTTGGCGGAACTCTTGTTAACCATTACATGAAGAAGGTTTGGTCTAAAAAAACTTACTCATAACTCCCAAGATAAATTTTTTTCATTCCAAGTATAAGGTAAATCATTATCTGGAGATGGTGTTGGTGCGCTCCAGCTGCCAGTAGTTGTATCTAGTATCCAAGAAGGAAATGGCTGTTGATGAATAAAACCATCTAGGTTTTCATCATAAACCAAACCAATCGCAGCAAAAGTTATTCTGTAAGGAGTGCCTCCTAAAGCATGGCGACCAGAGTTAGTGTTGTAGGAAGTTCGTTTACACTTTAAACCAGTTACTTCTGCGTAATGGGCTTCCCAATCCGTAATCCCGTCAACGACCTCGTCTTCGTTTCTTCCTGTTATTACTTGCAGAACAACATTATTTTGATTCATTAAAGCGTAATGAGCCATTAGATTGTCACCGTACCTGTTCCGCTTGTGAATTGGTAAACACGGTAGCCAGCTCTTGTTGGTTGAGAATAAGTTAGTCCACCGCTAATTGAAGTTAAAGCAGCAAAAGAATCAGGGTAGGCAAGAATAACTATTCCCGAACCACCATTGGAAACATACGGAGCGCCACTTGCGCCTGTTCCATTTCCGCCACCACCACCGCCCGTATTCGCAGTCGCATTCTTAGACGATGTTTGGTTTAACGCTGACAAGTAACCACCCGCTGGACCACCACCAGCGCTACCGGTTCCCGGAGTTACGGCCGAAGGCGTTGAGTTGTTGTAGGCACCACCGCCTCCACCACCCGCGCGCGCAGTTGAAGTTCCGTTAATTGAAGATGTAGCTCCTGAACCGCCGTTGCCTCCCGTTGCAGGTGAGCCTGACGCGCCAGTTCCACCAACACTACCTGCTCCTCCGCCTCCTCCTGCTCCTCCGCTACCCGGATTTGCGGCACCAAGCCCACCAGCATTTCCTTGACTTGGAGATGTTGCGGGTGTGTTACCCGTTGAAGGAACACTAAAATCGCCAGCGCCCGAACCGCCACTACCGATTGTTAGCACCGAACCCGGGTTGACTGTTCGTACCATTCCGCCGCCTGATGTGGTAATGCTTGCAAAAACTGAGTCTGATCCGTTAGATGATCCGTCAGAACCAGCGCCAACAGTAACTGTGTAAGAAGTTCCAGCAGTAACGGCCAAAGAAGATGTGAGATAACCACCAGCTCCACCACCACCGCGAGAGTTCGCGTTTGGGCTATTGGTTCCACCGCCACCCGCAATCACTAGGTAGTCAATGCTTGTAGGAGGCAGCGCTCCTCCTGCCCTGTAACCACGCCCCGACCCGTTTGCTAATGTAGAAATTATTGGCACGATCTATCCTTTATGCGAACTTCGTTTGCGATTCAAGCACGATGTAGGTAGGCGTTGCTGCGGTTTTGATGATGGTGAAAGTGTAAGCGTCAATCGCGCTCGCGTTGCCTGCGGTAATTGCTGCCGGAACTTTTGGCGTTACTGTTGTTCCGTCAATCTGAATGACGTTTGGATAGTAAGCGGTTGCGCCATTTGTGTTAAGCCATACCAAAGTGATCGCGTCGCCTACCGCAAGTTTGCTGTTTAATGTTGCGCCAGAACTGTAACGGAAGTTTAGTGTGTGATTTGCTGTCGCGTTTGTCGTGTAATACCAAACCGAGGCAGTTGAAACTTCGAAGTTAATTGTTCCGGTTGCGGCGGCTGCGACTACATTGACGTCTTCTTCTAAGCCTTTGACTACTCCATCTGTAAAGACTGCTTCGTTGACCGCCGGGGCAGTAAGAGTTTTATTAGTCAATGTTTGCGCTGTTGTTAAGTCAGCTGTTACGGCTGTATTAATAGCCACAGACGGAATTGGACCCGTTCCGCTTGTCACGGTAATACCAGTTCCAGAGGCCACTTCGGTTAAATCGCCAGTAGGTAAATTGGTTGTTACATTTGCTCTTGTATCGGTAATGTTGGCTGTTAGAATTGAAGTTACGCCAGCGCCTACCGCGATAGTTGCTAAAGAAATTGAGTTATCAGGTATAGCAGGCGCGACCGGCGAGGCAGCTGCGGTTCCGGCGACTACGTTAATTGCTACTGTGTTTAGTGCTCCTGTGTAGTAAGCGTCGGATACGGTAATACATACGCGGTCAATTCTTGGGTTTGACGGGTTAGCCGTAGTAATGGTTGCCGTTGCTGTTGCGTCGTTGTAAAACTGGTACACGCCCATGTTGGCTTGCGTTGTACCTACGATTGCTCCCCAGCCAGCCGCAATCAATACTGACATTCCAGCGGGTGAATTCTGTGTTACCGCTAATGAAGATGTGCCGACTATTCCCGTCGTAGCGTAAATTGCTTGCGTAGTGAGACGATCATTTTCTGCCGGGTGCGAGCCGTTTTGTAACCAGCTTGGCGGTGTCCGTAATGCCATTTTTATCTCCTAAATGTATGCCGAGCGCCAAGTAACGGTAGCAGCTGTTGTACCGCCTAGTGTACCCGTACCGGTCATGTAAAACGAGTTAGTTCCCGGCGGCGCTGAGAACCAGTTTGAGCCGCCTGCGACTAGGTTGCGGCCGGATACTCCGTTGATCGTTACTAACTTTTCGTCTAAGTTAATTACTACTGTATCTGTATTTGTGTAAGTACCTGAAATTGTTATGTAATAACCCTGCGTGATGTTACCGAAAGTTGGGTTTGTAATAGGACCATTCATTGTAATAGTTGGGTAAGTCGTTGCCCAGCCGTTATTCAATACTGTTGTCGAGGTGCTTAGTGAGCCGCCACCGTATACCAGAGGGTACACGCGGTTGTAGGTACGGCCTAGCGGGTTAGAAATTGCCAGCGTTCCCGTTTGTAGCGCGTCGTCGTAATAGCGTGGGTCTGGGCAGAAGAAGGTGTATTGGCTCTTGATGTATCCGTATGTAAAATCCGGGTCTACCATGGTTCGGTTTGCGCGGGTACGAGCATTTACTCTTTGTAGCCCTTCTGCCGTACTCATCTGGAACTGTAATACTGTTGTTCCGGTTGTCTGCGGTAGGACATTTCTTTGTAACAAATTGTAATTAGTCTGCGCGCTTGAACTCATGTTCATAGTTCCGCCGCTTGTCCGGGTGTCCGTTAGCGTTACCGGTATTGTGAATTGAGTAGTGGTTAATACTGTCGCTTCTTGTAAAATCTGGTTAAATCCTGCTCCAGCTGTTCCGGTTGGATTGCCGGTTGAGAGCACTCCGGTGATCGTAACCTTTTGGCCTGTAATTAGTTTGTGCGCCGTTGAAGTGTTGTAAGTAATTACTCCGGTTCCGGTTGCCGTTGCGCTTGAAATCGTGGCGGTGCTGCTATTGCCTAGGGTTAAAATTGTAATTGTAATGTCGCGGCCTGATAGGAAATCGTTGCCGGTAAACATGCCGTCTGAGTAGCCTCGGTTATCGTCTTGATTTCGTATGTTAGGTAGCGCTTCTAGCCCGTCTACCGCATAAACTTGATGGCAGGAATCAGCTCCGCCGAAGATGTATCCGTTAAAGGCAAACGAGTAATTATTTAGAGAGGCTACTGTTGGCATTTGTTACCTTCCCACTCTGCCGTTTATGGTAATAAAATCGCCATCCGTTGCCAACCCCTGCGTTTGCCCGAATAGCACCGCGTTTTTTACCACCGTAGCAGTTTGATTTGGGTCTGTTAAGTTTACCCCTGTAATGTCGGTCTGGTAGTAATTGGTAATTGTAGCGACTTCTGTATTGGCGCTTTGTGCGCCTGTACCTGAAAGAATTCCAGCCATTGGCGATCCGGCTAATGCTTTTACTCCTGCCTTTGCGCCTCCTAGAGTTGTAATCATAGAAGCAGTTTTTACTAATGCGGCTTGTAATTCATTTAACTTCTTTATGGTCGCTTTGTTTAGTTTGTCAATCTGGTCATTAAAAATCTTGGCAGCATCAAGTAAAGATTTTTCCAAATCCTTCTTGATCTTTGTTAGCGCGTCTGCTTGCGCCTTTGCTGCTTTTGCTACCGCTTCGTCGTAATTTTTCTTTGCTTCTGCTAGGGCTTCCGTTTGGGCTTTAGCCGCTTCTGTCATTGCTTCGTTGTAATTTTTCTGCGCTTCTGCTAAGGCTTCTTGCTGCGCCTTTGCTGCGTCTGCCATTGCCTCGCTGTAACTTGCTTTTGCTTCGGCCAATGCTTCCATGCGTGAACTTGCCGCGCTTGTTAGCGCTTCGCTGTATTTGCTCTGGCTGTCGCCTAGTGCTGCGGTCAGGCTTGTTTGATTGTCGGCAAGCGCAGTATTTAAGTCTGCCCCTACTTGCTGGTATTCGTTTAGAAGCTCTTCCGTAGCGAAACTTGTTGAGGTACTCATCTGGCTTGCTAGGCCGTTTAATCCATTCTTGCTTGTATCCTCCATTGCGCCGTAAAGGTCTTTTAATTGCGCCTGAGTATCCGGCGTTGCCTGTAAAATTGCTTGCGCCATCGCGTTGCCGGTGTCTGTTCCCGACGCAACGATCTGTTGAATAAATGTCTGTGTGTATCCGAGGCTTGCCAGCTTGCCAGCATTTTGCTGGAGTTCGACGATCTTGGCTAACTTGTTTTTCATCGCAGCTGCGAGTCCAGCACCGCTCTTGTCGCTGTCTTGGAACATCTTTGCTAGGTCTGTTTTGGTTCCGCTTTCAAACGCATTTGTTAAGAGTGCGCGACCCTTCTCAATAATAGAAGCTCTTTTTTGGGTTGCGCTCTCTTCTAGTTTGACCGCCTTATTAGCGTAGTCTTCGCTGATCTTTTGGTTTCTGTCATTGAAATCTTTGAGCGCTTTTGTGACTGTGTCTTGGTAATTCTTGGCGATCTTTTCTTTTGACTTATTGTAGGTCTGTAATGCGCGTGCGGTAGAGTCTTCGTAAGTCTTGGCTATGCGCTCTTTTGCGTCATTGTGCGCTTTTAGTGCGCGCTCTGTGTCTTGCGCGTACCGCTTTGCTATTTGTACTTTGTCTTCTTCGTAAGAGGTTAATGCGCTGGCTATGTCTTCTTCGTAGTCAGCGGTTATTTCTAATTTTCTTTCAGCGTGTCTTGCGTGTAACTCTAGGATAGTTTCGTCGTAATTTGCTTGTATCTCGCTGCGCTTTTCCGCTGATTCGGCTATTACTTTGTTCATGTCTGCGTAAGACTTTTTCACGTCTTCGTTAAGTTTTTTCAGAGTCGCCTTTGTCTTGTCTGCGTCGGCTTTGATTTTCTTTAACTGGTCGGCTGTTAATGCGCCGCCGCTTCCCGGGGCAGCTGCGCCGCCTTCTTCTCCGGTTGGCACTTTTGGCGGTGCTCCAAAACTTGGCAGCTTGATTTTCTTGTCAGCCAGCCCGTCTAATGTTTTTTTGTACGACTCAACCTTCTTTGCTGCTCCGTCAAAGAACTTGCCCACGCTGTCTATCGCGCCGTTAATGTCTTTGAGAGCCTCTCCTGCGCCTGCGACCCCAAGCATGTCTAAACCTTTAAGTAGTAATCTCATCGGACCCGTTACTACTTTTAATACTCCCACGGCTAAATTACCGACTTGTTCAATAATAAATGCTAGGGCAGTTAATCCGGCTTTGCCTACCGAGATCATTATTTTTCTAAATGATTCGCTGTTGTTCCACGCGTAAACAAATCCGGCCGCCAGCGCTGCTAACAAGAGCACTACTAGGGCAATCGGGTTGGCGTTCATTACGGCATTGAGCATTACCATTGCTCTGGTCTGTTGATCTGTCGCTACGACGTCTATCAGCTTTGCGCCTCGTAATAAAGTTGTTGCTACCAAATAAAGGCTTGAAATAGTTGTACCTATTGCCATGACCGCGTGGTAAACCTTAAACGCCACGACCGCCGTTCCAATAATCGCAACAAATAAACCTAGTGCCTCTTTGTTTCTGTTAATGAAACTTAGTAACGGCGCTAGGTACTTTGTGTATAAGTCGCCAATAGTCTTTCCGATTTTTAGCAGGATTGGCTGTAAATTTGTAATAAACTCCCGAGCGAAATCGGCAACTTTGTCTTTTGCCCTGAATACTGCTCCCGCGAAGGTATCGCCAGCTGCCTTTGCTGCTCCTCCGAATTCGGTGTTCATTTCTGCCAGAATGATCTTCTGCGCGCCCATCATGTCGCCAGATTCTTGTAATGCTTTGATCTGCGCCTTCTGCGCGTCGGTAAAGACTACGCCTACTCTAGTCAGGGCTGTTATACCTTTTATAGGGTCGTTAAGCGCTTTACCTAATTGAACAGTTGCCCCTTGTAAATCTCCGCCCATTTTTACTGACAGGTCTAGCGCTGATTGGCTTGCTTGATTAAAAATGTCGTTATTTTCGCCGGCTACGTTGCGTATGTTTGTAAAGGTCTGGAATACCGCTTGCGATTGTATAATCAAGTTTTCGTCTACCGCTGATAATTTTTCTAGCGCGCTTGCTTGCGCTTGTAATCCTTCTACGCTCAATCCGGCCGCGTTGCCTGTTGAGGCAATACCGGCTGCTAATTGCGCTGATACTTTTTCGTATTCTTGCGCGTCGAGTATTGCGCTTTGTATTCCGGTCTTTAGCATGTTTAGGCCGGAGGTCATCAGGTCTCCAGCGAATACGCCGGCAGCTGCCGCCTTAAAGTTAGCCATAAATCCGGTTTGCTTCTCGACTGTCTTTCCGAAGTTTTGGAAATCGCCTGTCAGCTGGTTCATCTGTGACGCAATTTTTGCGGTCTCTAGTTGTAATTCAATGAGTACCGGTGGAATTGAGTTTGCCACTTTTACCCCTTATACCTAGATTTGAACGCGTTAGTAAATACCCGGTTTAAAGTTCCGTTACCGATCAACTTCCCTGCCGCTGGTATTAGGTAAGGATACCGCTTGCCGCGCCATTTTGGGTGTCCTAATTCTACGGCGCGTGCGTATTCTACTGTTGGACCCACCGTAGCAATGTAACTTCCAAATCCGTATCGCACTTCTGTTGTAATGCTTCGGCGTAAAGTTCCGGTAACTACGTTCGGACCCGGACCCGTTCCCGGGAGATGGCCTTCGCCTCTTGCGTGAGTGCCGGTATTAGCGTTTTTCTTGGCTTCTCGTTCTAGCGCAAATCCTGCCTGAGCGATCGCAAATTCTCCGGCCTCCATTATGTTTTTTTCAAAGGCCGTTAGCCCGTTCATTACTTGCGAGAGATTGCGTACGATTATTGCGCCCATTTAGTTACGCTCTGCTCTCTCTGCTTTGATTTCTTCTACCGCCCCCGCGATCGCAATTAGCCAATCTCCCGTTCCAGCTGGCAGGTTATCTACTTGCTCCGGTGTCCACCCGAACCTATCTGCCATTGTAAAGTAAAACCATTGCTCATCAGGGTAATCGAATTCGTCAGCTCGGCTGCCTCCGTTAATTACCCATTTTAATCTTTCGAGTTGTCGGTAATCGCTTTTGGGTCTGCCTCGTTTTTGTCATTCTTGGCCAATGACGGGAATAGCACTTTGTTTGCGTCAGCTGTTGCCTCTACTAGCGCGTCGTAATCGGCCATTTCTAATTCTTCGATTGACTCAATCTTGATTGACGGAATCAGTAAGTCAAATGACCACTCTTCTACGAGCATCGCAATAATGGATTCGCCTAGCGCTAGCGCTTTGCCTAGGTCGCCGGTTTCTGAATCTGCCGCCTTCATTACCTTCTTGCGGTCTTTGACCCGTAGTAGTGCCGGGTCTTTGAATTTAACTGTTGCGCCTGATGGTAGAGTGATGTTTTTTTCCATGATTGCCTCCTGTTGTTTGCCTTCCAATTATCTTAGCGTAAATCAAGGGAGTAGGGGAAGGGAGACCGGGAAGGCGTTCGATCTCAACCTTACCCCTACTCTTGATTAGTTATGCGTATGTACCGCTTGGCTTTGCGTTCTGTAATACCCACTTGATAGGTGAGAATCCTGCGCTTGCTCCTGCGTCGGTAGTGTTACCGATTCCGTTAATGTCAACAGAAATCTGTACGAAATCTGAGCCGCGCTCGATCGCTGACGCAACGTATGCGCCCTTTGTTAGAGTTGCTTGGATTTGTACCGCAGCTGCGGCCGCGCCGTATGCCCAGTTAAAGACTAGGGCTGGCTGAGTGTTAGTTAGGTAACGGGTTAATTCTGTGTCAGCTTCCATTACGAAAGTGATCTTACCGGTTACTTCTAGCGCTCCGAGGAACACGCTGTAAGGGTTTTGTGTTGTTGAGATTCCGTAAATAGGTGTTACTGGTCGCTTCATGGCGATTTCGCCGCTAATGCTGTTAGTAATTGTTGTCGCACCAATGCTCACGGAACCCTTCCATACCTGAGTAGGCAGGATAGTTGAGAAGCTCGGTGTAGGTGTTGCCGCTGCCGCGCTTGCGAATCCTGTTGTCTTTGCGTCGTATTCCAACATTCCGTCAGCATTGAATTTCAATGTGAAGTCTGAGAATTGGCAACCCGGGTATGCGCGTACTGCCGCTGCGTAGAAGTCAGTAATAGTGTATGAAAGTGGTTGAGCGTCTGCCGCTGCTACTGCGCTGTTTTCTAGCGAAATAGTGTGTGTAAATGGCGCGCTTGCTCCTGTTGTTGCTACGTCGCCAAGTAGGCCAGCGATCGCGTATCCAATAGTGTCTGGGAATACTGATCCGCCAAAGTCGTATGTCGAGCGCGTACGACCCGGTAAGTAGTTGTAATTCTTTACGAGTGAACCGCGTAGGCCTTCGTCGTAGAGTGGGTCAATCACGTCTACTGGCTTTAGGCTTCCGGCCATTACTGGTATGAAATCTGTTGGCGTTACTGCGGTTCCCTTAGTTGCCTCTTTAGCAATTCCAAGGTAACTGCGAACGGAATTTTGTACGGACATTTACTTCACCTCTTTTTCGGTAGAGTCAGACGCGGCTGACGGTATTAGTGCTGTTGGCTTTGTTGCTGTTGCTTTCGCGTCGTCAAATGACTCTCCGGCTTTTAGAGTGACGCCAAGCGTAGGATACACCCGCTCGTCGTTACCTTCGTTTGTGATCTTCATGTTTCTCCTATGCTTGTATCATCTCTGTTACATCGAATTGTATCTCAGCAAACGTCTCCGTCGCTCCGCCGTTATCTGTTGCCGGCTCTCCGTAAGTTGTATTTATGGCCGGCTCTGCGCCTTGCCAGACTAGATTGCCCGTTGCGTCTCCGAAATTATGGTCAGCTCGCAGCCGGGTTTTGATTGAGTCAATCAGCGTGTCAAATGTCGTCATCGCTGCTTCTGCGTTGCGCTCCATTGAATGCTGGTAGACCTGTAAAATTACTGAGTAGTCAATTCTCTTCCAGCCGTTAGTTGCCCCGCCTATTGCTATACGGCTCTCGCGCTCGCTTTGAATAAAGATTACTACCGCAGCTCTGCTTAGTTGGCCGGGCGTGGAATTAACTTGGTAGTTAATGCGCTTCGGGAATGATGTAAAAATCTGGTTTAGCCCTGTAATGCTTCCGGTGTTTAGCCAGTTGTAAAGGGTAGCGCGTACGCCGGTGCGCCCTGCCACTAGCGAATCCGTCTGTATAGATCAAGCATCGTTAAGGCAGTTTGAATGTCTCCGCCGTACATCGTTGCTCCGCTTACGTTGCCGTTAGGCTGCGTCGTAATGTTCATGGTGAGGGAATTGTCTCCGCGCATTTTCAAGAATGCCGTTGTAATGAGGATACAGGCCTGTTTAATCGTATTTGGTAAATTACCTATGGCCACGCCGCTAGCGTGCGTATAGGTCAACGCAGCCGTTAATGGAACTGTTGTAGAGCCGTAGGTATAGGTGCTGGCCACGACTACTCGCTCGCTGCTTGCCCCGTCTGAAATCCTTAGCGTCATTCCGGCCACTATTCCGTCAGCTGTCTGAACTGTCAGCGTGCTCTGGGTTGCTGTTGCCGTTGCGATTAGGTTATTAGCGTATCCGGAAGTGTATTGGTATGTTACAAACATTTGTTGTCTCGGTGCTGCTCCGCCGAACGAGAGTGCTCCCTGAGAGGAATAAGTTAATGCCAGCTGTGAAAGTGGCACAATTATTTGCTGCTCCTCGAACCATGACTTTGACGGGTCGGCTAGCGCAATAAGGTTATTTGGGTCAGTTCCGTATGAAAGGCTTTGTAGCGAAATGATCGGGTTATTGTTCGGGTGTATTATTAAGTAGCCCTGCGAGTTCATTCGGGTTCGCTGATTTTCGATCTGGGTAGACGCGTTTAAGTTTTGGTTAAGGTATTCGTTCATAAAACTAGAAGCTCTTAGAATGACGTTAGCCAGCTCTGCGTCTTGCGCTCCTGAGTTACCGCCTACTACTAAGTTATCTATGTCAATCGCTGTCGGAGCATTCTTGTATTCGGCGATGGTTAGGTATGGATTTTCATTGAACGCTTGCTGCGTAGTTACTCCGGTCGCCATGTCTAATCCCCGTCTGTTTTAATCCCGTTGCCGTTATCGTGTCCGCACCGGCCGCACATCTTAAACCAGCTGCCGAATCCGCACTCTACGCAAGTGTATCCGAGATTTTCATTGTTAATCGTTGCCCCCATTAGAGAGGCTTCAATAAATCCTTCTGATTTCATTGCCTTTGCGTCGCTGTTGCTGACTGTATAAATGCCTTGCCTGTTTGGTGTGTAACTTCTGTTGCCTACTACTGTTTCTTTTACGCCTTTATCCGGCGCAACCATTCTCTTTGCCATGCTGCCTCCTCCTGTTTTTATGAAGAAGAGGGAGCGCTCCGTTAAGAACGCTCCCCCTCTCGCCTTACTTATTAAGCAGAAACGATACCTGAGACTGCGCCGTTCCATGCTGGAGCGGTACAGAAGAATGTTCCACGGAAATAAGTTGAGAATTCGTAGGCAAATTGTGTAACTGGCCATTGAATACCCATGTAATCCTGAACCATAAAGTTAGACCATACGTCTGAAACTTCGGTATCTGGAATTGGTAGTGTGAATGAGAGAACTGGAGATACGCCCTGCGGTAGCCATGGGTGTACCTCTAGGTCTACTGCCTTGCCGGTAACTTCGTTTTGTAGTCCAGTAACGATGGAACCATAAGTAGTTCCGCCTGTTCCCGGATTGTCAATAGTTAGACGGTAGTTAGCAGTTGAGCCTGATTTGATCGCGTCAGAAAGTTGCTTGCGGTCATTGCCGTTTAGCAATACCAAGTCTGGGTCAGCCTTAACTGAATCGTAAAGACTTGCGAATACTGTCTGGTATTCAGCTCCCGGATTTGATGTTGAGAAAGTGCTGTTAATGGCGCTGTTAATGCCTGAGTTTGCGCCCAAGACTGTTGGCAAGATTCCGTCGTAGCCTGTTGCGTATGCTGATGTATCAGCAGACGCGCGAGAAGCTGCGGCAGTTGTTGTCTTGAATGGTGCTGTATTGCCTGTTGTCTGGATTGAAGTAGCACCCTGAATTGTGAATGTACCAGTTCCCTTTAGAGTTCCCTGATACTTCAAGTTTGCTGCGCCTGTTGCTGTTCCAACATAAATGTTGTAACCAAGTGCGCCTGAGACGGCAGTTGATACGGCGACTGTTAGTACGTCTCCGGAAGCAACGGCGGTGCTCGCTTCTGTTCCAAGGATTGACTCACCGAATCCTGAGCCTGAAATACCTGCGTCAGCTGTGACGTTAACGTAGTAGGTAGTTGCGGCTAGTGCTGTCTGTGAACCTGACGCTACTGGAGAAGCAAGTGCGAATGTAGGTGCTGTTAAGGCTCCTGCGTATCCGCTTGCTGTTCCGCGTGCCATCAACATCATGCGCTCTTCCATCAACATAGTTGCGTAGAGGGTAGATGTAGATGAAAGTTGGCGTAGGTCTTGGTAACCCAGACCCGAGAAGTTAGCGTCAAATGAAACGCTATCGGATAGTGAGTAAGAGTTGTAAGGCAGAATTAAATCATCAGCAGCATACGAGATTTTTGGACCACGCTCGAAGTTGATCGAGCCAAATGCTGTTGTTGTTGATTCTGTAATTCCCGGCCATGTATTGCCGACTCCGCCTGTACCGGTACCTGTGTATCCGAGGATACGCTTGACGCGGTGTGATGTACCAATTCCCTTTTTGCGTGGGATTCGGTTACGGAGTGGAGTAGGGCGAGGTGTTAGCAGCTTTGCCGGTGCTTCTAAGTCGAAGGCAGCAAAAGATGTTGAGAGTGGAGATGTAAGTGTTACGTCTTTTTGAATGTCCTGCATCGCTGTTCGCTGTGAGGCGAGAGCGCTGTTTAGGTTAGCAAGGGCATCTCCGGTTAGTGACTTGTTAGCAACGAGCGCTTCGATTGCTGAGACTGGATCGGCGGCTGGAGCAAGACCCGGAACAGACGACGCATTTGAGAGAGACTTACCGAGTGAATCGGTGTACTCCTCCATGCGGTTTGCTGCTTCAATAGGTGTTGCGTCGCCGAAGAGGTCTTTAGCGCGTGGCATTTCGGCCATGGTTATTGTCCTTTCGGGTTAGTTGGATTCGTTCAGGGCTGACGCTTTACCGAGAAACTCTTGGTATAGCGCCTTGTATCCCTTTGCTAAATCCGGGTCGGTTGTTGCGTCTGCTTTAGCCTTGTATGTTGCGGCCTTCACCAATAAATCTGTTGACGCGTGATCTACTGGCCTGATGGTTCGTTTTGGACCACCAGCAACCGCGAGTGACTTAGCAACCGCTAACTCTGTTTCCAAACCTACTGCTTTATCTGACGCTGCCTCTTTTGCGGCGATCAGATTGGCAATCTCTGCGGTTAGAGACTTCGTTGCGCTCTTTACTGCCTCTTCTACGATGGCTTTTACTTCATCCTCTACGCTTTCGGTAGTGGAATCTTTTGTTTCTTCTTCTTCGGTATCTGCGGACTCTGCGCTCTTAGGCGTGTCAGCCGGGGATACCATGTCAGCTGTACTTACATCAGTACGGCCATGGGATTCTTCCGGTGTATGGCAACCGCATTCTAGGCACTTGTTTTCTGCGCTCTTCTCCGCTTCTGCGCCGAAGTATTTACCGCACATGCCCTTGATCGCGTCGTCTTCCATGCCAGCTTCTTTACAACGGGCTTTGAATTCGTTTTCTGTTTCGCCTTTATTGGGCTTCATTTCTTTGTGCGCGGCCTTTTCTGTTTCTTCGTCGTCGGCAGCTTTAAATCCGCCTTCGCAGTTACAAGCGTCTTCCGCTTTATCGCAAACTTTACACATTGCTTTGTCCATTTTCTTTTCGGTGCTCGCGGACATTTCGATTGTTTCTTCCATGACTTCTCCCTCTGCTTCTTCGCCCTCGTACCAAGCGAATAAATGGTGTACGGCAGAAAGGAGATGAGCAATAGACATTTCTTCGTTGCTGCCCGTCGTATCCATTTCGTTCGCTTCAACCACAATTAGTTGCGCGAGTGCGCTGCGTGCTGACTCGTAAAGTTTCTTATCGAACTTTAGGGTTTCGCCGGATACGAGAGACTTGGCTTCGTCAATAAGGTCTGAGGCTGTTGTCATCTTGTCGCTCTCTGTTAAGTTACGATCAAAGTCTATAACATTAACGCCCTTCTTTGTTTTCTTCTTGTAAGTTCCGCCGCGCTTCTTGTATTCGCGTACTAACCAAGCATTAGCGTAAGCAGACGGGTATACGTCGAACTTGGCTTTTGCCTCCGCCTTTACGCGATTGTATAATTCTTTATCCGCTGGCTCTGAACTGCCTCCGCCGGCGTTTACGGCTTCGTAATTAGGCTTGTCTTCGGCCTTCTCAATCAGCTCTTCTACTTTCCAGATTCCGGTTTCGCCGTTTACGCTCTTGGCTAATAGAAGCTGGCAATTAGGGTTGGCCGGGCGATCTACTAGGCTTACTTCGACGATCTGGCCATCTACAATACGCCCGTTGGCTGCCTTTTCGTCTCGAATTATGCGCGGTGACTTAATACCAATACTGAATCCTTTTAATACTCCGGTGTCTACCTTCTTTACGCTGATCGGGTCTACTACTAACGCGTGTATGTAGTGGCCGTCTGCCTTCTTCTCGTATTCTTTTGCGACGCCAGCTGCTATGTTTGAGTGCTGCTCTCTAATGTTGCCGCCGCTTTTGAACCAATCAGGCATTGCCCGGTCTAGCCATGTAGGGTCGCAAATCTGTTGATCTATGTCTAAGGAGTCGTCAGTAGCCTTGCCGTAGACCATCATCGTGCCGTCTGCGTTTTTATCTGCCTTTACGATTTCAAAGAACGCCGTAGTTAAGTCTTTCACGATTGATTTCTCCTTAGTTTCATTTTCTCTGATTGTTTTTCTAGCCCATGTCCACCCTGCGTCACCGCCCCAGAGTAGCCAAGCAATGTAGCCGGCGCTATCTTTGCCCCAGCCTTCGCCCTTCTTGTCTACTTCGTGCCGCGAGAAATAGGAACTCATGCGTTTAATTGTGTCTAATGATAGCGCTGCTCCGTTGGATAAATCTCTTGCGCGTGCTACTCCTACTTCGGTTCCGCCCCGGTTGTATTTTGCGCGCAGCTCTAATCCGCGTTTAGCGTTATTGCGTACTTCTTGCGGCGGTACAAATCCGGCCATGACTATGCTGAATAAGTAATTACGATCGCGCCAGCTGCCGAGGCTGCGGCCGAAATTGCGTAAATAATGTCGTTAGGATTAACGTAAAAGATTTGCGAGGTTGCTGTTGCGATAGTGCGCCCGATTGTTGCGCCGCTTGTTGTAATTGTGCTGTCGCCAATAAAGATTGACGCGCTATGCCCGTTGTAAATGTTTACTGGAGTTAGCGGTCTGGCATTCTTGTCAACCTGAAATAGAATTGATGTTGCGGTTAAAGTGCTCGCATTGACGTGTTCAAATGGCATTATGAATTCTCCTCTAATTGTTCGGTAATTGTACCCTCTGTTGTTGGCGTTTCGTGCGGAGTCGGTTCGGCCGGCGCGTAAAGGACTTCTATTCCCGGTGCGTCGTTGCTTGTCAGTATAAATCTGCTTGTCATGGTATTAGTCTCACTTTCATCGTCTTCCCGTCATTGGATACTACTTCAAATTTAGAATCTCTAGGTAATAGCCACTCTTGTTCGCCCGGGTTTTTTATTTTGCCTGTTTTCGGGTTTCTTTCTGAGAAGAATCCAGTCATGTCGAGACCTTTAGTGCCAGCTGGTACGTCTATTTCTATTCTGAGGAATTGTTGGTTATTTCTGAGGTCAGCAAAAAATGACGCTTGGCCGCCGTTTAGGGAGGTAGACGTGAATCCTTTGTCTGTGTAAATTGTTCCGGGTTTGTATGCGCCTATCGTTTCGGCGTACGCGCCGCTAACTCCTCGATAGGTTGTAATAGGAGCCGGCAATCTTGGCGCTGCGTCAATCGCTGTTGTAATTTCACCGATGTATTTTTTAAGTGTTGGTAATGGCACTCCGCCGACAAACTCTCCGCCGGTGCGTAGGTATGCGTTTATAGGGTCGTATGTAGCGCCTCGGTATTCTAATACCGCTTTTGCCTGTCTTTCCGGAACTGTGTTGCTAGAGAATCCCATTTCGCGCTGGTATCCCATTACTTCATCAGGAGTCATTCGTGCTATTTCTTCGGCAGTTGCTTCCGCTGTTGCCCCTAGCGGTGAGACTAAGTCCATTCCGGTTGTATTCGGGTCAGCGTAGAACGCTTCGTCTATTACAGGCAATACCGCGCACCGGCAGTTCGGGTGTACCGGCGGCTCTGTGTCTCCGCTGTTAAATGGTTCCCCTAGCGTTACTACTTGCCCTTCGTTAGGCGCGCAAATGTCGCAAGGGTTTGCCCCGCTCCATTCGATCTTTTCTAGCCCATACTTAGCGTAATTCTCCATGCTTGCTAGGCTCATTGCCCGGTTTTGCTCGGTGATCGCAATAGTTAGCGCTCTGGCCGGGTCGCCTATCTTCTCTGTAATTACTTTCGCAGCTCTGGCCGGGCTGAATCCCGCAGCGATTGAATCCGCTAGCGCCGTTCCAATTCTGTCGTACCCGTTAGCCGCGATCTTCTTACTTGTAATGCCAGCGTCGCTTAATAGTTTCTCGAACGCGCCAGTAGGCCGGTATAGGAGCGAGGCAGCTCTGTTGCCCGGCTTCCAGTTATTCCAATCAACGTAGTCAGAGCCGTCTCCAGCAGCCATGCTCATTAATTCGTCTTTGATTGCCTTTGTCTTGGCCTTTTCTTGCGCCCTGACTGCTTGGCCGACCGCTTCTTTGCTTGCGTCTAGCCCTAGCAAGAATCCGTCAGCGTAAATTTTTATTAGCGCGGCCTTAATTGGTTCCGGGTTTATCTTGACGTGAAGCATCGCCCACGCTCTTGCCCGGGTGCGATCTTGCGTATTGTTATCAGTAACAAACGGCTGCGTCTCTTGATACGCCTCGTAAATTGTCTGCGCGTTAATGCTGGCTCTTAGTGCTGCGCGCATTGTTACCGAGTTTTTAGCCGCTATGCGCACATCAGCTTTATGTGCGCCCCAACTCATGCTAGGTAGGCCTTTGCCAATGACCTAGCCGTATCGAGGTCGCCTTCTACTGCGCAGCGGTTAAGCGCTTCGCCCACTATCGGGTCAATCATCTTGAACTCAAACTCTCGTTTGCGTGTTCCCTTTGCCGCCCACTTCATGAATGCTTTTACTTCTGCCGCTACTTCTTCCGGCGCAGCTTGCGGCGCTTCTTCTTCCGGCGCTTCTTCTTCCGGTATGAGTGTCTCTGAAATTGCGTCTTGGCCGTCTGAGTCCAGCTGCGGCGCGCTTGCCATTTCTGCCGGGTTAATCATTCCGTCAGGTGAGAACAGGAATACTGTATTTCCCGTTACCAGCATTGGCATGTCTGCTTGCGGTGTATCTAGTAAAGGTAATCCTAGGTCGCTGCGTCGCTCGTTTACTGTCTTGCCGGCGCTTAACAATTCAATCTGCGCTTTGCGTGCGCTTGCTTCGTCGTCTTGGCGCTTGCTTGGCATCATTCTGAATTCTAATTCTCTTGGCATACCTAAGTAAGCGTATGAAAGATTTGTTATCATTTTATTAAGCCAATTTACTAGCGGTTGTACGCCTAAGGCTTCTGCGCTTCCGGCTTTGCCTTCTTCGAATCCCGCTCCCCCTAATCCGCCTTTAGGGTTATAGCCAATCTCTGTTGGCTGTACCCCGAAGTGTCCGCAGATTGATTCAATAAGAAAGTTATCTAGCGTATCTTTAAACTTTTCGCCGTATGCGTCGTTAGTGATTGGCGTAATGCCTGTTGGTAGTAGGCGTGCGCGCTTGCGCTGCTCTGTCTGGCCGGCTAGGTCATCGTTAAGTATGTTCTCCCATGCGCGCAATAGGTCTGGGTTTGTACCCCATGTTGCGTCGGTGCTGAACATTAGCTCTGGCAGTACGCCATCTGTGTATTCAGCGCGTATCCATTGCTGTCTGCGTAGGTAAATGTCTGCTAGTGGTAGTGCTCGCTCTACCGGGCTGTATCCGTACACGCTTGTTGTACGGCGGTTTTTAACTAGGTATGCGAGGTCGTCGCAAGTAAATTCGCCATCTGCTTGCGGGTCATCTTGATTAGCGCTGAACTCTGCGCGTGGGAATCCGTAAAGTATCTGCTGATAAGCAGCTTGCGGAGGCATTGGCCGCATTCCGCGATCGTCGAGCATTGGTTTAATTGTTGCTCCGTCTAAAATCTGTAACCCGTAAAGTTCGCCGCCTACTGTTTTTTGTGGCCAGATTGCTAACGCGTCAATTACTAGGATTTCTTCTAGCGCTATGTTTAACCAATCAGCGAAGGTTAATCCGTTTGCTTTGTCTGGGTTTTCCCAGAAGCTCCTAACCCGGTTTATCTCATCGCCTAATTCTTCTCTTGCTTTAATCATTGCGCGTACATGGTCGCCGCCGCTTTCCGCTGCGATCTTTTCGCTTGCGTCATTTCCGAGCACAATGTCCCATTCGAGGCCACTTGTTTTTCCCTTAATAACTTCTACGCAGCGTCGCAGAATGTCAATCTGATCGGCAGCTGCGCGTAGTGTCTTGAAAGGTACTAGGCGTGTCTCTGTAATGTTTATGTTTTGCGCTACTTGGTATTCGTAGCGTCGCGGTTCTGGTCTTCCGGTGAGTGGGTTTACCGGGTTGATTGCTCCCGGCGTAATTGGTATTCCCGGACCGAATGGAACTCCTGCTAATAGTGGGTTTCGTGGGAGAGCGGTTACTGTTCCGTAATTCTGGCCGATTGCCCCGGGTACTGCGTTGCGCATTTGCTGTTCGTTCATTACTACTGCGCCAGCTGGTAAATTCGGTGCTGCCTTTTCTACATCTGTTCCGGCTATTGCTTTTGCGATACGGCCGCGTAGACCCATTTGTATCTCCCCTGTTGTTGCCTCTTGTATTTCAGGCTTGCGTAATCATAGCAGTACCACACTTAAAACAACGCGACGCGCTCTTCGGCATTGGTAATCCGCAGCCGGTACAGAAGTTTGCTAGTGCTGAGAAATAACTAGCTGCGCTGCTCGTTCCAATTAGGCTACTAAATCCTTGTACCATTGCGTCTAATCTGTCCGGGCTATCTGCGCTATCCGGTGTCCAGAGTGTCATTTGCTCTTCTAATTTATCGAATTTACCGACGTGTTTAATTCTGCCTTGCTCGTACATGGCCGCTACCGGTTCGGCGCGCAGCTTCTTTCCGACGTGCGCTCTTACTTCTTGAATCGGTAGGCTCATGTCTACTTGGCGCAATACCGCACTAACCATGTCTCCTCCCTGATTTACTTCTACAAGGATTGAATCTGCTTTGTGATCTCGGAATACTGCTACGGCCTTTTGCGCCCATTCGTTAGGGCTTCCCTTAAATGAGTAGTCAGCAATAACGTATCCGTTGCCAGCTGCGTCGCTACCTAATACGATAATCCCGGTTTCGTCGCTGTCTTTTGTATTCGTTACGGCCGGGTCAATACTTACCGCTATGCGTGCTAATGGCGGTGCGCTCTCTATTCTGTTTCTGTCAATCACTCCCTTTGTCCAGAGTGCTCCCTCTACGTCGTCTAGTATCTCTCCGTATAATTCTTGCCGGCCGAGTCTTGTTCCGTTGTATCTGGCCTGTAATTCTACGAGTGCGCTTGGCGCTAGGTTGGCCGCGTTATCGAAGGTCGAGCCTCTAACTAATTTTACGCTGCCGTCGGTCTTAGCAATTAATTGTCTAATTAAAGGAATTGGCCGGGGAGTAGTGGTAATTACTGTCTTCGGGTGCTCTCCTAAGCGTAATCCAAACTGTAATTGGTCGTATGTATCCGGGTATCTCCATGCCGCTAATTCGTCGCACCACGCTCCATGATGTTGCGGACCACGCAACCGGTCAGGCTCGTCAGCTGAGAATAACTTTATCCGGCTTCCGTTAGTCAGCCTTATGTCTCCCGTTGATCTGTTGTAATAATCGAGTGCTCCGTACTGATGGAGTATCGGTATCAGCCCGGACTCTCCCTCCGCGCAGGTATCTCTCACGTCACCGAAGGTAGGTGCGATTACTGCCCATCGTGACCAATTCTGGGTTAGCGCTTGCCAGACTATCCATTCCGCAGCTGTTCGCGTTTTGCCAGCTCCGCGCCCGGCTAGGTATAGCCAAACTGTCCAGTCGTTATCGTTAGTCGGTAATTGCTCTGGTCTCGCTAATAACACTTCCCATGTTGCCCGGCGCGCCGCGAGATTGTCTAATGAGTTCAATAATTCTGGCTGTGTGCTCAATGAGTTGCTGACCCTCATAGACTGTTACCTCCGCTGTTATCTTTGTTGGAGCGTCTAGCCCTAACAATTTTGCTTCCCTGTCGCTTATTCGTAATGCTGCGTCTATTGCCCGTATGTCGCCGTCTTTAGCTCTTGGCCATACCGCCATGTGGAGCCGTTCCAGCCTGTCTAGTTGTATGTCTCGGTACTCTTCTAGGTGCGGCCTTACCATGCGCTCTGCGGCTCTCTGGTACATCTTGTACGCCCCGCTTGCGTTTTTGAATCCCGTTTCTAAGGCGATCTTCTCCCACGTTACGCCGGCTCTGCGTAATTCTATGATCTTTATTTCCTTCTCTAGCACCGCCGGTGGAGGTGTTTTTTTCCTGTTCATGCGTTTCCTTTTCCGTAGGATAAATAGTCTGCCATAACCTGAGTGATCTCGCTAGGCAGCAATCCTCCGGGTAGTGCGATCGCCCCGTATTCGTTTGCTAGGTTTCTGTGTTTTGTTGCTCTTCCCTTAGCCCATGACGGGTTTTGTGTCTTGCCCGTCTCTTGGCTTCTGGCTTCTCTTCTGGCAGCTGCGGTGCTGTCGTCTGTGTTTAGGTAAAAGATGTACAAGTTTCCGTACGACTTTGCTAGGTCGAAGTATGTCCGGCTTGCTAATCTGTCGCCTTCTCCGTAAATTGTTGCCCCGTCTTGCTCTGCGTCTTTGTAAAATTGTGGCATTAGTGTAATTACAGTATTACCCAGCGTATCCGTTCCGCTGAAATGTTCCCTATCCCAGCCCAGCGAATACACTTTGCCTATTCTTGGCGCTTCGTACTCTTGATACTTAAATGGCTTTGCGTACAGGTTGATCTTTGCCCAATTCTTTTGAAGCTCTTTAGTTAGCGTCGTCTTCCCGCTGCCCGGTTGCCCTATTAGGTAGATAGTGTCCATCTCATTGCCTCCCGTTTTGGTTCGCTGCCTACTATCCAGAACAATGTTTTGCCGTCTGGGTCATTCCACCAATCAAACGCCCCTATGTTTTTGTCCATGTACTGTAACGCCTTACCTTCGTAGGTAGGGTGAAATGTAATCCCGCTTTTCTGGTACGGCATTTTGTCCGAATACGCGCTGAACTTTGTTGCGTGTAAGTCGTAATGTAGTAGCAGTATCTGGCCGTCTGTCTGATGTTCGTCTTCTAGGTCTTTATGGTGTTCGTACTTACGCCGGTACTTGTCTCGTATTACTCCTCCTGTTGCCCGTTCAATCTTGGCCAGCCGCTCTTCGATCATGCGTAGGCGTGTTGGACCGATTCCGAATAGCGTTACCTTTCGAACATTTGTTCGATACTTGGCTAATCCATAGAGCACGCTTACGCAGCTGTTACAACTTCCCGCCGTTATTGCTAGGTGCGTTACTTCTTCCGGTATGTTTTGTACCTGATACGCGCCTACTTCGTGGAACGCTCTCACTTCGTCATCTGTCGCGTTATCGTCTACTGTAATTCCATAGTTCAATCTGTAATAGCCTTCGTACTCTGGTCTTGCCATTAGTTTAGTTACGTTGCTCTGGATTCCCGGGTTGTATGCCACTTTTCCAAATAAAAACTCTGCTCCTGCGTCAGCTGCGATTGCCACGTTTTCGTGTCTTACCGCTGTCTCTGGCTTCGTGCCGCCCAGTACGCAAGTGATCGGTAGGCCGTAATGTTTTGCTACCAACGCGCCCATGCTTAATTGTGGACTTAGTACGCTTGCCCCTGTAATAATTCCCGGCACGTCTAATTGGTTGAATAGGTATACCAGCTGTCGCAGTTTACTTCCGTTTATGCCGCCGTAGCCTAGAGGTGCGAAATAGTCTTCCCGCTTCCACCAAATCCCGTCGCGTAATTCAACCGGCGTGTAGTCGTACATGTGCTCTTCCCATTTAACTTTATCCCGGTTTATGCTTAATACCGGAAAGATTGAATCTGTCATAGCCATTCCCTTATTTTGCCTTTGTCTACTGCGTCGTTGTAATCGTTAGCGTACTCCGGATACTCTTTGTCCATCATAATCACTTGCCCTGTTGTTCGGTAATGGTTTTGTTTGATCGGGTGTAGCCCTAAGTCGTCTGCGCTGTCTTCAATTCTTAGGTGCGCCGGTAGGCAATCCCTTCTTGCCTCCCAGAAGATACTTAAATCCTCCTCCGGCCAATTCGTTTCGTTTTTCTTTATGCGCCCGGCCAGCATGTCGTTATACACATTTGGGTAACGCCGGTTAGGTCTATGCCAGCTCTTGTAAGTACAGAGTGTTGATTCAAGCGTGAAGTATGAGACGTCATACTCCCACGGCTTACCCTGCGCTCGCTGCTTGGCCTGTATTAGCAGCTCTTCGCCTTTGCTCTTTAATCCTTGTAACAATTCGTTACTGTATTTCCCGTCGAAATCTGGGTTTGATTTGTGCCAGTCGTATCTGTCTAGCCCGGTGACTATACATAACCCATTTCGGTGCGAGCGCGAGCCGCTTATGTCGTCAATAAATAGCGTGTCGCAATCAAACGGTACTCCGCTTATCCGTAAGTATTCTAGGTATGAGAAGGTGCTTAGCCGGCCGAACGTAGCAATCTTGCTGGCCTCTCTCCACATCTGCCCGAATCCCCAAGCAGCTGCGCCGTACCAGAAATCTCTCTGGTTATTCCCAACTAGCCCTATGTAACTTTGTATTGCCTCTTCTAGCGACTTTTTATGGTACCTGCGGTCTGTATCGAATTCTAGGCGTGCGTAATTCTCCCGGTAGAACGCCAGCAGCTCTCGGTGCTGTTCCGGCTTCGGGAATCGTTTATGAAGTATGTAACTGGTAACTGGGTTTTGCGTGTTGCCGTTTAAGAATGCGAACCACAATGCCTCTTCGTCGTTCCAGTTTAGTTTTTCTTTTAGGTACGGCA
>Ga0209550_10000478_pt1 | contig 37692 bp, 32 predicted proteins | sample LauGreSuBDMM15SN_2_FD_187567 | JGI IMG/M metagenome (GOLD analysis project Ga0209550, IMG submission 187567) | Freshwater lake microbial communities from Lake Michigan, USA - Su13.BD.MM15.SN (SPAdes) (version 5) | ecosystem: Environmental > Aquatic > Freshwater > Lake | place: Lake Michigan... | reverse complement strand
TTTCGGCCTTCTGCCCCTGTTTTTTCAGACGGGCTTGCGCGGCAGCGCTGTAGATCGACGCGAGCGGCGTCAGCAAAGCCGAGATCAGGCCCGGAGGTTTCCACCAAAATGACGGCGCGCGCATTACAAAAACTGAACCATGTTTTGCCCTATCGCCGCGCATCAAGGTGCATGCGAACCAGAAACGGGGCAATGGCCGCCATCGTCTTGTCGACCGCACCGCCCAACTGGTTGATTGCTTCCCCCGCAGCCTTCGCCATCTGGCGGATTTCGGCGGGATGGTCAAATAGATGCCCTACAGTGTCGGTGAGCATGTCCGGTTCCAAAATCGAAATCGCACCACCCGATTTTCCTAAAACGGCATAAATATCCGCAAAATTCTGGACATGCGGCCCGTGCACCAAGGCAGCACCGAGTTTAACCGGTTCGATCGGATTCTGACCGCCATGAGGAATGAGCGAGCCGCCCATGAAAACAATCGGAGCAAGCCGAAAAAAGAGGCCAAGCTCGCCGATTGTGTCGGCAATATAGACATCGGTCGCGCTGTCGGGCACGAGACCGGCAGAGCGGAGCGACGCCCGCAAACCGGCGCGTGTCGCAAGGGCTGCGATGGACTTGCCGCGTTCCGGATGGCGCGGGACAATCAACGTCAGGAGATCAGGGAAATACGCGGAGAGATTGGCATGGGTCGTCAATACGGCCTCGTCTTCTCCCTCATGTGTCGAGGCAGCAAGCCATACCGGGCGGTTCCCGACCAACGCTTTCAGAGCGGAAAGTTTCAATGGCGGTGCTGGGGGCGCAATACTGTCGAATTTCAGATTACCGGTTACCGAAACGCGTGGCGCGCCCAGACGCAACAATCTCTCCGCATCACTCTGGGTCTGCGCAAGGCAGATATCAAAAAGGGACAGAAGATGTTTCGGGACACGGCCGAAACGCTGCCAACGCCTGAAACTACGCTCGGACATCCGTGCATTGACCAGCAGGATCGGGATTTTTTTTCGTTTTGCTTCCAGCAGGAGATTTGGCCAAAGCTCCGACTCGGCGAACAGGATCAAGTCAGGACGCCAATGCTGGAGAAAGCGGTCAGCATAGCGCGGCAAATCGAGCGGAACAAACTGGTGCAAAGCACCAGGAGGTAGACGATGTTCGAGGATCTGGGCCGATGTGACAGTTCCCGAGGTGACAATGACAGACACGTCCTGCTTCGTCAGCTCCTCGACAATCGGCAACAGCGAGAGAACTTCGCCAACGCTCGCGCCATGAAGCCAGACAAGATGACCCGCGGGGCGTCCTCGCGTCGACTCGCCGCGTCTTTCGCCGAGCCTTGTCCGATCTTCTTTGCCCTTGCTCGCCCGGCGAAACAAGAATAACCGGGCAAAAGGTTCAAAACTCCCCGACAGACCGCGATAAAGACGAAGCCCGACCGGCAGAGTTTTCATGCGCGCTTACTCCTCGCGGCGGCACCCGGGTCAGCAACCCCGAGATAAGCGTAGGCACGACGATGCACCTCGTCAAGCCGAGCCTGAAGCAGCAAACGGGCCGCTTCAAGGGCAGTTTCATCCGCGTCACGTGCAACATGGATTGCGTCGCCAAGCATCACAATTCCATGCCCGAAAGGGAGGCAAATCGGCGTTCGGTCCCAATTCTTGAGGTCAATGCGTCGACTTGTGGCAACGACAATCGGGTAGATTGGGCGACCGGACAATTTTGCGAGTGCGATAATGCCCGGGCCGGCAATGCGTGCCACTTTCGGCACATCCGGCGTGAGCACAACCGAAGCGCCCTCTTTCAGCGCGGTCAGCATTGCTCTCAGGCCAGCCGCTCCGCCCTTTTTGTCAACTTGCTTCCTGCCGCCCCCCGATGCGCGAATCGGTTCCAATCCCATCGCAACGGAAGCAGCGGCAATCACGCCGGCATCACCATGCCGCGAGATCAGGACGGCGAAACGCAACCCCCGGCGATGCGCCAGAGGCAGCATGAAATTCTGGCCATGCCACAAAGCAAAAATGCCCGCCCCGTCGCGATCCAATTTGGCATAGAAATCCGGCGGATCGAATTCCAGACGATTGGTCGCCCGCACAAACCGCAGATAAAGCGATAAAAGCCAGCCAACACCAGCCTGCACAGCGCCATGTCGGAGAAATCGTTTCAGCATGCCTGTAAAATTTCCAACATAGGTTCAGCGGCTACCCGGCGCTTCGGGATCCAGCAGGCGATGCAGATGAACAATATAATACCGCATATGGGCATTATCGACCGTGGCCTGCGCCTTCGCTTTCCAGACCGCCCGCGCCGAGTCGTAATTCGGATAAACCCCCACGAGATCAAGCTTGGCGAGGTCAACAAACTCCGACCGTTCAAGATCCACCAACTCGCCACCAAACACCAAATGGGGCAGTTGCTTCTTAGCTGTAGCCATAAGGACAGTCCTCCGCGTCACGAAAAGGCAAACTGAACCGCTTACTCAAAAAACCTTGGCAGCCGTCTCGGAGCTCACGCTAAGGGCAACTGTTAGCTTGTGGGCAAGAGGTTTGTGGCCTGCCGCGATCATCCCGTGGATGGTCGATGGTTTGTTGTAGGAAGGGACAATGCCGCCGACCGAAAGTAATTCGCCCCCGGCCTCGTTGAGGATTGCGTGCGCCGCCGCAATATCCCAATCATGCGCGCCCGCATTTGCGATCCCCCCGTCAATCCCGCCATCTGCGACCCGCGCCATGCGATAGGCCAGCGAGTGGATGCGCGGCGCCCGCTCGAACGGACCGTGGCTCTCGTGCAGCAGATCAATCATGCGGCGCGGACCACCGATCCGCGCATTGCGGATTTCGGCCGTTTGCGTAACTTTGATCACCACGCTGTTCAATCGCGCACCCAAGCCACTCCCGGCATCAAAGGTTTCCCGCGTCACCGGTGCGTGAACGACACCCAGAACAGGGCGGCCTTGATCCACAACCCCGATCGCAATGGTCCAATCCTGGTCACCCTTGGCGAATGATCGTGTGCCGTCAATTGGGTCGACGATCCATACATGGCGGCTTTTCAGCCGGATGGGATCATCCTCTGTCTCCTCTGATGACCAGCCAAACGACGGCGCCAGTGCGCGAAGCTTTTCCTTCAGAAAACGGTCGACAGCAAAGTCGGCATCGGTCACAGGCGAGCCGCCATCCTTGTAATGGATCGCCGCGCTTGTCTGATGGCCTGATCTGAAAAAAGAGAGCGCAATGTCGCCTGCTTCAAGCGCTAGTTCGCGAACGCTGGTCAGCAGTCCAGGCAGTGTCTCGGTGAAGTCCGGTGAGATCGGTGTATTTACGAGGTGCATGAGGCTGTTTAACGCTCCCGGTTCGAAGCGGCAAGTAAAAGCGGCAAGTAAAAGCGGCAGGCCGGCAACTTAATCCGCCATCGCAACTGGAAATGAGTCCTCTTCAGCGCCATATCTTGGTAGTCCCGGTATTAACGGGAGAGTCACTGCATCCGCGGGCACGGCGCCGCTGGAACACTCGGAAAGACTGTCACAATGCCCCATCACGAAATGATCGACCTCAATATTGACGGCATGACATGCGCCTCCTGCGTCAGCCGGGTTGAAAAAGCTCTGGGGTCCGTTGCTGGCGTCCTGAAAGCTGATGTCAATCTCGCGACCAAGACGGCGCGGGTCGAGGTGACAGAATCCTCGGTGAAAGCGGCCGATCTGATCACAGCCGTCGATGATGTCGGCTACGGCGCCACCCTTGTCATTCAGGGTGCCGGCATGCGCCAAACCACTGAAAGAGCGCAAAAACGTGCGTCAAAGGCGCTCGCTCTGGCAATGATGGCGATGGTGCTTGTGTCCCCGTTTCTGTTCGGCATGGCGAGCATGGCTTTCGGCCTCGATCTGATGCCGCCGCCAGCGGCACAATTTGCGCTCGCAACTTTGGTCCAGTTTGGGCTCGGATGGCGCTTCTATGTTTCAGCATGGAAGGCGCTGCGTTCCGGCGTGGCGACGATGGATCTTCTGGTCGCACTCGGAACGACTGCAGCCTACGGTCTCAGCCTTTACATCTGGCAAATCTCCGACCTTGAGCATCAAACGATCTATCTCCAGTTCGAGTCGGCATCTGTTGTGATTGCCTTCGTCTTGCTCGGCAAATGGCTTGAAGAGCGCGCCACGTCCGAAACCACATCGGCAATCGCCGCGCTGGGACGGCTCAGCCCGTCGGAGGCCAGACGCGTTCGGGATGGCGTTGAAACAATGGTCGCTCTCGACGCGGTCAGGGTCGGCGACACGGTGATGGTGCGTTCCGGCGAGACAATCCCGGTCGATGGCGTCATTGTTGAAGGCACTGCGAGCGTTGACGAGTCCATGGTGACAGGTGAGAGCCTGCCCGTTTCCCGCGTCAAAGGCGATGCGGTCATCGGCGGCACAGTCAATCTTGATGGTCTCTTGATTGTTGAAACGCGCTCTATTGGCGCAGAAACCACGCTCGCCCGCATTATTCGCCTCGTCGAAAGCGCCCAGGCGTCGAAAGCACCGGTCCAGAAATTGGTCGACCGGATCAGCGCCGTTTTCGTTCCAATCGTCCTGATTATCGCCGTTCTGACGTTTTTTGGCGGGGTCTTTGTTGATAAAGGCGCGGAACAAGCGCTGATCAACGCGGTTTCAGTGCTTGTGATTGCCTGTCCCTGCGCACTGGGGCTCGCAACGCCGACAGCCATTCTCGCAGGCACAGGCATTGCCGCCCGGTTTGGCATTCTGGTGCGGGATGCCGCAGCGTTGGAACGCGCCGCGGGCGTCACAAAGGTCGTTTTTGACAAGACGGGTACGCTGACAACCGGCCACCCCGTCGTAACCGCCGTTGAAACAAGTGCCGCGATGACGCCTGATCAGGCGATCTGGCTTGCTGCTGCGCTTGAGGCCGGCAGCGAGCATCCTCTCGCAAAGGCGATCAGGCAAGAGGCCGAACACCGTGGCGTCACCGCTGAAAATTCGGTTGCCGATTTTAAAACAATCGTCGGTGGCATCACCGGAACCATTGGCGGCCAATCAGTTGTGTTCGGTAACAGAGCCTGCGTTGAAGCGCTCAAAATTGCGACCGGCGATCTTTTACCGAAAGCAGACTACTTTGCGTCCGAAGGGCGCGGCATCAGTTGGTTGGCTGATCGGGGCACAGGCAAGGCACTGGCGATCATCGCGTTCTCGGACGTCGCCAAGGATACCGCCCGTTCCGCGGTGGCCGCATTGAAAGCGATGGGGATCACGCCGGTTATGCTGACGGGTGACGGGCAAGGCGCTGCGGATCAAATCGCGCGCAATGTCGGCATTGAGAGCGTCTTTGCGGAAATCAAGCCGGCGGAAAAGGCGTCAACCATTGCGACACTCAAAGAACAGGGCGGCATCATAGCCATGGTCGGCGATGGTGTGAATGATGCCCCGGCGCTGGCAGCGGCTGATGTGGGGATTGCGATGGGGTCGGGCACTGCTGTCGCAATCGAGACCGCCGGAATAACCTTGATGCGCAGCGATCCCCGAATGGTATCCGATGCGATCCGCCTGTCAAAACGGGTCGTGATGACAATCCGCACGGGCCTGTTCTGGGCTTTCGCCTATAATGTGATCGGGATACCGCTCGCCGCTATGGGCGTGCTATCACCCGTATTCGCCGGAGCGGCAATGGCGCTTTCAAGCGTCAGCGTCGTTGGCAACGCCCTCACACTGCGCTTGTGGCGGCCTCAAGCGAATGATTGAAGCCTTCTCAACCTAATCCCCGAAGCTGAACGGCGAGATGTTGCGCACTGCCTCGTCGATGCGCAAACGGCGTTTCATGGGCGGCGCCGCGCGTTGCGCACAATTTGGTCGCTCGCATAGGCGGCAATTGACGCCGATTGGTGTCGTGACAGTCGATTTGAGATCGATACCGCGGGCATAAATCAGGCGGTGCGCATATTTGAGTTCGCAGCCAAGTCCGATGACGAATTGACTTTCGGCTTCACCCCAACCGGTCGATGCGCGCCGGGATTGGCGCGCCATCGAGAACCATTTGGCGCCGTCCGGCATTTCGATGATCTGCGTCAGGATTTTGCCCGAGACTTGAAAGGCCTCGTGGATATTCCAAAGCGGGCAGGTGCCACCAAATCGGGAAAACGGAAAGCTCCCCGCGGAAAACCGCTTCGAGACATTCCCCGCCTGATCAATCCGGATCAGAAAAAATGGTATTCCGCGCGCGCCGGAGCGACCCAGCGTTGTCAGACGATGGGCAACCTGCTCGAAACTGGCCTGAAATCTCGCCCCGAGAACATCCGTGTCATAGTCGACGCTCTCCGCCGCTTCGAGAAATTTGGCATAGGGCATCATGAGTGCAGCGGCGAAGTAATTTGCGAGTGAGACACGCAAAAGCGCCTTCGCCGGGCCATCCTGCGGCTCAAAACGGCCGGCGATTGATCCGATAACGCTCCCGAATTCGGTCAATCCGATTTGATACGCCACTTGAAAAGTACGCCCCGCCTGATCACTCATTTCAGACAACATCAGCCGCCGCCGGTGAAAATCAAATCGCCGGATTGAGCCGGGCATCACCTCGACAGGAAAGATCTGCACCTTGATTCCGTGATTGGCCTTCATGCGTTGGCAAAGCGCATCAAAAAGAGGTTCACCGCTTGGCACCGCTTCATTCCAGACAGTTTCCGCGGCTTCCTCAAGTTCGGGAAAGTGATTGTTCGCGGACTGGATCAGATCGCGAACCCGGTCAACCGGGTTATCAGAGCCGACCCCCTCGCTCCGGTCATGATCAAGGTCGGAAACGGATCCCGCCCCGCTTTCCGATGATCGCAAATCGGCATAGGCACTGTAGAGTTTTTGGATCGCCTCGCCGATGGAAGGCGCAAGCGTGGTCAGTTCCCGTAATTCGTCTTTTGAAACGGTCACGGAGCGAAACACGGGATCCGAAAAAATCTCCTCCATCTCTCCTGCAAGACGCGTCTCTTCCTCGCGGGCAAAAGAACGCGGATCGACATTATAGGCTTCTGCCAAACGGATCAGGACCTGCGCCGTAACGGGCCGTTGATTGCGCTCCATCAGATTGAGATATGACGTGGAAATGCCAAGCTCTCCCGCCATACCGCTTTGAGAGAGCCCCAATTCGCGGCGGAGACGCCGGATACGCGCCCCTGCGAGAATTTTTCGACCGGCCTCGATCATGGCTCACCTGTTTCAAAAAACATACAAAAATTTACAAATTAACAATAACACATTTTGTTAAATCATACAGTATGACTTTTTCATCAATTTGTCCATCTAGCGTATTTTGAAGTTTTAATTCTATATAAAATTATGAAAATCGGGTTTTACCAGATTTGAACTTTAGTAATCGGATCACCGATTTTGTAAAATAATGTGAACGATACCGTATACTGCAATGGGAGATACACATGACCAAAGCCACTTTTGACGATCTTGTCCCTCATGCCCCCAAAGGCCGTTTTGATGGCGTACGTCGAACCCATACGGCGGAGGAGGTTCTCCGGTTGCGCGGGTCCTTTCCGATTGCGCACACTCTCGCCGAGCGCGGTGCCAATCGGCTGTGGGAACTGATGAAAGACGAGCCCTTCGTGAATGCGCTTGGTGCCGTGACAGGCAATCAGGCCATGCAAATGGTCCGCGCCGGGCTCAAGGCAATTTACCTGTCGGGGTGGCAGGTGGCGGCCGATGCCAATACAGCTGGCGCGATGTATCCCGACCAATCCCTCTATCCTGCCAATGCCGGCCCTGAATTGTGCCGCCGGATCAACCGGACCTTGAAGCGCGCGGACGAGATCGAGCATTCTGAGGGCGGGGCGAAACGGGAGTGGTTTGCGCCAATCGTCGCTGATGCCGAGGCAGGCTTCGGCGGCCCCTTGAACTCCTATGAAATCATGAAGGCCTATATCGAGGCGGGCGCAGCTGGCGTCCATTTCGAGGACCAGCTCGCCTCCGAGAAAAAATGCGGCCATCTCGGCGGGAAGGTTCTGATCCCGACCTCGGCGCATGAGCGCAATCTCTCGGCAGCAAGACTTGCCGCCGATGTGATGGGCGTTGCGTCTGTCATCGTCGCCCGAACCGACGCCGAGTCAGCACGGCTGATCACCTCCGATATTGATCCCCGTGACCGCCCGTTTATCGAGGAGAACTCGCGGACGCCCGAAGGCTTCTATCGTTTGAAAGAGGGTACGGGTCTTGACCATTGCATCTCGCGCGGGCTCGCCTTTGCAGAACTGGCGGATTTGATCTGGTGGGAAACCTCACACCCCGACCTGAAGGACGCCAAGATTTTTGCTGAAGCGATCCAGAAGAAGTTCCCCGGAAAAATGATGGCCTATAATTGCTCGCCCTCCTTCAACTGGAAGGCCAAGCTGGACGAAGCGACAATCGCCAAATTCCAGCGCGAACTGGGCGCAATGGGCTACAAGTTCCAATTCGTAACCCTTGCCGGCTTCCACGCCCTCAATCACGGCATGTTCGAATTGGCACGCGGCTATAAGGACCGTGGCATGGCAGCCTATTCAGAGCTTCAAGTGGCGGAGTTCGCCTCTGAGGCCGATGGCTACACTGCAACCCGCCACCAACGCGAAGTCGGCACGGGATATTTCGACCTCGTGGCAACCGTCATTTCGGGAGGCCAGTCGTCAACCACCGCGATGGGCGAGTCGACCGAGAAGGCCCAGTTCAGCGGACATCAACTGGCAGCCGAATAGGCGGCCCTATTTTTCAAACGGAGGCTTCAATGGCACGAACACATGTGAAAGAGCGAACCGAGACGATGACATCCGAAATGGACGACGCCCAGAAGAGCGCCATCCGGATGTTGGCGAATGATCTTCACCGACTGAACCAGGCGGTCATGAAGGCGGTGGAAACCGGACTGTCCGTCGAACTGCAGCGGACAGCTCGACACCACGCCGAAGGTGGCTATTGGGGTGACCTGCTGATGCCGATTGTCGTCAAGCAGAAGTGATTTTTTGACCAAACTGGTAACAAAATCTACATGCGATCCGGATCGGGTCGCATGTTCCAGTGTTTGTACCAGTTAACTGGAACAGATAGGCCTATTTTTTCCACTGTATTTCCGTCAAATCATTGACTGGAATGGGTACGTTCTCCCACAATCCCGTGAGATTAGCGTTCCAGACGCCGCTCTTCGGCAGGAGGAAAAGGAACACATTGACACAGTCCTCGGAAAGAATTTTCTGAGCCTTTTCAATGAGTTCAAGGCGCTTTTTCTGATCAGTCGTCGCCGAAAGCTCTGTTATAACAGCCTTATACGCCGGGCTGTGGTAATCAAAGTAATAATCATCCCGTGCATAGATATCGAGATCAAGCGGCTCCACGTGCGAAATAATCGTCAAATCATAGTTCCGGCCTTTGAAAACATCCGATAACCATTGTGCCCATTCAACAGGAATTATTTCTACATCAATACCTACTTGTTTCAGCTGAGATGCAATGATCTCTCCTCCACGCCGTGCATATTCTGGCGGAGGTAAAACAAGTTTCAATTTGAAATCTTTAGGAATCCCTGCTTCAAGTAAAAGTTTTTTAGCTTGAGCCGGATCATAAGGATACCGCCCTGTCAGATCAATATAACCGGGGCTAGTTGGCGAATAATGCGACCCGATCGGCTGTCCGATACCGAACATCGCACCATCAATAATCGCCTTTCGATCAACAGCATAAGCTAATGCTTGGCGAACCCGAATATCATTCAGCGGTGCCTTGCCATTATTGATCGCAAGAATGGTTTTACCTTCTGTGTTCCCGATAACTACTTTGAATCTTGGATCAGAACGGAACTGGTCAAGGTTCTCGGGCGCCGGATAAATCGGGAAAGCATCGATATCCCCCGCCATCAAAGACGTGTAAGCCGCTGAAGAATCGGCAATAAATTTGATGGTAGCCCGCTCGAGCGCAACAGGTTTCCCCCAATAAGCTGGATTGCGCTGGAGCTCGACACTCGCACCCCGAATCCAGTTCTTGAAGATAAAAGGCCCCGTACCAATCGGATTTGTCTTGTTATTCTCGGCACTTACAGCCGAAACAATGACAGCGGCAGGCCATCCAAGATTAAACAAAAACGCCCCAGTCGGCCGCTTTAGTCTGATGGTGAGCGTCGCCGGATCGTTAACCTCGATGGACTCGATTGGTTCAAAAAGCACCTTTTGAGGGTTCACACTCGCATCACCACGGGCACGATCGAACGAAAATTTGACGGATTCAGCAGAAAACGGTGCTCCATCATGAAATAAAACACCTTTTTGCAGAAAAAACACGTAATTTTTGCCGTCCGGTGATATATCCCATGATGACGCAAGTGCGGGCTTTACCTCGCCGTTACGATCAATCCGTGTGAGCCCCTCAAAAATATTTGCATAACCAACCTCACCAATCGCAGCCGCCGCTCCCGCGGTCGGATCAAGGTGGGGAGGCTCAAGCCGGACGCCTATAATTACATCATTTCGAGGGGCGGCAGACGCAAACGCGACGCTTCCGATGAGAAGGCCTAGAGTTAAAAAAAGACATACAAGCGATTGAAGTTGTTTCAATTTTCATCCCCCCGGATTAGCTTATGTTGCAATGCAACAAATTGCTTTTAGATTGAGAGTATCACAATTGCAAGAACCCTCGATCTGACGGCTTAAACATCAATCCGTGTCATAACTTCGTCCGCGATGGCAAGCGATGCTGTTAGTCCCGGGCTTTCAATTCCAAACAGGTTGACAAGACCTCTCACACCATGAATTTCCGGACCATCAATCCTGAAATCCGGAGCCGGATCGTTAGGCCCAGAGATTTTAGGACGAATGCCTGAATAACCGGGAAAAAGTGCATTATCGGGTAACCCGGGCCAATAACGACGAATAGCAGTATCAAACCCATTGGCGCGCTTGGGATCAACATCGTATTCGATGGCATCCACCCATTCAACATCTGGTCCGAAACGCGCTTGTCCTGCAAGATCAAGTGTTAAATGGACGCCGAGACCATGCGTGTGAGGAGCTGGATAAATCAATCTGCTGAAAGGTGCTCTGCCGATCAAATTGAAGTAATTCCCTTTCGCATATCGTGTCTGAGGCACGAAGGCACGATCAAGACCGATCATTGATTGGGCCGCTGTCGACGCATGTAGGCCGGCGCAATTGATTAGTGATCCGCAATTGAGGCGCATCGGGTCTGCACCTCCAGTTTGAACCGTAATAGCGTTGCCGCCGACATCAGCGAATTGAAACGGAGTATTGAAGGCAATCATTGCTCCATGATCTTCGGCATCTCCCTGAAGAGCAAGCATGAAGGCGTGGCTATCGAGAATCCCGGTTGAAGGCGAATGCAGTGCAGCAATACAAGATAGTGCTGGCTCCATGCGTTGAGCAAGCTCTCCAGAGATAACGACAAGCTCCTCAACTCCGTTCACCAAGCCCTTTTGATGAAGACCTTCGATCGTCGATAGTTCAGAAGAGTCGTTAGCGACGATTAACTTTCCACAGCGACGATAGGGAACATGGTGATCGTCGCAGAAGCCATAAAGTAGCTTTCGACCTGCAACACAGAGTTGGGCTTTGAGGCTTCCCTCCGGATAATACAGACCTGCATGAATCACCTCGCTATTGCGAGACGATGTTTCTGTTCCAATGGCTTCGGTAGCTTCAATCACGATCACGGAGCGTCCGGAGAGCGCAACCGCACGCGCAGCCGCAAGGCCCACCACGCCCGCTCCGATAATAATGGTATCAATGTCGGTCACAATCCAGTTTCCCGTATCTCACCATTCTCGTTGCCGAAGTTATCGATTACGTCAAGCAAGTGTCGCCACGAGATTAAAGGTTCGACACTTGCGGGTTGTGAATTTCTAGATCAGATTAAGGAAAGGGTCCCCTTCATAAGAACGAAATTAAACTCCATGTCATTGAATTTATTTAACCTTTCTGGACGTCTCGCTCTCGTTACCGGATCAAGTCAAGGTATCGGCCTTGCCATGGCGGCTGGGCTGGCTCGTGCTGGAGCGCATGTTGTCCTGAATGGACGTGATCCGAACAAGCTGGAAATTGCAGCCAAAAGCCTCATTGACGAGGGGCTGACTGTATCGACTTCTGCCTTTGACGTTTCTGATTCGCACGCGGTTGAGATCGCTGTTGCCGCTATTGAAGAGAATATTGGCCCAATCGATGTTCTCATCAATAATGCCGGAAAACAACACCGCGGTGCAGCGGAAGAGTTCACTGATGAGGCTTGGCACGATATTTTTAAAATAAATGTTGATGGCGTTTTTTTCGTCGCTCGCGCAGTGGGGCGTCGGATGATTGTTCGCAATCGCGGCAAGATTGTTAATATTGGCTCGGTCCAAAGCGAACTCGGGCGCCCAACCATCGTGCCTTACACCGCGACAAAGGGCGCGGTTAAGATGATGACCAAGGGCTTATGTGCCGAATGGGCCAAACATGGCATTCAGGTGAATGCGATCGCGCCGGGCTATTTTGTAACAGAGCTCAATAAGGCTTTGGTCGAAAATAAGGATTTCAGTGACTGGCTTTGTAAACGAACTCCCGCAGGACGCTGGGGCAATGTCGAGGAATTGGTCGGAGCTGCAATCTTTCTGTCTTCCATGGCATCAAACTTTGTGAATGGTCATGTTTTGATGGTTGATGGCGGTTTGACAGCTAGCGTTTAGGACTGATTGGGTTCATTAGAATTTTTAACTTCAATAAAAAACTGAGGATGATGCAAATGAGCAAGCCATATGACGATATTCTTCCGACACCCTTTGAAGTGCTCGATAAGCGTGCAGCGGGATTGTTCAATGGTACGGCCAAGTTGGAGCGTCTTTATGTCGGTTGCCGTTGGGCTGAAGGTCCCGCTTATTTTCCGGCCGGGCGTTATCTGATCTGGTCCGATATACCGAATAATCGGATTATGCGTTATGATGAAACGGACGGAAACGTGTCTGTGTTCCGGTCGCCTTCCAATAATACAAACGGCCATACCGTTGATCGGCAAGGGCGGCTTATCGGCTGCGAACATCTCGGTCGACGTGTGTCACGAACGGAGATTGATGGCTCTATCACTATTCTCGCTGATCGTTTTGAGGGCAAACGTTTTAATTCGCCCAACGATGCTGTTGTAAAGTCGGATGAGTCTATTTGGTTTACCGATCCTGCTTATGGAATTGATTGGGACTATGAAGGCGAGCGCGCCAAAAGTGAAATTGGCGGATGCCACGTTTACCGTATTGACGGCAAAACCGGAGCGATAACTCAGGTAGCAACTGATTTTGTCAGGCCAAACGGTCTCGCATTTTCACCCGATGAAACAAAGCTTTACATCGTAGATACAGGCGCAACTCATGTCGAAAATGGCCCGCGGCATATGCGCGTGTTCGATGTTGATGGTGCCAAACTCAAGAATGGTAAGCTGTTTGCAACCTGTACAAATGGTCTTTTTGACGGATTCCGCGTGGACGAAGATGGCCGTATTTGGACCTCTGCAGGCGATGGCGTGCATGTATATGATCCGGACGGCACCATGATTGCGAAGGTTAATGTTCCTGAAATAGTCGCAAATGTTTGCTTTGGCGGACGTCATCGAAGCAGACTTTATATCTGTGGGACGACTTCTCTGTATTCATACTTTACGCTAACCCGAGGTGCTAAGACATTTTGATTTGTTGCAGAAAACTACTGTCCCGCGTCTGTTTTGTCGCGGGACAGTTAACTTCTAAACTCACATGGCCCGTTTTTGCTCGGACGTTGAAATTCCCAACAAAGCATATAGCGGACAAAATCCGACAAGCGCCGTGAGGATTGGTACAATTCCGATCCATCCGATCCAGCCCCACTCCGTCGCCGGAACACCAATCGGGATTGCAAATGCAATCAAAATCAACCCGAGAACGACCCTAACGGCACGGTCAATAGGCCCCATGTTTGTATTCATGTCTTAAACTCCCTTTCTTGCCATCGGGAAGGGGGAGAGTGGACGATCAGAACTCTCAGGTCGCTGATACAGATCAACCGAGCCCTTAAATTATCAGTCGATCGATTGACCCTGTTTTCTCAGAGTTGACCCACGAATGATCCAGGCCAAAACAAGCACAACAACGACACCTGCGATTGAAACCGGCAGTTCAACAGCCTTGATCGTTTCTTGGGCCGTAATCGTTCTAAGCCAGGGATCGCTGACAGCCATTTTTCCAGCTACCCAACCGAGGAGGCCGGCCCCTAGCCAAACAAGCAGCGGGTAGCGCGAAATCAGGGCAAGCAATAATGTCGAGCCACCAATAATCAGAGGAATCGACAAGAGGACACCAAACACGATTAAAGAAAAATCACCGTCAGCAACGGCCGCGATTGCCACAACGTTGTCGAGGCTCATCACAAGATCTGCAATCGCAATGGTTCGCACCGCATGCCAAAGTTTCTCGGGCGCGGGGATTGTATCGTGGTCGCTGCTGCTCTCATCAAGGATTAAACGAACCGCAATCCAGATGAGTAGAGCACCACCAACAAGTTTAATGAACGAGATTTCAAGTAGTTGGACAACAATAAACGTGAAGGCCAAACGCAGACCGATTGCAACACTGGCACCTAAAACCATTCCAATGCGCTTTTGCCGAGGCGGTAGAGCTCTACACGCCAGGGCGATTATGATCGCATTGTCCCCCGAAAGAAGAAGATCAATCCAGAGGATCTGTAGTACAGGCAAAAATTGAAATGGTACTATTTCCATGCTCAACGACCTAACTGAGTTATCAGGGTAATGCAATTAGTGAAATATGCACGGTTCGAATCGTCGTTGGCCAAGAAATCAACTCGCTCTCGTTCACAGGGGACGAACAGCGATAACTCCTTCGGGATTGGCTAAACTGAAAGAATTGCGGAGTACTCGACCAAAGCCAGGCGCTTCAATCTCGAAAACATCGCCCGCTTGGGTTCGAATGCCGTCGGCGAAGGAGAGGGTAGCTGTACCAAAATAATGCACGTGAATATCACCGGGAACGCGGTGTCCTGAATACTTGAAATGGTGATGTTCAAGGTTGGCAAGTGTATGAGACATATTAGCCTCGCCGGTCAGAAACGGCTTTTCAAAAATAATGTCGTTGCCACGCCTGATCCTGCTCGTTCCTCGAATATCGGCAGGCGGCGTACCAAGCAGGAGCTCTGGCCCAAATGAACTTTGCCGTAATTTGGAATGCGCCAACAATAGGTAATTTTTACGCTCAGTGACGTGGTCAGAGAATTCGTTACCAATAGCAAAGCCAAGGCGGAACGGTGTGCCGTCTGGCCCAATAACATAAAGCCCGGTTAGTTCCGGCTCTTCACCGGCATCTTCGGCAAATGCTGGGCTGATAAGCGGTTGTTCTGGTTTGGCGAGGAATGCGCCGGTTCCCTTGTAAAACCACTCTGGTTCGGTGCCCACGTTCCCGATGGAAGGTTTGCCTCCCGCAAGACCCGCGCGAAACATCTTCATAGAATCGGTCAGCGAACTCTCATCGGCTTCGGCGACTGTCTTATGCATTTTATCGCGCGTATCGGCACTGCCCAAATGGGTCAGGCCTGTTCCTGTTACAATAATGCGGCTCGGCTCTCGATGATCAATAGGAAGGAGAATACGCTTTTCATCGATGATGGCGTTATAATCGACCGTTTCGGTACCAAGGCGCGAGACAATCAATGTGCCGAGAGCAATATTTGCCGCGATAGCTTCAAAAGCAAGCCCGTAAGTCGAGTCGGCTTGTTCAATAATGGTAAGTTTTGTGCCGTCGGGGGAAGGAACTCCGACTCGCCGATGACCGTCTTCATCTATGAATTGCACGAGGCGCATGTGACTTTTCCTGACAAATAGAATTTCTTACATTTCTATCCTGAGTGCAACGCAGCTTGATGACAAGATCGAATCGAGTGGATCACGAGGAAATTACTGGGACGTCCGCTTTGTTCCTTGCTAAAGTTAATCTGTTCATTTGAACGGAAGCGTTCGCCACTGTTCGAAGTAGCGTTTGTATAGCCAAGCTAAGGAAAACCCTATGCCCCGTTTTGCAGCAAATCTCTCGATGATGTTCACAGAATGGACGTTTCTTGATCGTTTTGGTGCAGCTGCCGATGCTGGATTTGACGCGGTTGAATATTTGTTTCCGTATGAGTTTAAACCCGATGAGATTGCCAAACGTCTTCAGGTTCACGGATTGACTCAGGCGCTGTTCAACATGCCGCCCGGGGATTGGGGGAAGGGCGAAAGGGGTATGGCAGCTATCCCGGGCCGCGAAATTGAGTTCCGTGACGGAGTTGCAAAGGCATTGGTTTATGCTGCAGCAACAGGCGTTAAGCGTCTTCACATGATGAGTGGTATGATTGAGCCTGACAGGCCCGATGCAGTGAAAACCTATCGAGATAACGTTGCTTATGCTGCTAGAGAGTGTGGCGTATATGGTATTGATGTTCTTCTGGAGCCGATAAACGGGCGAAATATGCCCGGTTATTTCATGAATGATTTCAATAAGGCGACCGCATTGATTGGCGAGCTTGCATTATCAAATGTCAAATTGCAGTTTGATATTTATCATCGGCAGATTATTCATGGCGATGTGACGATGGCGCTGCGGGCGCTGATGCCGATCACCGGTCATATCCAAATTGCAAGTGTACCGTCGCGCCATGAACCGACGACAGAGGAACTCAATGATGTATTTCTGTTCTCGGAGTTGGATCGACTGAACTATTCGGGGTTTGTCGGGTGCGAGTATAACCCCCGTGCAGGAACACTTGATGGCCTTGGTTGGTTTGTGCCTTACCGTCGCTAGATATTTACAATCTTGCAAGAGGATCTTGGTGGGCAAGTCGGGAGAGCAGATAATCGACTTCTGCCTTTGCAGTTGCAGTTAGTCCTGCGCCTGGTTTGCGCTGTGCGTCTGACGTCAGAATACCGCGACGCATGAGCGTGTATTTTCTGACGGCAAGACCAATGCCTTGTTGCTGCTCATATCTCAAGAGCGGTAAGTGCGCATCGAATAGATCATGCGCCTGATCACGCTTTCCGGCTCTTGAAAGCCGGACGATGTCGATGAGTAATTCCGGGTAGGCGTAGCCGGTCATGGCACCGTCTGCCCCACGCTCCATCTCGAAATCGAGGAACAATCCGCCATTTCCAGTAAGAATCGAGACATGGCGCAGAGAACCATCGGCTTCGTATTTGCGGAGCGTTGAAATTTTTTCCAACCCGGGCCAATCTTCGTGTTTGAGCATAACGCAGGAGGGATTATCCATGATGATGCGGCGTATAACTCCCGGTGTCATGATAACGCTGAGGGTTAGTGGATAATCCTGAATGACGAAGGGAATATCAGCGCCAATGGCTTCAACTGCCTGTGCATAATAGGTGACAATCTGGTCATCTGTGCGCAAAGAGGGCGGTGGCGCGATCATCACGCCAGCGGCGCCTTTCTCCATAACCGACCGAGCTAGCGTGCGCATGGCAGCAAAACCGGGGGCAGAAACACCGACGATGAAGGGCAGGTGTTGGGCACGGACAATGCAGCGCTCTGCAAAAGCCATTGCTTCGCTCTGATCGAGTTTTGGCGCTTCGCCCATAATGCCGAGGATTGTGATGCCGTTCGCGCCTGCCTGCAGATAATGATCGATCAGTCTGTCAGTGCTGAAATCGTCCACACGGCCGTCCGGCAAGAATGGAGTGGGCGCGATAGGAAATACGCCTTGGGCGGCGGTTGTGAGCATAGTCAATCTCCGAAATTTCAGAATTTTAGCGTAAAGGTAGCCTAGCCTATGAGCAAGTAGACCAAATTGTGAGCTAGTGAAAATCACGCGATTTTGGTAATATGCGTACATCGCGTGGATGTGGGCGGGTGCCCTCAGGAATAGGTCGCTTTACCTCATCGGCGCGCGCCAATGATGTTGGCATCGTCTCACCGGACAGATGTGCGAGAGCCGCTGTGCGGTCGGTTATTGTTTCAACAACGAGATGAACTATTCCCTCGGGGCTTCTTTGGATTCGGGCATCAACGCAGACAAGGCGAGCGCCCATCACCACGCGACGGAAGCGTTCCATCAGACTTGGCCAGACTACGAGGTTTGCGATGCCGGTTTCATCCTCAATCGTCATGAAGACAACACCTTTCGCACTGCCGGGCTTTTGACGGATCAGGACAATACCGGCGGCCTTAACCCTTCGACCGTGCGGGAGACTAGCCATAGTTATGCAAGGTGAGATGGATTCTCCGGCAAATATATCACGAAGAAAAAGCATAGGATGGCCTTTGAGCGATAGGTGTAGTGTTTGATAATCAGCAACAACATGTTCGCCCAGTGGCATGGGAGAGAGTGTTACGAGGGGTTCTTCAGCAAGTTCGTCCGCGTTGGCGGCCTCGAATAAGGGAAGTGTTTCAGCATCAGGCAGACGACGTACCTCCCATGCTGCTTCGCGCCTATCGAGATCAAGCGAGCGCATGGCATCTGCTTCTGCGAGCAAAATTAGGGCGCGGCGTGGCAATTTTGCTCGGCGTTGCAGTGTTTCCACATTCGGGTAAAACGCACCGCGCGCAGTATCTATGCGATTAGCCCATTCATTGCGAAAGCCATCAATCTGACGAAATCCGAGTCGAAGAGCAAGCAGACCATCAACTCGCTCTTCAAGCGTATTATCGTTGAGGCTGGCGTTGATATCAGGTGGACGGATTTCGACTTGATGGTCGGAGGCGTCGCGAACGATTTGTGCGGGGGCATAAAAGCCCATTGGTTGGCTATTAAGTAGGCCTGCCGCAAATGCAGCGGGATGATGGCATTTCAACCAAGCTGAAGCATAAACGAGCAGCGCAAAAGAGGCGGCGTGACTCTCGGGAAATCCGTATTCGCCAAAACCTTCAATCTGCTTGAAGCATCGCGCCGCAAAATCAGGATCATAGCCACGATGGACCATGCCATCGATCATTTTTTGCTGAAACAGATGAATTGTCCCGACACGCCGGAAAGTCGCCATAGCACGCCGGAGTTTGTTGGCTTCATCGGGTGTGAATTTTGCAGCCTCAATTGCAATCCGCATCGCCTGTTCCTGAAACAAGGGAACGCCGAGTGTTTTGCCAAGTACACGCTCGAGTTCATCCGCTGGGCCATGAGCAGGAGATGGAGAGGGGAAATGCACACTTTCTTTTCCCTGCCTGCGTCGTAAATACGGGTGTACCATGTCTCCCTGAATGGGGCCCGGCCTGACAATCGCTACTTCGATAACAAGGTCATAAAATGTCGCAGGTTTTATGCGCGGCAGCATATTCATTTGCGCCCGGCTTTCGACCTGAAACACGCCTACGGAGTCGGCTCTTTGTAGCATGGCATAAACAGCAGGATCCTCCCGCGGGATGGTGGCGAGATCGTATCGTTTTCCACCATGCTGGGCGATCAGATCGAGCGCCTTGCGGATACAGGTCAGCATACCGAGAGCTAGAATATCGACTTTCATCAGGCCGAGCGCGGAAATATCGTTTTTGTCCCATTCGATAAAAGTACGATCGGCCATAGCTGCATTGCCGATGGGTACGGTTTCATCAAGGCGACCACGCGTTAGAACGAATCCGCCGACATGCTGCGAGAGATGCCTAGGAAATCCTTGAATTTCCATTGCAATGGCAACAGCTCGACGGATCATGGGATTGGTGGCATCAAGTCCGGCCTGTTGGATTTGGCTATCGGAAATTCCTTTGCCCCACGATCCCCAGACTGTATTGGCGAGTGTAGCTGTGACATCTTCAGTTAGTCCAAGTGCCTTGCCGACATCGCGGATTGCACTACGCGGACGGTAACTGATAACAGTCGCGGCGAGTCCAGCGCGCTCGCGGCCATAGCGGTTATAAATCCATTGGATCACCTCTTCGCGGCGCTCATGCTCAAAATCAACATCGATGTCAGGCGGTTCACGACGCTCTGCGGAGACAAATCGTTCAAACAGAAGGTCTATTTCGGCAGGATCAACAGAGGTGACACCGAGACAGAAACAGACAGTGGAATTAGCTGCAGAACCGCGCCCCTGACAGAGAATGTCACGGGAGCGTGCAAACGCGACAATATCATTAACAGTTAGAAAATAGGGCGCATAATCAAGCTGTTCAATCAGATTAAGCTCTTTGTCTATGGTTGCTTTAATGGCGTCCGGTATACCATTCGGATAGCGTTTCGCTGCGCCCACCCATGTGAGATCGATAAGATGCTGCTGCGCAGTTTTGCCATCTGGCACCGGTTCATCCGGATATTCATAACGTAGCTCATCGAGCGAGAAGCGGGCACGGTCAAGAAAGCGTATTGTTTCCGAAACGGCTTCCGGGGCATGCCGGAAGAGACGCACCATTTCTTTGCTGCTTTTCAGATGACGCTCGGCATGTGCCTCGAGTTTGCGGCCGATTTTCTCAATAGGCGTATGTTCGCGAATGGCCGAGAGCACATCCTGAATGATACGACGTTCGGGGATGTGATAAAGTACATCGTTGATCGCGATCAGTGGAACGTGATGTGCGGAAGAAAGTTCGGACAGTTTCGCAAGTCGCTTTTTGTCTGATCCATGGTGCGGCATGCTTGCACCAAGCCATAAAGAACGGTGCAGAAGCGGAGCAAGATTAGCAAGAGAACATTCAAACCCAGAAGTGAGTTTTATTGGGGCCATCAAGATAAGAAGAAGTCCTTCTTTATGCTCCAGAAGATCCTCTAGACATAGAAGACAAGCCCCCTTTTCAGCACGGCGCTTGCCGAGCGAAAGAAGCTTTGAAAGCCTGCCATAGGCTGCACGATCTTCAGGATACGCGAGGATATCGGGCGTTTCATCCGCAAAGACAAGACGACAACCGACTGCGAGTTTAAGCCCTGCCGCGCCTGCGCCGATTTCTTTTAGGGCAACGTGCGCTCTCACAACACCGGCAAGCGAATTTCTGTCGGTAATGCCAATTCCTTTCAGATCCAGCTTTGCCGCTTCTGCAATAAATTCTTCCGGATGTGATGCGCCGCGCAAAAAGGAGAAATTTGTTGTTGTGGCGAGCTCGGCATAAGGAGTGGTCACCCGAACAATCCATGCATGAACCATTTCGGCATTGTGGTTTCACGCCCAAAGAGGCCTTCCCGATATACCCAAAATCTGCGACCTTCTTCATCCTCTAGACGAAAATAATCGCGTGTCATCATATCCTGTTCACCACGCCACCACTCTGGCGCAATCCTTTCCGGGCCTTCAGCTTTGACAACGGCATGAAAGACGCGTCGCCATCTAAATCGGATGGGCGCACTATCGGGAATCTCGGCAATAACGTCGATGGGTTCTGGCGGCTCAATGAGCCGGATTGGACGTGTCGGTGGCTCTTCGGGCGCCAGCACCTCATCCCAATCTATAGTCAATGCGGCATTGCCGTGTTGGGCAGGTATGCGCTGCATAGCACGTTCAGGTATGTGGGTATTGCGTGGCATGAGGCGCATGACACGGTTGGCCCCAAAGCGGGCACATAGGCGGTCTATCAGTGCGCTTAATTCTTCCTCTATACCATCACGTCCATCGAACCCGGGTTCGGCAATATCCTGTCGCTCTGTCTTTGTGGCTGAGAGACGGATCACATCAAAGCCAAAGCCTGGGTCTAGAGGGTCTGATAATGTATCAAGCTTTTCCTGAAATAGCCGCATAACACCCTTTGGATCACGTAGAGGACGCGCTGTTTCAACAGTAAGGCGACGTACTGCGCCATCAGTACGGAAAAATGTGAGTTCATAGCAGCGTCCGCCTTCACCGTGCTTTTCGAGAAGCCGCGCTAGATCTGCAGCAAGAGTCAGAATGGAGCGGTGAATATCATCATCGTGGCCTATGGGTTCGGCGAAGTTTCGTTCGGCAATATAGGTTGGCACCGGTCTCCGGGGTGAAATTGGCCCAATGATATGCCCTTGCACACGATCAAGCTGGATCAGAAGGTCGCGTCCGAAACGCGCTGCCAGCGGCGCACGCGGCTGGCGTGCTACATCCTCAATCCGTTTCATCCCGAGTCTGGATAAGGAGAGAATGAGATTTTCGCTGATGCTAAGAGCGGCGAGAGGAAGCTGTGCTACTCGTTGAGGTTCCATGCCAGGTTCTATAATCCTGCTATCACCAAAACTGGCGATAGCGCGCGCCGCCTCAGCCGTTCCGGCAATGGCGGCGCATGTTGTAAAGCCCTGCGCAGCAAGGCGGGTTTTGATATCAGCAAGCAATGCTACCTCACCACCGACAAGATGGCTTGCACCTGTAATATCCAGCACCAATCCGTTATTTTGCAGTAGTCCGATACATGGCGTGTAACGCTCGCACCAGTCAGCAATATGTTCGAGCATTGCACGATCAGCTTCAGTGTCGCTTTCAGCCACGAGTAGTGTGGGGTGCAAGGCGCGCGCCGTAGCCAATGTCATACCTAAACTTAATCCGGCGCGATTTGCCACGGCATCAAGCGCCTCGATTACGTTAGTGCCTTTGATCTTACCTACAACCACCAGTGGCATGTCATCCGGCGTTACGCAGTGCGCCTGATAGGGATTTGCTTGCCGTGCGCGGCGATGTAACCGATCGGTTGATAGCCTCGGTAGGACGAGCGACAGAAAGCGCTGCGGGTTTGAAGATACGCTTTGCATGGTTCCACTCCATTATCCACGGGCCATCGGGCTCACCCGCTCCGGCCTGTCTGTTCAAGGTTAGGGCCACTTTGAAAATAGGATTTCCGATTCCGGCGTTCGTGCCGGTAGCACCCTGCTCCGGGTTGCTTGATGCTGCCGAAATTGCCCAGCGCGTGCGGGCAGACCCAAGTGCTACATGCCCGCCACTACGGAGCGTAATTAATGCTACGTTTGATGCTTCGGCAGCCAATATGAGGCGTCGTGTTGCAGTCAGGTCGAGAGCCTTCGGATCACCCCATGGCTCAAAGAGGACGGATGAAAGTGCCGAACAGCGCACAGACTCTTCAGTGGCACGCAGTGCTTCGCGTATATCTCCTGTCATGACCAATATGAGACGATTAGGATCCAGACCGAATGCAGCAAGTCCCGGTCCATAGGGTTCTCCAGTTTCTTTCCCGGCCATGCCCTGTCGTACCCAGACCCAATTGGTTTTTTGGCAAGAAAACAGTGCCACAAGCCCTAATGCAAAGCCGCTTGCTGCAGCGCCATCTTGCGGGTTGACAGGCAGGATATCATGCAGCGCTCCCCGCATTAATCCTCCGCCCAATGCCGAATCAACGATGGCATGTCCGGTTGAAATCCTAGCGTGCTGTTTAGCAGGTAAAATAATATGCCCCTTACGCCCAATCCGGTCGATAGAGTGTTTTAGATCTTCAAAAATAACACGCTGAACTGACATGAAAGGGCCTGATGATTAGTTTTGTTCACTTTATGTTCTAATAGATTCCAGTCTTTATGCGGCAAGTCAAGGGTGATGTAGAATATGGTTCAAGTAAAAATATGTGTAACGTAAAAGCGCTCATTCTATCAAATTTGAATATATTTTTTCGATCCGAATCCTGACGATCCTAAAAAATGAATGTGAAATTTACCTCCGGGGCTTGATCATCAATGTTTTCGATGGCGTAATCTGACAACATATAACAACCGATAAGGACGACTTTAACTTCAAGGGGGAACCACCATGGCGAGCACGATCAAGGGACCGGCACTTTTTCTGGCGCAATTTGCGGGCGACACCGCGCCATTCAACTCGTTTGACTCGATCTGCAAATGGGCTGCCAGCCTCGGATATAAGGGCGTCCAGATTCCGACATGGGACGGGCGGTTATTCGATTTGAAGAAAGCGGCAACCTCGAAGACCTATTGCGACGAGATCGCCGGAACGGCCAAGAAGCACGGCATCACGATCACCGAATTGTCGACGCATCTTCAGGGGCAATTGATTGCCGTCAACCCGGCTTTTGATGAAGCGTTCGATGCCTTCGCGCCGAAGGAAGTGCATGGCAAGCCGAAGGCGCGGCAGGCATGGGCCGTTGATCAATTGATGATGGGCGCGCAAGCCTCGAAAAATCTTGGCCTCCATGCGAGTGTGACATTCTCGGGCGCGCTCGCCTGGCCGTTTGTCTATCCATGGCCGCAGCGCCCGGCAGGCATGATCGAAACCGCTTTCGCGGAACTCGCCAAACGTTGGAAACCTATTTTGAATGCCTATGACGAAGTCGGCTGCGATGTCTGTTACGAGATTCATCCGGGCGAAGATTTGTTCGACGGGGCGACGTTCGAGATGTTCGTGGATGCGGTGAAGGGCCATAAACGCGCGTGCATCAATTATGATCCGTCTCATTTTGTGTTGCAGCAGCTCGATTATCTGGCCTTCATCGATATTTATCACGAGCGGATCAAGGCGTTCCACGTCAAGGATGGCGAGTTCAACCCGACCGGCCGTCAAGGCGTCTATTCGGGATATGCAAGCTGGATGGAACGGGCCGGACGGTTCCGGTCGCTGGGTGACGGGCATGTTGATTTTGCAGGTATTTTCTCAAAACTGACGCAACACGGCTATGACAGCTGGGCCGTTCTGGAGTGGGAATGCTGCCTCAAGCATCCTGAAGATGGCGCAAGGGAAGGCGCGGAATTCATCAGCAATCACATTATCCGGGTGACGGAAAAAGCCTTTGACGACTTCGCCGGCGGGGAAACGGACAAGAAGCAGATCAAGCGCATGCTCGGCATTCGCTGAACGGCATCCTGAGGGAGAAGAATAATGGCGATAACCGGAAAAGATGACGGAAACGCAGGCGGACGTATCCGCCTCGGCATGGTCGGCGGGGGCGAGGGTGCCTTTATCGGTGCGGTGCACCGTCTGGCAGCTCGCATGGACGATCATTATACACTCGTTGCAGGCGCGCTGAGTTCGACACCGGAGAAGGCGCTCCGCTCCGGGGCGGTACTCGGGCTTGATCCGAAGCGGACCTATGGTGATTTCGAGGAAATGGCCAAGAAGGAAGGGCGTCGCAAGGACGGGATCGAGGCCGTTGCGATTGTCACGCCGAACCATATGCATGCCGGCCCAGCGCTTGCGTTTCTGAAAGCGGGTATTCATGTCATCTGCGACAAGCCGCTGACAACGACGTTGAAAGAGGCGTTGAAGCTCAAATCAGCCGCGGAGAAATCGGGTAAAATCTTCGCGGTAACGCACAATTATACAGGCTATCCGATGGTGCGGCAGGCCCGTGCAATGGTTGCTTCGGGCGAGCTCGGCGATATCCGTGTCGTGCAGGTGGAATATCCGCAGGACTGGCTTGCGGAACCGCTTGAGCAATCGGGCCAGAAACAGGCCGATTGGCGAACGGATCCTGCGCGTTCGGGCGCTGGAGGCTGCATCGGCGACATCGGCACGCATGCCTACAACCTCGCCGATTTTATCACCGGCATTCCGGTGCTCGAAGTGTCTGCCGAGCTTACGACCTTTGTCGCTGGGCGCAGGCTTGACGACAATACTCAGGTGTTGATGCGCTATGCCAATGGTGCGCGGGGTTCATTATGGGCGAGCCAAGTCGCAGTCGGCAATGAAAACGGCTTGCGTATCCGGGTTTACGGCACGAAGGGCGGGCTCGCTTGGTCGCAGGAAAATCCGAATTATCTCCAGTGGTCGCCACTCGGGAAGCCGACGCAGACGATCACACGGGGTGGCGCTGGCGCCGGCGCGGAAGCGGGCCGGATGACACGCATTCCTCCGGGCCATCCCGAAGGCTATCTCGAAGGGTTTGCCAATATATACTCAGAGATTGCGCATGCCATTCACGCTGCGCGCGCGGGCAAAAAGCCGGATGCTGCTGTAACCTTCCCGACGGTCGATGACGGCGTGAAGGGATTGGCTTTCATTGAAGCGGCCGTCGCATCATCGTCAAAAGGCGGACGCTGGATAAAAATATGATTTTGCTCAAACGCGCTAAGGGCTCACAATCATGTTCTTAAGCGATAATTTCCAGAAATTAAGCGTGTCTCGACATTAGAAATCTAGGGCCTGACATAGATAAGGTTGAAGTATTAATACTTTGATGTTGACTCAGTTTACTGGTGCCGCAGGGGAGGATTGAACTCCCGACCTCACCATTACCAATGGTGTGCTCTACCACTGAGCTACTGCGGCATTTCAAAAAACGGTCTGTGATAAACAGCCACTTCAAATCGCGCGGGACACTGCCACACGGGCGGGTTGCGTGCAAGTCGTCTCTATCCAATTTTGGAAACGAGAATTTTATCGCTCGTTAGGAAGCTTAGTATGGGGCGTCAAAACTTTTAACAAATTTGCTAAAGAAGCTATTTTGACTTGTGTTCGTTTGGGCGACACCCTAATCCTGCAATATTACGGCCTCAGATGGGAGCCAGCTTGTGGAAAATGACAAAAAGCGAATTGAACGATTGGCTGAAGCACTTCGGGATAATCTTAAGAAGCGAAAGGTGCAGCGTCGCGCAAAAGTGGGAAAGAATGATTTTATTGCGCCATCAGACTCCGAAATACCCACTTATCAAAGTCCCAAAGATCAAATTAAGTTGCGGTGCTCTATTATTTAAATTGTAAAGCGACCAACAAATAAGAGAAGTCAGCGCCTTTCACTGGCGATCAGGAGTATTTTATGGATCGGATTCGCATTAGTGGCGGCCGAAGGCTTGAGGGGTTCATCCCAATCTCCGGGGCGAAGAATGCTGCCTTGCCACTCATGATCGCAAGTCTTTTGACGCGCGAAACTATGACACTGCACAACGTACCACGTCTTTCCGATGTGCGATTGTTGATGCGCATACTTGGAAATCATGGTGTTGATGCTGCCATAAGCGGGAAAAGGATCGGTCAATCGGATGAAAGTGGTGAAACCATTACATTATCCGCTCGGGACATTGTCGATACCACAGCACCGTATGAACTTGTTTCGAGAATGCGGGCCAGTTTTTGGGTAGTTGCTCCGCTTTTGGCTCGGATGGGTGAAGCACGTGTTTCTTTGCCCGGCGGATGCGCTATTGGAACCCGCCCGGTTGATTTGTTGTTGATGGCTCTTGAAAAATTAGGCGCATCAATCGAGATCGATTCCGGATATGTCATTGCGAAGGCTCCAAAAGGACTTCGCGGCGGGTTAATCGATTTTCCCAAAGTTACGGTCGGCGGCACACATGTCGCGTTGATGGCAGCTTCGCTTGCTCACGGCACAACCGAGATCCATAATGCGGCAAGAGAGCCTGAAGTGGCCGACCTTGCAGAGTGCTTGATAAAGATGGGAGCACGTATTGAAGGCATAGGAACATCACGTATCGTTATTGAGGGTGTTTCTCGGTTAGGTGGCGCACATCACCATGTTTTACCTGATAGAATTGAGACAGGAACCTATGCCATGGCCGTCGCGATGACCGGTGGCGATGTGATGCTGGGAGGAGCGCGATCCGATTTGCTACAGTCGGCGTTGGGCGTCTTGCAACAAGCTGGTGTCGAAGTCCTGACGTCCGATTTGGGGATCCGAATTAGACGGAACGGTAACGGTCTTATGCCTGTTGATATCGAGACACAGCCCTTTCCGGGCTTTCCGACGGACTTGCAGGCACAGTTCATGGCGCTCATGACACGAGCAGATGGTAATTCGCGTATTCATGAAACGATATTTGAGAACCGTTTCATGCATGTTCAGGAATTAGCGAGACTGGGAGCAAAAATCCGGTTGGATGGCGACGTAGCCTATGTCGAGGGCCGAACTCGGCTCACGGGTGCGCCAGTCATGGCAACCGATTTGAGGGCGTCTGTCTCTCTTGTGATCGCTGCGTTGGCAGCGGAAGGTGAAACACTGGTTAACCGAGTTTATCATCTTGACCGTGGTTTTGAAGCGCTTGAGAAAAAGTTATTCCGATGTGGTGCAGATATTGAAAGGTTAAGTGGAGAACGGTGATTTTTGTTGCGTCTCAGAAAACCCGTGTGCATCGTTACACAGGAACGTAGCAATTAGACCGAGTACCTAGAAAGCAGTTGAACTGATGAAATTGGCCGCGTTCGACCAAGACGATCTCATCGTTATCTCTGCTCATCTGCAGGATGCAATGGTTCTCGTTTCTGACATGACTTATCTTGGCTCGACCCAACGCTTTGTGTTTGCTTGTGATCGTCCTTTATCTGGCGATCAATACATGACCGGTGTACATTTTGAGCGCGTGATACGTGTTAGAGTAAGCAATTTGCCGCCACGTGACTCGAAGATTGCATTGAAGCTGTTGGGCATAACATTTATTTCTACTGCCTCCCCTGCTGGTGAGGTTGTCTTGTTGTTTGACGGTGATGCTGCCATTCGCCTATCAGTTGAATGCCTCGAAGTGGCAATGGCTGATTTTTCCGCTGTTACTGGATAGGCCGAGGGCATGTCGTTAACTCGTTCTAATGCGAGCAGTCGCTTGGCATCTGTTACTCTTGATCAAGCATCGATTGGTCGGGGAACACCTGAGCAGGAGCATGAACGGACAATCGCAATTTATGATCTAGTAGAAGCAAATTTTTTTGCTGTACCGGGTCATAGTTTGGAACTCTACACCCTTCATATTAGTCTTGCTTCAAATAGGCTCGTGCTTGATGTGCGAGATGTTTCAGGCTTCGGTATTGTCACACATGTTCTCTCCCTTACTCCGTTTCGCCAGATAGTTAAGGACTATTTCCTGATCTGCGAGAGCTATTATCAGGCAATCCGTTCAGCGAGTCTTTCACAGATTGAGGCAATCGATATGGGGCGACGCGGGTTGCATAATGAAGCAGCAGAGCTGTTGATGGCGCGACTGGAGGGAAAATTGGCCGTCGATTTTGATACGGCGCGGCGGCTTTTTACTCTTGTGAGCGCCTTGCGCTGGAAGGGTTGATCAGTGCTGCGTCAGAATGGCCATAAAAAAGTAAGTGCAGTACTCTTTTTATGCGCCATGAATGCGATCCGCTCGCCTATGGCCGAAGCTTTGACTCGACATTATTTTGAGAAGTCACTTTACGTAAAATCAGCAGGCGTTCGAAAAGGTTACCTAGATCCATTTACAGTTACAGTTCTTGACGAAGTAAGTATTTCGATCGCCGGTTATCAGTCGCAGACAATCGAAGAGCTTGCTGACTGGGAAGGATTTAATTTTGATCTCATCATCACATTGAGTCCCGAGGCCCATCACCAAGCTCTTGAATTAACCCGAACGCTTGCCGTGGATGTCGAATACTGGCCAACACTCGATCCGTCCGAAAATCAGGGCTCGCGCGAGCAGAAGTTGGCTGCCTATCGCGAAGTCCGAGAGTACCTAGGCGAGCGGATTCTTGCGCGATTTGGAGAATAGAGGTAGTGATATAGAACCTTTTACCCCTTAAATCTCGCAAAAATGATTTGTGTATCGCCATAGTTCCTTTGCTCGAGCATCACTAAGCCAGCAGGCAGTTCTACTGATACATCTGCTCGCTCCTCGACAACAAACAAGGCATTATTCGTAACCCAACCACCTGCGAGTGTACTTGAAAGTGCTTCTGGAGCGAGATTTTTGCCATAAGGCGGGTCGCAAAAGATAAGCGAAAATGGCTCATTGGGATGGACGCTGCCCATCCGCGTTGCATCCCGCCGAAAAACTTTGCTTTGCCCCGCAACGCCAAGAGTCTCAATATTTTCCTTGATCAAGCCACGTGCTTCTGCCGCATCTTCGACAAAGCAAGCGAATTTTGCCCCACGTGAGAGTGCCTCTAGACCCAAGGCACCTGTGCCTGCAAATAGGTCAAGAATTCGGGCACCATCAACAGGGTCTGAATACGCGTGCATCAATACATTGAACAGGCTTTCCCTCAAACGGTCTGAAGTCGGCCGGATGTTCCCTGATGCCGGAGACCGGAGGCTACGCCCTTTGAAACGACCGGCTATGATCCGCATATCAGTCTCTTAGCGCTGCCGAGATGGACCAGGATTACGAGGCGGACGTTTGTTGCCGTCCGAACGTCCAGGCGGCTTACCTCCACCTGATCGGCTGTTACGAGGAAAGGTTCCTCTTCCTTCACTATTTCCATCTTTTTGCGAACGATCTCGCGGCGAAAAACCTTCTCTTGGTGCTGACCGATCATGAGCACGTCGTGGCACACGTGACGGAGTTTTTTCGCCTCTGGTTTCACGTGGTGGACGGGATGGCATATCCCCTAGTTCTTCACGACGCTGCGGACGAGCGTTTCGTTCGCCAGTTCTTTCCGGCAGAATATAATTCTGTTTTGGCTTTTCAAGCCGCTCGACGCTCACTGTCCGCCCTGTCCGGCTTGTTACGGTGCCGGATCGAATTCGGGGTTGTTGGCCTTTTTCAAGCCTTGAAGCCTTCAGATCCGTTCCTCGTCGAGCACTTTTTCCTTGCTTACGGTTCAAATTGTCACCGTCTTCGCCTGACCGCCAAACGCTACGGAGTGGTTCTGTCGGATGTCGACGCCGTTCCATGGCACGTGGTTCAGTTTCTTGACCGTTGAAAGCGGGTCGTTCTGGGCGGTCTCGAGTATTGCGTAGAGCCAGTTTTTCGTCGCCATCCCGCCCCCGTTTTCGGTCTGACGTCCTGTCTCTATCACGTCCGGCAGGGCGTGCCTCTTCGGGTTGCGACTCTTCGTGAATAAACACGGGCGCATTCAGATCAACATGACCTTCAGCAATCAAGGTGGGACCAAGCTGATCGGCCAGAACGGAGGTTCTTACTTCTTCAACAGCCCCAACATCCAGTTCGTTCAGTTGGAACGGTCCGAAGGAAAGGCGAATAAGTCTATTAACCTGAAGGCCGAGATGTTCAAGGACACGCTTGACCTCACGATTTTTACCTTCGCGCAGCCCGAGAGTCAGCCAAACATTATCGCCCTTTTCACGATCAATTGTCGCTTCAATCGGACCATAATGCATGTCATCGACCGTGATACCTTCGCGAAGTGTGTCGAGAACGGCCTGCGAGATTTCTCCGTAGCACCGAACACGATAACGACGCAGCCAGCCCGTGTCAGGTAGCGAGATAACCCGCGCCAATCCGCCATCGTTGGTCAGGAGAAGCAGGCCCTCAGTATTGATATCAAGGCGACCGACGGCAATAAGTCGGGGGAGATTTTTTGGAAGAACTGAAAAGACGGTAGGTCGACCCTCCGGATCACGATACGTCGTTACAACTCCGCGTGGCTTGTGGAATAAGAATAGACGCGTACGCTCCCGGAGCGGCAACGGCTTATCGTCAACCTCAACGCTGTCCGACAGGCTGACATCCAGTGCTGGAGAGTCAATCACTAAGCCGTTCACACTTACGCGACCGTCCAGAATCCAAGCTTCTGCGTCCCGCCTAGAACAGAGGCCAGCGCGCGCCATCACTTTGGCAATTCTTTCCGGGCCGTCGATTCGCGGTTCTGCGCCTTGAGGGCGAGGGGCACTCAAGGCCTGCCGACTACGATCTGTTCGTCTCTCGAAATTTCTTTCACCTTCCCCAGTTGCAACACGTGCATCGCGGCTGGCCGACCCGCCCTCACGCTTTTGCCAAGGCTTACGTGGTGCCTCAGAGCGCTCTGAGCGTGGGCGTGATGAGGAACTATCACGATCCCGAAAAGGGCGAGGTGCTCGCTGCTCAGATGTTTCAACTCGCGCGACATTTTGTTCGCGTGACCAAGGCGCTCTCGTCGCTGCTTCTGAATTTCCCTCTTCTCGTTTTTGCCAAGGCTTGCGTTGACTATCCTGGGTGCTGGTACGAGGACGGAACGAGCGCGCCTCCCCTGTATCACTACGACTTGGCCGATCCGTATTTTTTCTTTCAGGCCGGGAGGTAGAGGAAGCAGGTCCGCTCTCGCGTTTTTGCCATGGCTTATTTGAAGACTCGGATCGCTCTTTGCGGGGTTTGAAAGGCGATTGGCCCTCATTTCTCTCGGACGAGCGTGTGCGCCCCTCCGCGGTGCGAGGAGGGCGTGGTGATGCAGAAGCGTCACCGCCATCTCTCTTTTGCCAAGGTTTGCGTGGTCCCGACGGACTATTTGGGCGCGCTTTTTCACTGCCAAACGGTCGGCTTCCGCCAGTGCCGGGTGAGCGGGGTGGGCGACTTGAGCCACCATTTCGATTTTTTCTGTTGTCGTTCATGAGGTGCTGATAACAGAATAGTGTCTGTCATGCGAGCATTCGGGACATCAATTGGAAAAAAGCACGATTTCGAAAGGCACCTGATGTCGAACACCTTCATGGAGCTAGCACTTAAGGAGGCCCGTAGTGCAGAATTTCGCGGTGAAGTGCCCGTTGGTGCCGTGATCGTTCGTAACGGAGCGATGATCTCCTCCGCGGGGAACCGAACCGTTGAACTTCATGATCCCACGGCTCATGCAGAAATACTTGCAATTCGGGATGCCGCACGCGCTTTGGGAACGGAGCGGCTGGCGGATTGCGATTTGTACGTCACACTAGAACCCTGCGCTATGTGTGCGGGCGCGATTTCATTTGCACGGGTCAGACGACTTTACTTCGGTGCGAGCGATCCCAAAGGAGGCGCTGTCGATCACGGCACCCGATTTTTTGCCTCGCCAACGTGTCATCACGCGCCAGAGACATATGGAGGGTTTAGCGAAAGCGAATCGAGTGAACTCTTGCGGCAGTTTTTTGTCAAAAAGCGCTAGGCTCTGCTTTACCGCTAAAGATTTTTTGCCTTCTGGGCATGTGACCAGGCGACGCGTGCAAGCGGTTCGACCTGAGTACCCATCATTGCTGCATTGTCATTTGTAGCGGTACCATCGCGCAAACGTCCTTCGATTCCTTGCAAAATAGCGGCAAGACGAAAGAAATTATAAGCCAGATAGACATCCAGATTAGGTAATTCCTTAAGTCCTGTCCGTGCGGCATAGGCTTCGGCGTAGGTTTCCAGTTTTGGAATGCCAAGTTCCGCTAGATTGAGGCCAAGCAAGCTTCCCGTTCCGCTGCCAAGTTCCGAACGAGGCATCAACCACGTCATGAGATGATAAACAAAATCGGCAATTGGATCGCCGAGTGTTGATAACTCCCAGTCGAGGACAGCAAGAATATCCTGTGAATTTGGGGCAATGATCAGGTTATCGAGCCTAAAATCACCATGAACGATGGAGGTTCGATCACTTTCGGGTAAATTTTCAGGAAGCCACGCCATTAGGCGTTCCATATCAGCGATATCGCGGGTTTCACTCGCTCGATATGCCCCACTCCATCGTTTGATTTGCCGTGCCAGGTAGTTCTCGGGGCGGCCGAAATCAGAAATACCAAGATTTGCCGGGTCAAAGAGATGGAGTTGTGCGATTGTTTTGTTCATTGCGTCGAAAATCGCTATGCGATCAGGGCGCGCGACATCTGGGATATGAGGCTCCCAGAATATACGCCCTTGAATATGTTCCATGACATAGAATGGTGTTCCGACCACCGCCATATCAGCGCAGTAGGCGAAGGGTTTGGCGATGGGAAACCCCTCACGCCAGAGGGCCTGTTGAACTCGAAACTCGCGGTCGACGGCATGTGCGGCAGGTAGGAGATTTCCTGGTGGCTTGCGACGCAAAACGTATGATTTATCATCCGCTTCAATGAGATAAGTCGGGTTTGACTGGCCGCCTTTGAATTGGGTAACGCTGATTTTTCCAGAAAAACCCTCAACGTTTTGCGTGAGCCAGTTGGTCAGGCGAGGCACATTCAATAGCAGATGATCAGGAATTGGCTTTGTGCCCGAGAAGGCGGCTTGACGGTCGAGTTTCCTGCCCGTCACGTTAAACCTCTATTCCGCTGCCAGCGTATTTATCGCTATATCAGCCTTGAGTCCGGCCTTTTCAATCGCTTTCGGAGTTGGTCCGCCAGTTATCCAATCAAGCAATTCGACGGTGTGGACGATCGGCGTGGAATCATTTGTGTCAGATAACCCCTTACCGATTTGGGTCATACAGCCAAGATTACCAGTAGCGATGATTTCTGGTGCAATTTTTTGAATATTGGCCACTTTTCGACTTCTCAATTTACCCGCAATCTCGGGCTGAAGAATATTATATGTGCCGGCTGACCCGCAGCAGATATGGCCTTCCGGGACATCTTTGACGTTGAATCCAACTGATTTCAGCAGTTTTTTGGGCTCATCGCGAATCTGCTGGCCATGCTGCATTGAACAGGCGGAGTGGTATGCAACGGTGTGGCTGGTTGCTCGTACAATTGCCGGCAATTCGTGTGTTGCGAGAAACTCAGTGATATCTTTTGCCAACATCGAGACTTTTGCGGCTTTTTCGGCCCATTCAGGATCATTGCGGAACATAAAGCCGTAATCCTTGATCGTTGTGCCGCATCCTGATGCAGTGATGATGATGGCATCCAACCCTTCGCCTTCACTTTCAGAAATCCATGCCGCGATGTTTTTCTTTGCAAATGAATGGCTTTCAGCCTCGTGTCCCATATGGTGGACAAGCGCACCGCAACAGCCTTCATCCTTCGGAATAACAATCTCGACACTCATTCGGTTGAGCAGGCGGACCGTCGCTTCGTTGATTCCCGGGTTTAAAACAGGTTGGGCGCACCCCGTTAGTAAAGCAACCCGCGCACGGCGTGGCCCTTCACTTGACACGATTTGCGGCCGCTCCAAGGGAGAGCGTCCACCGATCATGCGTGGTGCAAGCGACAGCATTGCCTCTATCCGCGCACCAATTCCCGGCAAATGACGCAGGACTGGTGTAAAGACTTTTGCGATGGCAGCACCAAGCAGAGCAACACGAAATCGGTTCGGATACGGCAAAACAGCAGCCAAAATTCCGCGGAAAACCCTGTCCGAGAAGGAACGACGATGCGTTTTCTCAATATGTGAGCGGGCATGATCGACGAGATGCATGTAATTTACGCCCGACGGGCATGTTGTCATGCAGGACAAACACGAGAGACACCGGTCGACATGTTTGACCACCTGAGGCGTCGCTGGACGATTGTTTTCGAGCATATCCTTGATCAAATAGATCCGTCCGCGTGGACTATCGAGCTCGTCGCCCAAAAGAAGATAGGTAGGGCAAGTAGCAGTGCAAAAGCCGCAATGTACACAGGTACGCAGGATTTTTTCCGATGCCTGCATCGCCGGGTTTTGAAGTGCTTCGGGAGTAAAGTTCGTCTGCATCCGTTGTGCCCGCCTATATTCCCGCTATCATCCGCCCCGGATTGAATAATCCATCCGGGTCGAAGCTTTGTTTGATTCCTGCGGTCAGCACTCGCAGAGCTGGTGACAGCGGCTCAAATACATCGATTGCCGCGCGAATATCCGCAGGTCCCCGGACAAGTGTTGCATATCCGCCTGTTCCGAAGAGTGCAGATCGAATGGCGGCGGCGCCAGCATCGCCCGTTGCGGGCAAGGAAAGCCAGATTAAACCACCACCCCAATCGTAAAAGTGACGAATTGTGAGTGATTTCTTGATTTCAGCGATGATTTTTGCTGCTTTTGAGGGCGCTATTGATATTCGCCACACCGCATTTTCGCGGGGCTCGACCAAAAAAGTGGCGTCGCGCACGGAGCGCCAAAGCGCCGCTGATCGCGCACCTTCGACATAATCAGCTGCTGCAAATCGATGAAGCTGCTTTTTGAGAGCGTCGAGGCGGTAGGTGATCTGCTCGTCAAATCCCTCGAGGCGTAGGAGCGTCGCTGAGACGCGTTCGACACCATTTGGCAGATGAGCGGCCCCGCTGACTTCAAACGGCGATCCTAGCCCTGCAGAAAGGGCTGCAATGGCATTTGCATCGTCAAGGCCATGCAGAACCAGCGTCGCGGATCGCTGCGGCTTCGGGAGGACCTTAAAGGTGACTTCCGTCAGGACGCCAAGCGTGCCCCAAGATCCACAAACCAGCTTGACGAGATCAAGTCCGGTTACGTTTTTCATGACGCGCCCTCCGGATTTGACCAACTCGCCCTTACCGTTGACCAATCTAATGCCGATCAGGCTGTCACGGCAGGCACCTGCCATAATCCTGCGTGGACCGGACAGATTTGCTGCAACGACGCCGCCGATTGTGGGTTCACCGGCCGAGCCAAGGAGCGGGCGGTAATCCATCGGTTCAAAGGGCAGCATTTGTTTCTTATCTGCCAAGCGACGCTCAACTTCCGCCAGTGGTGTTCCGGAACGTGCCGCAATGACCATTTCAGCCGGTTCGTGTAATGTTATGCCTGTTAATGCTGAAGTTGACAGGGTTTTATCCGATTGAGCGGGGCGGCCGATCTGTGATTTTGTGCCGGAGCCAATAATCGACAAAGGCGTAGCTGCCTTAAGGGCAGCATGGACACTGTCGATGAGTTCCTGTTCTGCAAAAAGCGACGGCGCTGACATCAGGGGCTTATCCGTCCATCAAGCGGGAACACTTTTGCGGGATTTAGCAGCCATTTCGGATCAAAAACCGCCCTGACGCGCATTTGCTGGCCCAAATCAATGTCGGTGAACTGATGGCGCATGAGGTCGCGCTTTTCTATGCCGACGCCATGTTCTCCGGTGAGGCAGCCACCCACTTCAACGCAGAGTTTCAGGATGTCGTTTCCGGCCTCTTCGGCCTTGTTAGCCTCTTCGGGGTCGTTGCAATTATAGAGGATCAACGGATGTAAATTTCCGTCTCCGGCATGGAAGACATTGGCGACTCGCAGGCCGTAGCTTTTGACAATTTCATCAATCCTGCGAAGGACATAGGGGAGTTGGCCGGTTGGGATTGTCCCATCCATGCAGATGTAATCTGCAATGCGGCCGGTTGCGCCGAAGGCTGATTTGCGGCCTTTCCAGATCGCCGCTGTCTCCGTTGCGGATTTACTCTCTTTAACCGTCTTTACGCCGTGTTTTTTGGCGATTGTGACGATTTTCTTGAGCATTGCGTCCATTTCGGCGTCTGAACCTTCGACTTCGATGATCAGTAACGCTCCAGCATCAAGCGGATAGCCGGCATGGGCAAAGGCTTCGCAAATTTCGATGGCGGGTTTGTCCATAAATTCCATGGCGACGGGGATGATGCCGGCTCCGATAATGGCGGCGACGCATGCGCCGGCTTCTTCGCTTGTCTCGAACCCGAACAGCACCGGGCGGGCTCCCTCGGCCATCGGCAAAATGCGGACAATTGCTTCGGTCACAACGCCTAATTGCCCTTCCGAGCCGATGATTAATCCAAGTAAATCAAGGCCTTGGGCATCCATTGCGTCCGAGCCTATATCGACGACTGTTCCGTCAATCAATACCATCCGAACGCCCAGAATATTATTGGTTGTGACGCCATAGCGCAGGCAGTGGGCGCCGCCGGAATTCATGGCGATGTTGCCCGCAATGGTGCAGGCGAGTTGGGAAGAGGGGTCTGGCGCGTAGAAAAAGCCTTTATGGGCCACTTCTGCCGAGATTGCGAGGTTTGTGATACCGGATTGGACGCGCATGGTGCGGTCGCCGAAATTGATATCAAGAACCTTGTTCATTTTGCCGACGCCGAGGACAATTGCGTCTTCCTGCGGGATTGCGCCGCCTGCAAGCGATGTTCCGGCTCCTCTGGGGACGACTTTTACGCCGTTTTCGTTGCAAAAGGCGAGGATTGCCGCGACTTCCTCGGTGGTTGTCGGGAGGACGACGGCGAGTGGCATGCGGCGATATGACGTTAGTGCATCGGTCTCGAACGCGCGGCGTTCATCCTCACTTGTAATCAATGATTCTGGCGGAATCAGGGCCGAAAGCCCGGAAATAATGTCTTCCCGACGCAAAATAATGGCATTATCCGGGAT
>Ga0209550_10000476_pt1 | contig 37762 bp, 30 predicted proteins | sample LauGreSuBDMM15SN_2_FD_187567 | JGI IMG/M metagenome (GOLD analysis project Ga0209550, IMG submission 187567) | Freshwater lake microbial communities from Lake Michigan, USA - Su13.BD.MM15.SN (SPAdes) (version 5) | ecosystem: Environmental > Aquatic > Freshwater > Lake | place: Lake Michigan... | reverse complement strand
GCCGACTGGATACACTGGGGAAACTGGTCCTACTGGATATACTGGCGCTACTGGTCCTACTGGGCCGACTGGATACACTGGGGAAACTGGTCCTACTGGATATACTGGCGCTACTGGTCCTACTGGGCCGACTGGATACACTGGTTATACAGGGGAAACGGGCGCTAGTGGCTTTACTGGATATACTGGGTATACTGGTCCTACTGGATATACCGGCCCTACTGGCCCCAGTGGTCCTACTGGATATACAGGGGAAACTGGTCCTACTGGATATACGGGGGAAACGGGCGCTAGTGGCTTTACTGGATATACAGGGGAAACTGGTCCTACTGGATATACCGGCCCTACTGGCCCCAGTGGTCCTACTGGATATACAGGGGAAACTGGTCCTACTGGATATACCGGCCCTACTGGCCCCAGTGGTCCTACTGGATATACAGGGGAAACTGGCCCTACTGGATATACGGGGGAAACCGGCGCCAGTGGTCCTACTGGATATACTGGGTATACTGGTCCTACTGGATATACGGGGGAAACCGGCGCCAGTGGCGCTACTGGTTCTACTGGGGAAACGGGCGCCAGTGGCGCTACTGGTCCTACTGGTCCTACTGGGGAAACCGGCGCTACTGGTGCTACTGGGGAAACGGGTGCCAGTGGCGCTACTGGTCCTACTGGTCCTACTGGGGAAACTGGTCCTACTGGATATACGGGGGAAACTGGCGCCAGTGGCGCCACTGGTCCTACTGGATATACTGGATACACTGGGGAAACGGGTGCTACTGGGGAAACTGGCCCTACTGGATACACTGGGGAAACGGGTGCTACTGGGGAAACTGGCCCTACTGGATACACTGGGGAAACGGGTGCTACTGGGGAAACTGGCCCTACTGGGGAAACCGGCGCTACTGGTCCTACTGGGGAAACTGGCCCTACTGGATACACGGGGGAAACGGGTGCTACTGGGGGAACTGGATATACTGGATATACGGGATACACGGGGGAAACGGGACCAACTGGGTACAGTGGCGCTACTGGAGAAACAGGGGCTACTGGAGAAACGGGTCCTACTGGCGCGACAGGTCCCATCGGAACGGGTCCTACTGGTGCTAGTGGTCCTACTGGATATACTGGCGAGACAGGACCCACTGGGACAAGTGGCGCCACTGGAGAAACGGGGGCTACTGGAGAAACGGGTCCTACTGGCGCAACAGGTCCCATCGGAACGGGTCCTACTGGGGAAACGGGGGCTACTGGAGAAACGGGTCCTACTGGCGCAACAGGTCCCATCGGAACTGGACCTACTGGCTCTAGTGGTCCCACTGGATATACGGGGGAAACTGGACCCACTGGGGAAACAGGACCCACTGGGTCAAGTGGCGCAACTGGGGAAACAGGACCCACTGGGTCAAGTGGTCCTACCGGCTATACTGGTGCTACTGGAGAAACTGGTCCTACCGGGCATACCGGTCCAAGTGGTCCCACTGGATACACGGGGGAAACGGGTCCTACAGGATATACCGGTTCCAGTGGTCCCACCGGATACACGGGGGAAACCGGTGCTACTGGGGAAACAGGACCCACTGGATACACAGGGGAAACCGGATACACGGGGGAAACCGGTGCTACTGGGGAAACAGGACCCACTGGATACACCGGGGAAACCGGTGCTACTGGGGAAACCGGTGCTACTGGGTTCAGTGGCGCCACTGGATACACAGGGGAAACCGGTCCTACTGGATACACCGGGGAAACCGGTCCTACAGGGTATACCGGTTCCAGTGGTACCACCGGATACACGGGAGAAACGGGTCATACGGGATATACTGGGGAAACGGGTCATACGGGATATACTGGTTCCAGTGGTCCCACTGGATACACAGGGGCAACTGGCACCACTGGATATACTGGTCCTACTGGCGCCACTGGATACACCGGGGCAACGGGGGGAACCGGTCCTACTGGGCATACCGGTCCCAGTGGTCCAACTGGATACACGGGAGAAACGGGTGCTACTGGGGAAACTGGGTATACCGGATACACGGGAAAAACCGGGGAAACAGGACCCACCGGGTCCAGTGGCGCTACTGGTTATACTGGTGCTACAGGGCCCATCGGAACAGGACCCACTGGGGAAACGGGAGCAACTGGCCCTACAGGGGAAACGGGTCCTACCGGACCCATCGGAACAGGACCCACTGGGGAAACGGGAGCAACTGGCCCTACAGGGGAAACGGGTCCTACAGGGGAAACAGGACCCACTGGGTCCAGTGGCGCCACTGGATATACTGGCCCTACTGGACCAATTGGAGCCGGATTTGAGTCAGCGACGAATTATGGGTCATACGTGTATTGGGATACAAATACATCTAAATGGACAATTGGTAGTTCTACTATTCGTTTAGGCACAAATGCCGGGTATACAAATCAAGGTGCCAATGCGATTGCATTAGGCAATGGAGCAGGGAAGACATCGCAAGGAGCGAACTCTATAGCAATTGGAAATGGAGCCGGACAAACATCGCAAGGTTCTTCCAGCATTTGCATAGGGTCTCAATCAATATGCTCACATACTAACAGTATTGTAATTAATTCGTCCGGGATGGACTTGTCCGCCGGAATGACAGGAGCCTTTTACGCTGCACCCATTCGAACCGCCAGCTCAACGGGCGCGTTATTAATTTGGAACCCCTCTACAAAAGAAATACAAGCCAGTCGAACCACCACTACTGCAACAAATAAAAGTTTTATTATAAATCATCCGGACGATGATGATAAATATTTAGTGCATGTTTGTTTAGAAGGTCCTGAAATAGGTGTATATTATCGCGGCAAAGGTGAAATAACAAATGACGACCATATTATCATATCTCTACCAGATTATGCACAAACATTATGTAGAGATTTTACTATACATGCAACTCCTATAGCCACCTGTAAAACTAAAAACGTATTGTCTGTATCGGAAGTCATTAACAATCAATTCACCGTTTATGGCGATAATGGACGGTTTAATTGGGTTGCATTCGGAAAACGCGGTGATATTATAGTCGAACCATTAAAAACAGAAGTAGATATAGATGGATTTGGACCATATAAATGGATTAAGCCATAATAAGCACAGGAGTTTCGCAGGATAGCACACATACGTTTTTATATTATAAAAAATATCAATTTATTATAATAATGAGCACATATGATTTCAATATTAATAATTATTCCGTCGCCGATTTAGAACAGTTTTTAACATTGGGTAATAATTATAACGAACAATCCGTTATAGACAAAGCCACTGCAATGCATACCGCTATTATGGAGACCATGAAATCATCAACCACCAAAATAAAAACAAAAAAAATAGAAAAATCGCTGGTCCTATTCTTGGATGAAACCAAACGCATTCTCATCGAACGCTTACATAAATCACAAATGCTAGACATGGGTGATATGAATCGTAATATAATCAATAAACATACTGCATCGGATTCCATTATGAGCTATATGCAACCTATAGCCATGTTTCCAACAACCGTCGCTCAGGGAGTATTGAATCCTCTTAAAAAACGTATAACCACATACTCACTATGTATGAATACACTATTTCGCGATTATGCGGGTTCAGTTAACGGAAATATGTTATTTGTATTGCCATATCCTCTTAAAAAGGTTATTTCTATGAAACTGGCGTCATTAGAGTTCCCAGAAACTATTTTTATGCTTTCCAATTCACAAAAGTCCAACCGCATGTTTATTCACGAAAATACCACCAATTTGGAAAAACTGATTGTTTTACCGGAAGGCAATTACACCGAGACCACCTTACCCGAAATACTGCAATATACTATTAATAAAAGTCTCGGGTCAGAAGACCGATTCCGAGTAACTATCGACGAAATCAGTCATAGAATAACCATATTAAATACCATGAATACATTTAGTATGGAGTTTTTAAACCCTGCAACCAATCCAATTCTATCGAAAAACCTGGGGTGGTATATGGGCTATAGAAGTATACAATACACCGACTCTACTGCCTATTCAAGTGAGGGCATTTTCAACCCCATCCCACTGCCGTATATTTATTTTGTATTAAATGACTATAATATCGCGAGTTCTACGACAATTATGGGGGTTTTTAACGAGAATTATATAGAAAAAAACATTTTAGCCAAAATACCCATTCCAGTTCCATCGTATCAAATCTTATTCGATAACAATAGCGACCTGATTTCGAAAAAACGCGAGTATTTCGGAACCGTCGACATATCCAAGTTCAGTATACGTATACTAGACCACTATGGCGAATTAGTATCTACCAACTTAATGGATTTTTCATTCACATTGGAACTCGAGATTGCGTATGATATTTAAGCGAGAACACAGGAGGTCGGAACGACCGAAAGTGTTCGAGATTTATCCGGAGATGGTTTATCATCGAAGGATAAAGCGCTCAAGCGATAACATCGGAGCTCGATGTTTATCTGGAACTTCGATGTCTACCATCAGTAAGGACGAATCATACTATACAATTCAGCGATTTGTTCAGCCTGGAGGGAGACGGTAGTCTCCAATTCTCCGCACCGGGCCCGTAGGGCCCGCATTGCAGACGCATACAATGGCATTAACAATTCATATTGCACAGATTTGGGAGAACCATCCTCGTCATGTATGACAAAATAATTCCCCAATTCATTTTGCGCCATTTCTTCGGCGATAAATCCGATATGTTTTCTCTCTTGTTCTCCGGTTATAGAAGATATAGGATTGTATGACACGGGGCGCACATCGAGAATACTTGTGCTATCCGGTAATGTTTCTATGTTCGCTTTTTGTTTTGCAGTAGAGGTGGATGCGAACAATTGCCACTGTCCGATACCGGAAATAGCGGTATTATAGGCCATTCGCACTGCATAGGAATCGGTGGTTGCTGCGTTTTGGGGTATTCGCGCTGTAATGGAATTATATGCCCCCGTTGTGTTTCCAAGAATCGCATTCCCGGATATTGTTATCGCATCATCCACTGTGAAATTGCTACCTGTATATGATATACTTTTATCTCCGGAGGTTGTAAAGAACATCCCGGATACTTTTATATTGTCGTTTATCGTGAACCCTTGAGAACTTCCTATCGCACCATAACTAATTACATTTGTCGCATTTGCCGCGGCAAATGTCAGGGAATTACCTATAATAACATCGGATGCAATCCCTACCACCGGCTGAGTAGATATAGTGTTATTGACGGTGGTTTGGTTTTCGGTTGCTTGTAGAACTACACTCGTTCCGGGTGGGCCTTGCGGACCAGTATTGTCAATATTTGCAATATATTCCGTGCTTATGCCATATGGAAAGTTGGTTGAAATATTGGATACATTATACAATACTAAAACACCATTGGATTTATCATAACTTTGTATACTACCATAAAAATATTGCAATTCTGTTTCTGGGGGGATGAGAACTGCTTGGATTTTTACATTCATATCTGGCAAATAAGCCAACCCGCTGTCTATTTTTATACCGATTATAGCATTTCCATATAAACTATTTGCATAAAAGATTTTTGTAAAATAGGAAATATACGTGTCTCCTGGTGGTCCAGTAGGACCAGGAATATCGATTCCACCGTAAGGACTGCCGTTATATAACGAGCCTGAATTATATACGTCATTACATGATACTAAACCTGTATTGACGGTGAATATTCGTTTTGCTGCTATATAATCATTATATGATGTCATTTATATATATATGTGAGAATATATAAATGTATATTTCGAGAAATAACGAGAACGCAGGAGGTCGGAACGACCGGAAGTGTTCGAGATTTATCCGGAGATGGTTTATCATCGAAGGATAAAGGTGAGATTATGAGATAATGTATGTTAGAGCACACCGTAGCTCGGAACGAGCGTAAAAATTAACTCTATTGCATTGCACCGAGATTCCGCTTCATTGTTCTCGAAAACCCTTTATTATATTCCAATGCGCGCAATAAACGCATTTGTTTAATACTATTTGCTCGAGTAGAACATTTAGCAAAGACCTTGCGTGAACCTTTTTTTGGAGGCGTTTTATATTTTTTACTCACTTGAAAACAGTTTTTATTACGCACTTTACGCATCGTATATGGCATGTTATAATATATATATATATTATAAAATAGTTATGGAGATTGATACCCGTTTTTTTCTTTTTCTCGTTTATTGGTTATTACTTGGCGGGTGTATAGGAGTTATTGTGTATTTTGCAGGGGTTCACCCGCGATATAAGAAGGATGATTCTAACGTTGAGGATGATGATGAAGTTGAGTAATATCCTCACCTATCGCCATCGGCTACAGCGAGAACGCAGGAGGTCGGAACGACCGAAAGTGTTCGAGATTTATCCGGAGATGGTTTATCATCGAAGGATAAAGCGACCTACCTGACCAAAGTAGCACCTAAATATATTCTATATTTTAACGCCCATTTTCGCAAAAAAATATTTCTTATAATATATAATGAAAACGCCGTGTAAGTTAAGTTGTGCAGTATCGACCGTATTTATTGTTGCGATGTTTTATATGATGTTCTCCATACATCAATCCAATATTGTCAAAGAATACGAGAAAACATTATCACCCGAATTGTCGAACATATATAAAAAAATAGCAGAAGAACGTTCCCGGATTTATTTTTATGGCTATCTATTGGGTATTATTTTAGCGGGTGTATTTATTGTATACAATTCTCGCGTTCGCAAAATCCCCTTTTCCTCTATGCCACTGGTATGTATAGTCGTATCTATATCCTTTTTTACGAATTATTTCTATTATATTTTGTCTCCTAAAACCACCTATATGACCGAACATTTGAAAAACCAATCCGAAATACAAGCCTGGACAAAAATGTATCGCGGAATGCAGAAATACTACCATACTGGATTGGTATTTGGATTAATCGCGGTGGGTATTCTCGGATTTGCGTTTCGGTGCTAACTACGGGATACCGGCGCAACCGTTGAGATATATTCATAATTCACTATTTTCACCGCCCCGGTTTTCGTTTTCGGTCGCAACAGACTTTTCTCCGGAACAATCGCGATTAATATATCTTTAAACGCATGGATGTCCATCTGTTGGGGCATATCGGTTGTGATATCGTGCTTAAATTGTGTCCATAATGTGGTGGATGTAGTCGGTTCTCCCCCTTCTTTATCCTTCGAAGGCATATCCTCTCCGGAGAACACTCGAACTGCGCTCGTTCCGAGTTCCGGCGTTATTGCTTTCATATGTTTATTCCACCAACTAACCACCACACCATAATAATCACCGATAAGCCGGTTCGTCTCCTCATTCAATATTTCGCGTATGTATTCGTCGTTTTTATCGAAGTTCCCGCGCAATTGCGTGAGTATGGTTTCCCTCTCGCGACCATTTTTCACCATTTTTTGGGCTATTTCTTTGATTTTTAATTCGTGTTCTCGTAATCTGGTTATTTCTTGATTCCCATTGGTCGTATTTTCGCTTGTCATAATACCATACAATGTATTACAACAATACCATACTGCCCGCAGTAATTCGGTGGGTTCTTCGTGTTTCAGCAGTTCATTGATATAACACACACATTTATGTTCCGATAACCATTCAAACATGAAGGGGGCTTTGTCGAACTTGTCAATCGTAGTATCCAGCGACACCAACCAAGCGAATTGGATATGCTCGTTCTTTTTGAGGTCGCGCTTGATTTTATCTCGCGATGTGCTGTTTACTTTGTTGCTATACAATTTCGCGTCAACTAATACCGTAAACGGCCGGAACTTCAGGTGAAAATCCCCTTGCCCGGCCACGGAATGCATATCTTCTATTTCAAATGCGTCGAAATCCCGAAAGGCACCCCGCGCGATTTCGTCGAATTGTTTTTCGCCTATTTTTCCCAGGCTAACAGTGGTCTTTTTCTGTGTCATAGTATCTATTTTTTCTACGGCTTTGTCGAGAGAACCCTTGATAGTTGCGGTTTGTTTGTCTTTTTCTGCTAAAATGTGTTTCAAGTTCTCCAATTCGCGGTGGACCATTTGCATGGCTTCTTCGCGGACCTTTGCATTGGTGGTCGCGATTTGGGTTTCTAGTGAAATAATGCGCCCCTGCATATGTTCTCTCTCTTCGCGATAGGATTGTTGCAAGCGTTCGTATGTTTCCACCCGTTTTGCGATTTGTTTTTCACTGGTTTCTTCGGATATCGCCATCGTGGATTTATATAGCTCTTGTTGAACGGCGAGGTCTTTTTCCAGTTTTTCGGCGCGTTCTCGCCATATTTTCAGGTCGGTTTCGTGTGCGGATTCGATTTCTGTGCGAATGACGCGATGTATGTCCGCGTTCGATAATAGTTGCATGTTTTCTTTGGCGGATTGAAATGCAGTATATCCGCCTTTTATTACCATTATCGTGTCTTCGGGAGACATATCGGAGAACCCGGATGGTAAGTTCTCGTTTTTTGGTATATATATGTGTATTTTTTTGACGGTTGTCATGCTGTGGCGATGTATTTGGGTTGATATAGGTATATAAGAGGCTATTTTTATATACCTATGCATATTGTATTCGGATACAATATTTGAGTCGGGGGTCGGAGGCATTTATCGTTTTCTTCGGTGGGATTTTGAGCGCATTTTTCGGGATTTTTTGGAGGTTTTGCGGTTGCGACGGCGTCGGGTTCGATGTGCTCCGCCATCAGCCTCACCTGTATTTACTGCAAAACCGCCTTGTGTCTGTGCCTTTTCAAATTCCTTTTTAATTGCCTTTTCATATACTGGTATTTGCCTTTTCAATGTGTTTTCAATAAACATATAATAATCTATTTTACCCTTAATGTTTTTCATCGCTTCATTTAAAATATTATATTCTTCTTTAATGTTATATTGGTCATTCGTGGATTTTTTATATTGTAGATGTTTTAATACATATTTATTATAGTTTTCAATAGTGTCGCGTTTTTTTATTTCTTCTGCTATTTTTTCACTATTAAGATTACTGTATACATTTGGGGATGCACAGAATACATCGTACATATAGGTATTGGTCAAGATAATCTCTACAGCACTCCATAAGTCACTATTTACATGTTTCTTCACATCTTCATAAATTTCACCAGTTTGTTCCTTTATTTTTATACCCAACTCTTCAATTTGTTTAATCTCTGTCTCTCTGAGTATTTTTTGTGATTCATCTATGTTTTCGCCTGTATTCAATTCCTCAGCAGATATATTTTTATCTACGCCACTGATTATAAGGCCACTGTCCAGAGAATACTTATCTTCGACATCATAGGTTTCACTACTCATTATATAAAATACCCATATTTTATTCCATAGAATTACATAACCAATATCTATAATATATTGTATTACGATGATACACCATCTCTGGATATATTCGAAAACAGGTGCTCTTTCATCGCGATATATTCGTATCAAATTGTATTTATTCCCCATTTCGAAAGATGTTCTATTCGAAATGATATAGAAAAATTACCAGTATATTTGTTATATGCATTTGTTCTGTATTTTACATAGTCTATCCGTTTTGTGTGGCATTGGATTCGCCTATGTTTTATCTCCCAATAAACTTTCCTCCACACGGTTATTTTCCGAACGAAAATATGGCTTTTCTAAATATGGCCGAGAACATTATTTGAAAAAACTCAATTCCAAAAATAATACAGAACGCGAAATGACTATGTTTGAAGAACATAATTATACCCCCCCATCTGATATAGATGATTTATTGCGTCTTTTTAACGGAACCGCCAACAATGCAACTGCTGAAACGGGTGGATTCCGTATTATTTTCAATCCAGGTATGTTTAATTTTCCAGAAGACGACGAGGATGGTGATATAGATGAGGATGAAGAACCGACTCGGAAAAAACGCTACGGCCATTCTAGATTCGGTGGTGGCTCTCAAGACCGAAAATCCGAGCATTTTACCGTCTCTAAATCGACCGGGATAACATTCGCTGATGTGGGTGGATACGATTCTATTAAAACCGAGCTCAATCAATGCATTGATTTACTAAAAAACCATACGAAGTATGCGGGCTATAATGTCCGCATTCCCCGGGGATTGATTTTCGAAGGTCCTCCAGGCAATGGTAAGACCCTACTGGCGAAAGCATTAGCCGGTGAATCCAAAACCGCGTTCATATCCGTTTCCGGCTCGGAGTTCCAAGAAAAATATGTGGGGGTGGGTCCCGCGAGAATACGCGAACTGTTCGCTCTGGCGAAAAAGAATATTCCCTGTATTATTTTTATCGACGAAATTGATGCCCTGGGACGAAAACGGTCTTCCGATAGCGAAGCGTCTACTTCGGAACGCGATAGCACATTGAATGAGCTCCTGGTTGCAATGGACGGTTTCAAAAATGCAACTGGTATTTTCGTGATTGGCGCAACAAATCGCGCGGATTTACTGGATGAGGCGCTAATGCGCCCGGGGCGGATTGATAAACGCGTCTTTATCGCCAATCCCGACAGTAAAACGCGCAATGCTATATTGAATATCCATTTGCGCGGTAAACCGCGCGATGCGACGGTTCATATCGACGATTTAGTAGAGATAACCGAGGGATTATCGTGCGCGCAAATCGAGAACTTGGCGAATGAAGCCATGCTTAATGCGCTGAAAAACGATAAAAAGTTCTTCACATCGGCAGATATAGAAACCGTCATGAACCGGATTTTGGTCGGATGGCAACCGACGGAACATCAATTTACGGCGAATATCATTGATATGATTGCTATACATGAAATGGGGCATGCGATTGTGGGATTATTGTCGAAACACCATTCGAAAATGACCAAGGTTATAATCAATTTATCCGCGCCGAAATCCCCCGGGTATACGGTATTTGAGGCGTCCGTGTCGTCGATTCTGACGCGGGAGGCCCTGTTTGAGCATCTGATGATTTTATTGGCCGGGCGCATTGCGGAAGAGGTCTTTTATGACGTCTCGGTAACTACGGGTGCTATAAATGATTTCGAAGAGGCGTTGAAATTGGCGCAGAAAATGGTGGTTTACTATGGAATGGGGAAGAATATTATCTATCCCAGTATGAGTGAGAAATACAAAGAACTCATTGATATTGAGGTGGAAACCCTGATAAATGACGCCTATGGCTATTCCGAGTTTATTTTGACGAATGCCAAACCGTTTATACATGAAGCTGCGGAATTGTTAAAACGCGAAAAAATCATTAAGGCGGATACGTTGATGGAACTGATGAAAACCAAATATCCGAATGTTCTCGATTTGAAATATACGGATATGAAATGAACATTTCTCGGGGTAGTATTCATCGGATAATCATACATATAACATCAATATAAACATACATATAAACATAATATACTATTATATTTATATAATACGCCAGATATGCAATGTTCTTCCTATATCTCTTCCTATATCCACAATATTATTTCCAAATCCGCAAAACATCGGGCGTTATACAATCATATATCACCCATTTTGTTTGATGTATCGTTGCGCGACGGCATTCAAGGTGCTACAGTGGCCTCTTGGCCCACCCAGAAAAAACTAGAGACATTTGATACAATCATTCAAACATTTCACCCGCAATCCATAGAGGTTGGGTCAATTTGTTCGTATAAACGATTGCCCATAATGGCGGACACCAGAGAGATATACAATTATGCAACGTCCGCGTTTTCGGGAGACGACAATCTGCCAACGCATACCACACAACTAGCCTATGTTCTCGTTCCATCGATTTCCAAATTGCCGACGGCATTGAAATACGGTATGACCAATTTATCGTTTATTACTTCTGTATCCGAACAATTCCAACTAAAAAACACCAATATGAGTTTACTTGATGTGAAGACGGAGTTCTCTCGATTAGTTCATATACTTAATAGAGAACCTCGACCGGAACAATTTGTAAAAAAATTATATATTTCATGTATTAATGAGTGTCCGATTGCCGGAAAACTGGACAATGATGTCGTCATCAACGAAATACTATATTATTCGCGGTTCCCATTTGACGAGTTTTGTTTATCGGATACTTGCGGGACATTGCAATATGATGATTTCCAATATATAGTGGATACACTCGTCGTATTCGGTGTTCCGCTATCCGCGATTTCGATTCATTTGCATGTTCCAGCAACCAATAGGGAGAACCTGGAACATATTTTGCGATTTTGTTTCCGAAAAGGTATTCGCCGGTTCGATGTTTCTACTATAGAAACGGGGGGGTGCGCAGTATCCATGGACCAGGGACGGCTTTTACCGAACTTGTCTTATGACCAATTTTACACAATACTAGATAAACATATAACTAGCGTGGTGGAAAATAATAATCTAGAAACCATTTAAATACAATACGCTATATAGTGTATATAGCCAGTAATGCAAACACGTAGTCAAACAAAGCAATCCAACGCGCGAATCTCCCAACCATCATCGCCGACCACTCGCTCGCAAACCCAATCTGCCCGTGCACATGTATTCTCGAAAACTCCTGAACAAGAAAAGAATCGACGACATTTCACTACTGGTATAACCACCCGGTCGGGTCATGTGTATACCAACTAGTTCGGGTAGTGTTTTATTAGCAAACACGATAGAATATAAAATTGAATAAATATAAATATATGTGTTATATATTTATATACACTAGTCTATTATGAACCCTGCCGTCCCAAAAAATATAGAAGCATTATCCGAGTCGGACATCCCATTTCGAACTACTCGCAGTTTCCCCGAAGTAGAAACCCAAACACAATCTAATATACCATTGTATACACCTGCAAATAGGAGAACGCCGAAGCTCGAAACGAGCACCGCGCGATGTAATAGTGGAGGAGAACGACTATTATCCGGAGATGGTTTATCATCGCAGGATAATATAGATACGATTATGCGCGATATTGAGAAAAAAACGGAACAAAAGTTGCAGAATATTCTTGCGCCGGTTGCAACGGCCAGCACCGGGCAAAAAATGGAGTTTATTGCATCTCAAGGACATGATTTGGGCGATAAATTGATTGGTATTATGTCGTCTGGAGCGGACGAGTTTAAGGCTAAAACGGGGCGCGACATGACCTATTCGGAAATGCGTCAGCTGTATGGATAGGACGAAGTGGTAGTGATTTTGGTTTATTTTATTACACAGTACGTTTGTTTTTTCTTGTTTTGCGTTTGCCATTTTTACGGGGTTTTCTGGTTTTTACACCTTTGGTATATTTACTGCGGGATGTCCTATTACGGGAGTATCTACCTCCCACTCCAATGTTTTTATCATTCGATATGAGTGATTCTTGTTGTTTTTCATTTTCGGGTATTTTGTCGCCAACAGTTATCGCTAAATCCATTTCATTGCTATGAATAACCGGAACATTGTTTGAATCCGTTTCATTGCTATGAATAACCGGAACATTGTTTGAATCCGTTCCATTGCTATGAATAACCGGAACATTGTTTGAACCCGTTCCATTACTAACAGTAGACTCTGGCCTAGATTCTTTATTGGATTTAATATCAATACATGCCATAATTATATATGGCATACGATCTTCTACAAATTTTTTATTTTTTCTAAATAGAATTAGTTCAGTATCTTGACTATCTAATTGGGCTTGAGATACTAATAGTAAAAACTCAGATGTTTTCCAACCATAATAATCGTATGTGTTTAATTTTTTTGTAAATAATTTTGTATTATCTGAATTGAAACTATATGTAATATTTGTTGCGGGTGCTGGTGTCCTTGTAATCCCTACGGTAGGGATAAACCTACTAGTAGCAATCTTACTCAATGCATAGCTTTGGCTTTGTATAAACCTTTCGTCGGTTTTAACAAGTTCTATCTCACGTTCCGGTATAATTATATCACGTAATAAATTTAACTCTAATAAATTTAATTCATCTGGTTTTTGTCTCCACATACTCGATTTAATCTTTGTATCTGGGTTGGCGTTATAACTAATGACACCATGAACGGAGGTGTCATCAGCGACTTCAATCCAAGGAAACATTGAATCATAATTTTGTTTAATGCCGTTCAAATGTGCACCTAGAAGTTCTGTAGTTATGTCAGCAATATTGGATGTAGACGTGAACCTGCGGTAGTGTCTCTCATGACCGTAGGGCAAATCCTTATTTTCAATGATAACGTTTTTATTAACCCTTTCCATAATTGTATGGTGTAGGAAGCTTATTGTCGGATGTCTATACAAAGGTTCTAGAATATGTACCGATTCAAGATCAGTAATTTGTTCAGTCGAGTTTTTTGCCTTTCTAAATTGGGGTGGGTCGATATACACAGTTGCCATAGTTATTTTATAATTTATACATTAAAATATAAAATAATTTTCATTGTAAACATGTGATAAATATTTACTTAGGTTACAAGTGTATCTACCTCCAATAGTTTCAATAGTGCTAGCAGAGTCTTCCCTATCAAAACCCCCTGACACAGAGTCCATATCGGTAAGAACGGCCACAGAGTTGTCTCTGAATAATACAGGGGCTTCACTATAAATTATTACCTGTTTCGACCAGATTTTCGATATTTTCTTAATTTACGCGTTTTTAGGATACCACATGATCTCGAGACGAGCGGAAGTGTTCGACTATTATGCCGTTTTTTCGTTTTGGGTTTACGCTTTCTACATTTTTTAGTTTTATTTCCGCTTCCGACTAGGGATCTTCCATCATTTTTGCGTTTCTCACTACTGCCTATATCATTATCATCATCCGCGTCAAGTTCTTCGGGGACTAGTAACGATGGAACATTAACATCTTTGAACGATTGTATATACTCATCATCATCATCAGCATCAGCATCAGCATCAGCATCAGCATCAGCATCAGCATCAGCATCATCATCATCATCATCATCATAATCATCATTCTCGGCGATATTTTCATCTATGGCACTTAACGTTGGGTTGTATACCTTTTTGTATCTTAAGTTATTTTTTATTATTATTTTTTTTTTATTATTATTATCATATAGAGGCGGTGCATTATAAACTTTGAATACGTATCCATTAGTAAAAAAAAAATATGCATATTTTGTTGGTTCATTATTACTCAGAACCTCTTTAGGATATATAATAGAGCATACTACCAATACGTAGCATGTTTTATAGCCATCCTTTCTCTTATAGTCATACCAAAATACTTTATGTATACGATATGATATTCTATGTACGATGATATAATGAATAATACAATTCAAAAAATGAATACCTTTACGTAATATTTCTTGAGGGGGGGAGGGGGGGGGAGGGGGCCGATCAATAATCGCCGAACGGTTACGATTACTCATACGCAATTCATTCTTAGTATCCTTTAGTTCGTTTTTCACATTTTCATAAATATATTTACTTAGTACTTTTATAGTTATTGGTTTACTTCGCATCTCCAACAGGTCTTCAAATCTTTTACGGTTGTCATTCAAATCCGCTATTTTTTTATTAAGATGTTCACATATAATAACCATTTTTTCATGGCCGGACCCATCGGTATCACATGTCATGTGTTGTTTTCTTGTGTTAAACTCGTTGAGTCTATGGTCTACGTATGTCTTCATTTTCTCAAGGTATTGAAAATAGCATCCTATAATAGCCATTTTCCAGTTACGCTGTTTTAATTGCGCTTCATTTATAATGTTTTTAGATACTAATGTATATATCCTACATGTTTTTTTTTCGCATTTTGCATTTTTTCTATCCTTTATATATTGTATAAAAAAAATATCAGGGCTTTCGCTCATTTTATTTACCTCATTCATTTTTATATTATTCCCATTAAGGTTTACATTGATTCCATCTTTAAATTGATCTTCTGATATGATTCCTTGTACATAAGGTTCATACGCATTTTGGCGCATTTTAATCAATTTATTTAAACTAATTTCAGGTTCAGGTTTTATATCCGCAAATGGGTCAGTTTCATAATTAAAGAAAAATTTATCTGCATCATTTTCCATATTATCTGCATCATTTTCCATATTATCTGCATCAATTTCCATATTATAAAATACTATATATATATACTAGAAAATTATTCAATTATAATAGTCATTATAAACAATTCATATAATATGCAAGATATATACCCCCCATCGAACATTCATCCCTTGTAGTCTAATATTCATAATCCGAATACCCATGGTCTCTCGTTTTACAATATCTTTCGTGGCATTTCTTTTCAGCCTCTGACTCACATGCCTTATCGCAATACCAGCAATGGGTTGCGCTATATGCTTCCTCGTCCGCTTCCCAACGAATACGGTCAAATGTTTTCGCATCTTCCTCTTCCGCTTGGTACGCTACATAGTCGAGATACATTTCATCCACATTAAATGGTGGACTATGGCAACTATCTCGTTGTTCCTGGACGACCTCTATATATTCACTGTCATTTTCGTTCCATTCTCTTTCTGGAAACTCCTCATCTGTATCCGGATATTCGTGATGTCTACAACATATATACGTCGGATATTCGGTTTCGCTGAGATTGTTGCAATACCAACACAGTTTTTCCGGGTCAAGTGAATGGCTGAGTTCGCAAATGGTTTTGTGAAATTGGCCTTTGTGTATATTTTCGTATGTTTTTCCGCAAAATACTACATTCGAATGAACCATGTTCTCCTGGTGGGTCGACGATTTCTCTCGTAATTTCTGATGGGGGGGGACGTCATAGTATTTGGTAGTGTATGAACCTTAATAAATATGAATAAATTATAATTGAATTGGTTATGAAAAACTATTTCAATTTTTCCTGAACATGCTATTCATGGCGAGAACTCTTGTCTATCAATATACACCGCTTTGATTATATTTTTCGCGATTTTATCGTTGTTTTTCTCGACTCCCCCCGGGCATGTATTTCCCAGCGATTGTTTCATTATTTGGAACGACCGAGTAAAATCATTCGAATCCAGTATTGCATATTCTGGATGTTCTTGATTCCATTTATTGATTTGTTGCACATTTCGAAACGCAATACGACGAATTGCCGATTTTATTTTCATTTGGTCGCGCGTATCTTTAATCCATAGATTGTTTTCTCGGACATGCACCGATTCACGCTTCACATCCGTGCAGTGCACCGGACGAGTATATATATCCATTTCTTTCAATCCATTCATGAATATTTGCGTTATACCTTCGACATATCCGCGGTCGGCTACATTCTCTAAATCGTCAAAATTGAGTTGCAAGTTCTCTACGAAATCCGACAAATTGACCGCGTTTTTACAGTGCTCGTTCAGGAATATCTGTATATTCAACTGTTTGTTATTGGAGTTTGTTATATTGTTCGAATTAACCGTATTGCTCACTTGTTGCGACTTTTGCATAAGTTCCATCATCAATTTATTTTGCTCAATCAATAGCGATTTGAACTCTTGATTGTCCCGCAATATCTCCAATATCATTCTGGATGAATTGGAAGGTTGCATTTCGGCAACCATATTATAGGATGGAACATATGGTGAAATGACTGCATTCGTTAATGTATCCATTGATATCGGACACTCATTTTGCAGTGGTGGTTCGGGAACCGGGCACATAGTTCGATGTCTGCTCAGACCGGACCGATATTTATAAGTTTTACCACAATGACACGATAGTTTGCTGTGGCATTTTTCGGCATTTTTTTGGCGGTTTTCGTTATCATTTGTTATCATTTGGTGTTTACGAGTGAGTAAATGTATTTCATAATTACTTTTGCGACTGCATTTGAAATCACAACTTTCGCATAAAAATATTTTGGCATTTTTTGGCATTTTTTGGATTACCATTGTTATCATATAAATGATAACAAGAAAAATGCCTAAATGGTTTAACGCAAAATATTTATTTTTTTATGCAGTCATTTTAAAACGTATTTTTTTGGGTTTCTTACCATGTCAATCACAAATACTATTTTTTCAGAAACTCCATGCATATATTTGAAAATGGACATGGTCGGACTATGTCCATTTTTTTGGCGAAGCCCTATTTTGTTTTTCTTTTCTCTTTTTGAAAAACTTGTCCATATATTTTCTACACTATAGAATATTAACAACAGAACAGTACAATGACAAAAATCTGTATAACCATAGTCGCTCGCTACGCTCGCTCCCGGGGGGACAAATATTTTTCCGAAACAACATATAGACAATTCATGTATTTAACGCAGGGTTCTCATATGATTCATTTCCATAATACATATAAGCTAATCACGCGAGAAGATGGATTACATATCCATAAAATATTGGGAATAGTATGTATGGCACATTATATATATAGGTATTATTTATTGCTAACAACGGGGTCTATGCAACTGAGAACCCCAATAGCATATAGGATGGTGGGTGTTCACGGGCTATTATCGTGTTCCAGTATGATATTTCACATTCCCAATAAACGCATCCGGGGTGGTCCAATGATATACCCGGAATATCGATTGCATAGTATATTGTTTGCATTGCGGTCGGTTGCTTGCTATTATCTAACCTATCACGATTTCCCAAAAATATACAATATATTAGCCTGTTTTGCAACGATGTATTTGGCAGATACAGTATCCAAAGCATACCCTTCGGGAACGACCACGACGCGCCAGATGCCGTTTGATGACCGCATTGCGATAACAGACCGAGAACATATTATAAGCATGCATAGTTTTCATCAAATAGGGGCGACAATGTATATGGTGGGAAATGAAGACGCCTGTTTTTCGCCGATGTTTGCCATCCAATTTGCGGCGTTTTTAATGACCTTGGTGAGAAAAAGTATAATAACTACGTCGGGATGGCACTTATTATATAATGGTTCACTGGCTATCAATGTGTTTTGCATGTTCTCTTTGTCAGTATCCTATATATATGTTTATATAGCTCTACTACATCTATTTTATAACTGGAGATTTACTTTATCGGCAAAAAGATATACTGTTCTGGGAACAAAATACATTGGTTGGTCTATCGTATTTCAATTGTATTTGTATTACTATAACAATTATATGAATTATGCACAATATATGACACCGGAATGGCTAGAGTATTTGGTTGTTTGTCAGGTAATCTGGATATATTTGTTATATCAGGTATCTATCAATCGAGCACTTATATGCGAGCTCATGCAGGGTAGATCGGCTGAACCCACTGACCATCAAAAAACTGATGAAAGTTCTCCACATTCCCCCGAAAAAACGCAATCCACATAGAAATATTCCCCGAACCACAAACAATATGCCCGCATTTCGACATAATAATAACAATAGCTAAGAAATATTTGGAGAACTGGTAGTTGGATTCGGGAAAAATCTTGTCTACTGTATTATCGCACTTATATACGTGGCGTATTTCGTCTTTAAAAACAATATGATTGGGGTATATAGCACCCATGGTTTCTATAAACTCGGTTTCATCACTTTGTATAAGAAACCGCACCCCGGGGTTTTTTTCGACAATTTCCTCCGCTTTCGCAATCATATCGGAATATTCACACAACCGGGTTTCGCGCTGTTTATCGTTTCCACGGTGGAATAATACACATATATTGGCATAAATATCCGCATTTAGTCCATATTTCCCCTCCATCATAGTACATATAGCACCTATTTCCGCGGTGGGTGTGAAATATTTACGCACAAAGGGCGCCAATTTTCCAAAGTCTATTTGGGTATAATACCAGAATTGCCATCCCCAGTCGTAATTTATATGGCCGGTATATGGAATTAATTCACCGCATTTGGAATAATGTTCAAAATAATCATAGGTTATATCGCGCAGTTCTCCGGCAGGTTTATACATTTTAAATAAATCGGACGAATCTACACCTGAGGGTTCTCGCGTGTGCTGATTCCAATATAGAATTATATCACTTAATATAACGGAACAACAGCTGAAAAATCCTTCGCCGTGCACGATTTTAAGCATAATATACCCTATTGGTAGACCATTCTATTTATATTTATAACACCCGAAGAATATAAATATAAAGCCCATCGTATATCCATCCCCCAATGAAATTGCTATTATTAGATAGAGATTTCCACCATAAAAATCGCGCGGCATTATACGCCTACAAAAAAATAGATATAACACCCTTTTATAGGGCGGAGACGCTAGACCATCTAGATTTAACCACATACGATGCAGTATATAGCCCAACCTATCCGATAGATGTATCTAAATATCCGGCAACCCGGTTTCTTTTTGGACCACATTTCAGTGTATTTCCGGAGGAAACCCTCAAGTATATTCGAGGACCGAATACTACGTATATACAACCGAGTATATGGGCAGCGGATGTATGGCGAACGAATACATTATGTAGGGGGTTGGATATACGCCCGGTTCCATTTGGAGTAGATACGAATCGGTTTACAGAACAAAAGCCTATATCGGAGAGAACCGGGGTGTTTGTGTATTATAAAACCCGTGGGGCAGACGACCTGCTGTTTATCAAGGATAAATTGCGCGAATTAAACATAGAATATACATTAATATCGTATGATTATCGATACCCGGAGGCGGAATACCTAAATTGTCTACACAATGCAAAATATGGTATATGGGTTGGCAGACACGAAAGCCAAGGATTTGCATTGGAAGAGGCATTGTCATGCAACGTTCCACTGCTTGTATGGGATGTATTGTCTATGAATCAGGAGAACGGACCGAATTATGACGATATTCCTGCGACTGCAATACCGTATTGGGATAGTAGATGTGGTGAAGTATTTTATTCCCGGGCCCATTTTGATTATAAATATAGATTGTTTATGGCAAAGTTGAAAACATTTCAACCGCGTGAGTATATTATGGCCAATTTAACGGTGGAAAAATGTGAAGACGCGTTTTTGAAGTTGATTTCCTGTCCACCTACAGCATAAGGGGCGGGCTCCGCCCGCCCCACCTCAATACCTCCCATGCCAATGGTAGGAAACATAATCATAGAAATCGGTATGTATTTCTTCAAATCGCTGTATATCTCTATGTCGCAGTTCTCGCAATTGTATTTTATCTGGATGCATTTTATTCATAAAATTAAAATATATCTCATACTCGCTAGCGCCCGATGTATTGTATTCCACTACACACTGTAAAAACGCTTGCCAAAACTCCATACCGTGAAGTTCTCCAACAACCTCGAATAATTCTAGTAGATATTGTTTTTGCAATACCATGTGATGGCAAATCCCGGATTTATCCGGATGCACTCGCGATAAAGTAGGATGCAAACGGCGCATATGTGCGAAATAGGGTTCATGTCGCTCATTCATATAGTAATATAGCCCCACCGAGCCGTCAAAAAACGCGGTAGGTTTTAAAAAAAAAGTATCGCTGTCAAGAATGAGAACATTTTCCAAAATATCAGGTATAACAAACGGGGAATATAATTTCAATAATTGTTGCAAATACCAATTTTGGCGACAATCTGGGCCGAGTATCTCGCCGATATTGGACGTATGAAATGGATAAATACTCTCGCTTATGGTTATACAATTATCGACGCGTAGAGTATCGTCGCAGGAAACCAGATAGATATTGCGGTAGCCGAGAACATTTTTCCGGGTATATTCAATGAGTGTATGTATAAGTTGTATATCATTGGGGCCTACTGGAATGACAATATCGAACTGCATACCAATATATAACCAATTGTTTTATATATTTTATGGACAAACTATGTTCTCCGTTCTTCGCGTCCAGATATTTTGGAAATCGTATTTGTAGAACTAATCCCGGCAACATAATCATATATAACAACTTCCTCGGCATATTCCGCCCCGACAATATTCTCTTTTGTATAATCCCCCCCCTTAACAATAATGGATGGCTGGAGAACCCTTACAATATCCAGAGGCGTATCATCACTAAAAATCACAATATAATCTATAATACCTAGATTCGTCAACAATCGGCACCGTTCGACCACATCATTGATTGGACGGGATTCGCCTTTCAACCGTCGAACGGATGCGTCGGAATTGATACCTACAATCAATATATCGCCCAGTTTTTTGGCAAATTGCAATAATTGGATATGCGCGGAATGGACAATATCGAAACATCCGTTGGTAAATACGAGGGGTTTTCCCATTTTGGATAACCTAGTAAGTTTATCGGTTTCATGGTCATACACAATAGTATCTACAAAATCGTCTATATCCCCATGCGATATTTCTGCATTCCCAATATTGGATACACATTTTCTGGCCACGTGATTTGCCAGTTTTCCGGCCCACAAAATATCGCGGGTTTTCAAAAAAACAAATGTGCTAACGGCCAATACGATATCGCCACATCCGGTGACATCGATTACGTCGACGGGACCCGCGCTGGTTATATGATGTTCTACCGAATCAATATATATTCCGTGTTCTCCGCACGTTAGAATAATATGCTGACATTGAATATATTCTTTCAGGTATCGAATAATATCGTGTTTGGATGTCTTCCTGGAAAGGGTCTCGGCCTCCAATAGATTCAATTTGAAACAAAAACAATTCTTATATTTTATCGCTCTTGACGGTTTTGGGTCAACAAATGTATATATATGATTGGCACCGGCATATGCAATGAGTTCTTCGCACACATATGGCGTTAATACGCCCTTATTATAATCGGAAAAAACGATGGCAGATACGTCGGATTGGGACTTTATATGATTCACCAGGATATATTGCATTTCAGACGAAATGTCGCCAGTATCTTCTATGTCATACCGGTTAACCAATCTATTATCGCAAAATGTCCGTGTTTTATGGGTAGTTTTCCTACCGGGTTCTCTAAACACGCGGTTTTCTATATTATTTTCCAAAAATAACTGTATGATATTCGCACCGGGTATATCGTCTCCTATAATGGATACTATTTCGATATCGCATCCGAGATTCGCCAGATTTTTGGCTACATTGGCTGCGCCACCTAATATATGGTGTGTTGCAATCACATTGTAAACGGGGATATTTGCTTCCGGGGCATTGCGTGTAGTCGTGCAAATATGATTTGTATCTACTATAACATCGCCTATAACAATTATTTTCATATAACGTATATGCAGTATTTGGTTTTATATTTATACACATATAAATATAAACATTGGCCAATAGAATATCCCATGGAGTTTATAGAGTTCTCAAATACCAGGTATCCCCAGTTTCAATCTCAAGGAAATGCGTCTCAATTTGCAATACCTTTTGCGAAACATTTTTGCAAAGGACGGGGCTATGATATTGGATTTTGTCGCGAGGACTGGAAATTACCCGGGGCGATAGGAATTGATATTGCACTCGATAACGGCTACCACGCAAACCATTTGCCGGAGAACATTCAAGTCGACTATATATATTCGAGTCATTGTTTGGAACATGTGGACAATTGGGTGGAAACGCTGGAACTATGGATATCCACACTGAAAAATGGCGGTGTCTTATTTTTGTATTTGCCGGACTTTTCGCAGATATATTGGCGGCCGTGGTATAATCGCAAACATCATCATTGTTTTACGGCGGATATTATAGTTCATTTTTTACGGGATAAAGGTATGAAGAATATAGTGCAATCCGGGGTGGACTTGAACAATAGTTTTATGATTGTTTGTGAGAAATAATAGACAATACTATTTAAAGCATGTTTCATATAGTTCCATATATGAAAAAATATTACGTTGATTTGGACGGAACCTTATGCAATACAACTGCATCGAATTACCCCGAATCCACACCGATTCAAGAACGTATCGATTTTGTGAACCGATTAAAGTCGGAAGGAAATCGTATAACTATTTGGACGGCCCGGGGCGCAACATCCGGTATAGATTGGGAAACACTCACTCGCCAACAATTGAGCAATTGGAATGTGCAATATGATGCATTGCTTATGAAAAAGCCGGATTATGATGTATATTTGGACGATAAATCGCACAATATATCGACGGTTTTCCCCGTCCCGGGGCCAGAGGCCCCGTCATCCACGACCCCGTCAAAAAAACAGCCGTGCGAAATCGTCGAAAAGGGGTGGGGTCGCGAAATCATATTTGTAAATAACCCTGAATATTGTGGGAAAATATTATGTTTTCATAAAAACAAGCGTTTTTCGATGCATTATCATCTACAAAAAAAAGAGACATGGTATGTGGCCAAAGGGCGGTTTATTTTACATTGGATAGATACTGTCGCCGGGGTTTCTTATAGTGAATATTTAGACGTGGGGGATGTTATAACAAATGAACGTGGAGAACCGCATCAATTGATTGCATTGGAAGATAGCGAGGTATTTGAAGTATCGACACGACATTACGATGAAGATAGTTATCGCATACGCAAGGGCGATTCATAGTATCACACCCCATCGCACGCACTTTCATCCAATACAATATTGGGAAAGTGGTCGGGTAGAGTTCGGACCATAGCGTATTCGGAATTGCACGGTGGTCTCCCCAACAAAATATTGGCTTGAACGGCAAATGCAATCGCCATCATTCCGGATGGAATACCTACAAACAGTGCACATGAATTGAGAATAGTTGCTAGTTCTACAATGTTCTCGGGATTATAGTATTGCACGTCCAATCCGGTTTTCTGGGTAAAGGTTTCATAATCGATATAGTTGGTGGATTTAAATGCAACAAATACAAGTTTTTCCTTATATTTGTCGTATAACGTTTGATAATTGATTTTGGATACTCGATAGGCCGGTTCGTTTATAATGACTTTATCTGCCCACGTATCCAATTTTGGAACATCAATCCATTTATGACGCCCCCATTCTATTTTATAAGTATCTCTGAAAATAATATACCAATTATGGCTATATAACAGCCAGTTATTTCTCCATACAGATAGATTTATATCACAATGTTCTCCATTGTGGAGTTTATAGTCTTTAATATAGTCTTGATTTATAATGAGTTCATATGTCTTTTCGTATGTACTCTCTAATCCGAACTTGAAAGAATCGCCGATATTTGCGATATATAAGATGCCCCGTTTCCCGGTAGATATATAGTTTTCTTTAATAACAGAAAGTTGGTGGAAAAAATCGCCAAATAACCCTCCGGCAATATAGGAAATATACGATTCTGGTGTCGCATCCACAGGATGTAATAGATGATATTTCTCAAACAACTGTGTATTTTCATTGGTATATTCGTCTAACCGTTCATCTTGAAGATATCGCTCAATATCTTGACACAATACATATTTATATTTGATGACGGATTCTTCGGCTGTGCGGTATGTGTGATGCCATGATTCGACAATGGGGATACTTTTACACATGAGAACCTCGTAAAATCGGAAGGACCATGATGTATCTCCGGCTGGACATAGAACAAACCGGCTTTGTTTCATAGAATTAAAATAAAACAGATTTTCGTGCACAATACGATATTGCGATTTTCTGGATTGGTCGTGGTGTTTTGGGCAAAATCCGAGTTGTTTATCGGAATAATCGAAATCTCCCAATAATTGCCAGTCGGGTGTATAATCCGTATTAATAAAAATGGAGTTTGACGTAAAATGTTGTTTTACAAAGTCGAGAACCCATCTACGGTTTTCATAGGATGATTCGATTGACCCTATAAAACAATAGTCGTGGATTTTTATATTATCTAGCGCATTTATTTCATTATAATATTGTCTCGCAAATATCGCTATAGGTTGCCTATATAATTCATGAGATAACACTGATATATCCATATTGCTTTCTATATATGCATCTTCTAAATGATATTGTAAAGCCATATATCCTTGACACCATCCTAAATCTAATTCAGACATAGATATGTATAACTTTTTGTGGTATTTTTATATCATTGGTATATCAATATTATTACCTACCAGTCCATGTTTTAATAATGCGTAAATGTTCATACCACGGAAAACATGTTTTATATCTATCAAACGAGACGGTTCCAAAGTCTTCGCAATCGTGTATGACTCCCATGATAGATGGGTTCGCATTTATGGATGGGTCTTCTGCGCAACATACTAATCCGAATATACGTTCTACTTGACACCGTTCATTGCGATGTCGGACTGCGGTAAATAGCCGAAATAGATTGTATTGGAGAACTATTGTATCTAAGAATGAGAAGGTTATAACAGATTGTGTGCCAAAACAACCTTTCCATCTATTTGTATCCTGATGTATATGCAATAACGCCGGTGATTTATCTAATAATTGTATTAGTTCTCGCTCGGCGGGGGTATTATTCCATTCGTGTGAAAAATGCCATATAAATCGCGCGGTTTGTATATCGTCAATGGGTAAACAGCCGTTTAAAAAGCTAGAATCGTGTATAACAATGGCGGTATCGAATAAATGATACTTGTGAAAATAGTAATATCCGAGCAGTTCTCCCGCCCCGGGGAACTCGCTCTGTATAATAAAACAGTTTATCAAATTGGATTCGCTAGTTATATACTGATAATTACTATTATCATCTACAATCATAATAATATTATCGGGATACCAACGGCGAATACATCTATAGCATTCATTCCACACTTTGTTTGTATTTTCGCATCGAACATGCCGGGTAATAACAATACCGACCGTTTTCGGGGGGAAAAATACAAAGTTCTCCAATGCCTTTGAATGAATATGTAGATTAAAAATAGGAACAATACAATCATCGCGAATACGTATAAACGGTCGCGCAATATTGTCCACATCTTTCCATGAGAACGAATATGCATCATATTTTATAACACATGTTTCATTGACAAATCCCACAGTGTTTCCGGGAATATTACGTGGGTCGACTCCGCCTACATATTGGCCAATCGCCGCCGCGTCAAATATATATTGGAATTGGTCGAAGTTTTTGGATACAAATTGGTGTTCGGCGTCATGAGAACTATCGCTTATAAAAATAGGAAAGTTCTCAATAATATGGGTTTGTCGTTGAATCGTCGCAAAGTTCTCCATATCATTTTTCCCGAGGTCATATACATCCAACGCCGTTTTAAAGACGGCCGAGTTTGGAATATACATGATACTAGCGATATTACGATGGAATGTATCGAATGGTAAGTAGAGTTTTGTTTTATCTAGTAATGGATATAACACATTTGTATTGTAATAGAGGAGAACATCGTTCTCTAAATGTATGACATTTTCTATAACATATTTCCGCATAAACTCGTATAAATAAAAGAACCGGGCGGATGTTAACGCCCAAAATCCCCCGCGGAATTGATTATCTAACTGCGTGGTTGCATTATAATTGTATGAATCATCTAGGTCTTCGACGGCAATCAGCCGAATATTCTCCATATACTGCAAGAACTTGTTGAAAAACCCCCGGTTTGTAATAATATAGACATTTGTATGTCCGAGACGGATAAGTTGCTTTATATTAATCAATATATATTCTTGGAAATTACCAATGCACGTTAATACAATATTCATAAATAATTATACTGTTATGCATATAAATATATTTATATACGTATTGCAATAGAATGTTTTCGGAGAATACCATAGTAAAAGGAGAACGATTCCAGCAACTAGCGGATATATATCTGGGATATGATTTCGACTTTCAATATAATCCACTTATATGGCATCAATCTGACAAACATATGCATTTGGACAGTATACCCAGTGAATATAATAACCCACCGGTTCTCTTTTGTTATGCTCATCGATTAGGTATCTTTGTTCAAAAAATCCACTATTTTAAGAATCCATTTATTTTAATAACACATAATAGCGATGAAAATATCATGGATACGGAACAAAATAGGTATATATTGGCACATCCCAAACTAATAAAATGGTATGCGCAAAATGTGGCGATATTTCACTATAAATTGTTCGCACTACCAATCGGTATAGCAAATGACCAATGGCTTCATGGAAATACAATGTCGATTATGGAGAACTTGAATACGCCAAAAACAAAATCTGTGTATTTCCATTTCAATATAGAGACAAATATAACCAAACGGACCCACTGTTATAATATATTGGTTTCAAAAAACATACCGACGGAACCTACGGTTCCGGTGCGGGAATACCGTCGCACTTTGGCTCAATATGAGTTTTGTATTTGCCCGGAGGGAAATGGGTTTGATACGCATCGATTATGGGAAGCGCTTTATTTTAAGTGTATTCCGATAGTATTGCGCAGTTCTCATATAGATATTTTGAGAACCCAAATGGATATACCGATGATAGTATTGGATTCATGGGATGAATTGGATGTATATAAACTAGATTATAATGTGTATAACACTACTGACGCAGATTATTATACGAAATTGTCGATGCACTATTGGGCCGAACAAATTGCGCTAGATGTGGAGAACCCGAAAAAGAATATAACGATTATACCGTCCATAATAGACCCACCCAATGCGCCATTATCGTATAATGCGGTGAGGAGTGTATATTCAAAACAAGAACGGTTTGACCAAACGAAAGCGTCGATAGCTTCGGTAAAGGCCCATATTCCCAACAATAAAATAATGGTTATAGAATGTTCTCTATTAACTGACGAAGAAACCCACTATTTTCGAGAACATACCGATATATTTATCAATTTATACGACCACCCAGATAAATCCTATATAGAGCGAATCCATTCTCATTCGAAGGCGATGGGCGAGGGAACCATGACGATATATGCATTGGAATATTTATCGGCAAGTAATATAGAATATGATACCTTGTTTAAACTGAGCGGGCGGTATAAACTGACGGATAGGTTCTCGTATGACATCTACAATAACGACCAAGCTATGGTGCAATACTATTGCGAAAAAGAATGTGCGTCGACAATATTATATAAGCTACCAAGAGATGTTAGTATGAGATGGTATGCATTTTTACAGCATGCAAATCATTATTTTGTGAATTGTTATGCATACGAAAAAGTATTTGCCATGTTTTTGCGAGAATTGGAATCGCAAATGGAGAACATGGTGGTCCATACACCGTATATGGGAGCATGTGGAAATATATCCGTATGTGGAGGATATGTAGAAGGATAATATTGTTATAATAAAGTAATATATAAAGATTATAAGTTATGTTCATTTAATATAAATGAACATACAAAGTTGCCGATTATGTAAACAAAATACTACCAACGATATAATATGTTTGGGAGAGCAGTACATTACATCGAGATTTCCAACGTATGGGGATTTTTCCACACCAAAAACGTCTATTACATTATGTATGTGTGAAAGTTGCGGGCTAGTTCAATTGAAAGAAACAACCGACTGTAATGAATTGTATGAACATGAATATGGATATAGGTCAGGTATTAGCAACACGATGAGAACACATTTAAAATTATATCAAGAAGAAATATTAACAAAGGTTCAATTATCGCCCGGTGATATAATTGTAGATATTGGAAGTAATGATTCGACAATGTTGCAATATTATTCCGCTGATTTTAGAAGAATCGGTGTAGACCCTACTGGGAAACAGTTTAAGCAATACTATGATTATGTGGAATTATTGCCTACATATTTTACGTATGATAATTTTACTACAGCATTTGGAAATATACGGCCCAAACTGATAAGTTCAATTTGCATGTTTTATGATTTACCGGACCCGGTTCAATTTGCAACCGATATTTACGCGATATTAGATGATGATGGTATATGGACGTGTGAACAGAGTTATTTGCCAACGATGATAAAAACAAATAGTATAGATACGATTTGTCATGAACATTTGGAATATTATTCATTGCATCAAGTAAAAGATATAGCAGACCGAGCCGGATTTGTAATAGTAGATGTTAGGTTCAATGATTCTAATGGTGGAAGTTTTCGGGTATATTTTGCTAAGAAAACGAGTACCATACACACACCAAATACTGAGCTGGTAAATAGTATTCTGAATGAGGAAAAGGAATATGGTATAATGACCATGGATTTATATAAACGATTTATGGAGAATGTAAATGCCGAAGTGAATAAATTACGCACATTTATAGAGACAGTTGTTGCAAATGGTAAAAATGTATACATTTATGGCGCATCGACTAAAGGAAATTGTCTATTGCAATATGCCCGATTGGATGACAAATACATAAAATATGCAGTAGAGCGAAATCTGAATAAAATTGGAAAAATGACATCTACTGGTATAGAAATTATAGGTGAAGAACAAATGCGAGATAATCCCCCGGATTATTTATTCGTATTGCCGTGGCATTTTCGGGACGAAATACTACAACGAGAACATGCATTTTTGGAAAATGGCGGGCAATTTATATTTCCATTTCCACAGTTCGATGTTGTCGGATCAAAGCCAAAGTTGTTATTGACTGGTTGCGATGGAATGATTTCACACTATATTAAAGAGCGATTTACTGATTATACGTTATATGGTATAACGCGGAATACTGCATTTGTCCATGAGAAAAATATAACCAAGTTTTCTTTCGATATGAATGACGACACTAAATTGACCACTACGTTAGAAACCATAAAGCCTGATGTAATAGTACACATGGCGTCTATATCAAGTTCTCAATATGCATACAATAATCCATTGGAAACAATCATGTCAAATGGATTGCTAGTTGTAAAATTATGTGATATAATACATAAACGAGGATGGAATACAAAATTATTTAATGCATCGAGTAGTGAAATATACAAGGGTCATGTAGAATATGCGGTGCAAGAAGACGATACGAATATGTATCATTCCCATCCATATTCTATAGCAAAAACGATGGGGCATAATATGGCGAGGTTTTATAGGGAGACGTATAATCTACCGTTTTATAATGGTGTAATTTTTACGACGGAGTCGCCTTTAAAAAAGCCGCATTTTTTATTGAATAAAGTTGCAAAACATATAGCGGAATGTAAAACTACAGACATAAAACCACTTATAATTGGGGATTTAAGTTCGTATAGAAACATATTGCATGCATCGGATGTAGCAAGCGCAATACATGCAATAATCGCACAAGAACCCGTGGAGGATTATTTGATATGTAATACGGAAAGTCATAAAGTGTATGATTTGGTATTACGCAAATATAAAAATGCAGGAATAGAATTGCACCAACGTGATAATATTTTATATAAAAAAGGAACCGATATCGAGGTTGTAATAATGGAGAACAAATATTTAGGGTTTGATGCACGGCCTACAAATATAGAGGGATATCCGACAAAGTTATTGAGCTTAGGTTGGAGTCCTACAAAATCAATAGATAGTATTTTACTCGAAATATAAGTGTATTACATCGACCGAAAAGAAAAATGAGACAAAACATAATTATTACTTATATATTTTATAACTATGTTTCAAGTAATTTGTTGCATGTTTTTTATCCTTCGATGATAAACCATCTCCGGATAAATCTCGAACACTTTCGGTCGTTCCGACCTCCTGCGTTCTCGCTTTTGTTATATTATTCGCTCGGTGTAATATCATTATATATACGTTCATATGGTAAATAATATACATAAACATACATATATATGTCAAATAAATCACAGTTTGGACAAGATGAACACGTTATAAATATATTTGATAAAAAGACAAACGGATTTTTTGTAGAAATAGGAGCATATGACGGTGTAAGTATGTCAAATACTTATTTATTAGAATATGACTATAATTGGAAGGGAGTATGTGTAGAAGCAAATCCAACCTATTTTTCGCATTTAGTAAAGAATCGCCCGAATTGTATTAATTTATCATATGCCGTATTTAATGAAAATGATAAGCAAATGAGTTTTATAGACGATAAATCTGGAGGATGTTCCGGATTTGTAGAAACGAATAGTCATACTCACATATTACACAATCCTATTATTACAGTAACCACAAAAAAGTTAACGACTATTTTAGATGAACTAAACGCTCCTAGTTTTATAGAGTTTTTATCATTGGATACAGAGGGTTCCGAATGGGAAATATTGAACTCGCATGATTTTGATAAGTACATATTTGGATATATTTGCGTAGAACACAATTTTATAGCTACAAATCGTATGAAACTTCGCAAATTATTAGAAAGTAAGGGATATAAATATTACCGAGAAAATAATGTAGATGACGATTACATTCATTCTTCTTTAATAAATAATATAAACAGGTATTAATTGTTTAGTATACTATAATGAAAGGCATTTTTTATAACTCGAGAAAAGCATTATGTAGTATATGGGAAAGTGGAAAAATGTGCTACAATGCATTATCTACAAGTACAAACTATACATTAGATTATTCCGAAGCCGAAAGTTTAGATGTATCATATGATTTTGCAATTTTCAATCATCATCCTACTGTAAATAATTGGATGAATCAACATATTATTACGTCATATAATAAACCAACATTTTGTGTCGTAACAGAAGTATCATTTTCATCAGACGTGATAGCGTTTTCTCCAAAATATTTCAATCATTATATTGTATTAGACCCGACTATACTAGAAACTGAATGTATTCATGCATTTGGTAGACCGATTGATGAATATATATCAACTACCGACCCAATAGACATAAATCATATTGTTCCAAATATTTTTAGTTTTGGGTTTGCAACTTACGGTAAAGACTGGCATAAAATAGTAGAAATCGTTCAAAATGAATATGATAATGCAAATATTCATTTTAATATACCACGCGCAACATATGTGCCAGATAGCATGCATGATGATATAATTACTTCCATCAAAGCTAATTGTAGTGATATTATAACCAAACCTGGTATAAAATTAACAATAACTAATGATAATCTATCAAAACAAAATATTATAGACATATGTTCAAAACAAACCATAAATTGTTTTTACTATAATAGGCAACACATGTTTGCTAGTGGATTAGCGGCAGTAACTGATCAAGCTATTTCGTCAGGTAGACCGCTGTTAGTATCGGGCGATCGTTCATTCAGACATATTCATAAATATATCAATTATTTTCCAAATATTTCACTAAAAGAAGCAATTGTAAATACTCAAGCGGGTGTTTTGCAAATGAAGTCAGAATGGTGTTGTCGCAATTTTTTGTTAAAATTTGAAAATATATTATTTAGAAAATAAACAATATATAATTTTATATGCTTTATACATATAAAGCATATGAACGTCAAGGTGTCTATAGGAGAGGCTATTGATAAACTGTCTATATTGGAGTTAAAGCAAAAAAAAATACATAATGTTGAGAAACAAAAAGATATACAAAAAGAGATAGCGGAATTGCAAGAATGTAATAAATACAGGTCGGCGTACGCGTTTTATTACAAATTATTGATGTATATAAATGAAAAGATATGGGATATGACTGATATAGTGAAAGCTATGGATATACACAATCCGTATTTTGCGAAGGTATCAAATGATATATTTGAATACAATCAAAAGCGATTTCGCATAAAGAATTGGTTTAATTTAAGTGCTACATCTGTAATAAGAGAACAAAAAAGCTATGTATCGACTCACTGTAAAATAATAATAAAAAATGAAAATGAAATATATGATAAAATACCGGAGATAAACTATTTATTGCTTGAATATGATTTAGTGTCATTTGAGACAACTCCTGAGATACAAATTACTATAAAAAAGATGTTTCATAATCCGACTATTATTAATATTACTGGTATATCAGAATGCGACGTAATAAATATATCTACATATACGCTACCAGTATCGATTATCGCAGATAGACATGTATTTGAGTTTATACCACTGATATATATAAATGGTGGATTATTGGGAGATTTTATTCAGTCCTTATCGGTTGTGTGCGAGAACTTTTACAATTCAGGGAGAAAAGGAATAATATATATATCAAATAGGGGCGAAGCATTCAGAAACGGGTTAGAAAACACATATAATGATACGTATAGCACTATAATAAAACAAAAATACGTTCACGAATACAAAATACATATGGGAGAACCTTATTTAATAGATTTAACCGCTTGGCGACATTTACGCAATTTGAATCATAATAATTGGCACTATAATTACAGTATGCTATATAATATAGATTGGGGGAAACATAAATGGTTAGATGTAGAATATAATGATAAATGGAAGAATAAGATAGTAGTAAATACAACTGATCGTAGATGGCCTTTATTAGATTTTAAAGTATTACATAATAAATACAAGGATAATTTGATTTATGTGGCTGCGGATATAGAACAATATAAGATATTTTGTAAAAAAACGAAGTTGCAAATAGAATATTGCAAAATAACTGATTTCGCGGAGTTATGTAGTGCTATATATTCATGTAAATTATTCGTAGGTAATTTGTCATCACCATTATCTATAGCACATGCATTGAATGTCAATAGAGTATGTGGGTTATTTGGTGGATGGGATGATCCATTAAATAGCAATTTAGATAAAATATGGAGCACTTTGAGTTATTCTGTGTAAACAAACATATTTTGACAATCTCTCACAAACTCTTCGTCGGTTTTCACAATCGGGTCGCAATATTTCCCTTTTAATAATGCGACAACAATGAATGTCAATTCATCCAAAGATGCAGAGAGTTCTAGTAGTTCTCCCGTTTTAATATTGAGGATGCGTATACGACGTTCGTCGGCAACCAATATTTTCCACAACCAGGCATACACCACCACTTGTAATAGGTGGTCTATGGTTATTTTACTTGTGCATTTCAATTCCCATACGGTATTTTCGGTGACAAGGTCCAATCTGGCGGAGAATCGGAAGATGGTTTCTTTATCAAAAAAGGGTTTCAATATTGCATCTATATCTTCATGTTCTTTATCCATAGAATAATCGATGAGAACTTTTTCAAAGACGGGTATTTTACGCGCACAATCGGATAACACATGTTTATCTAGCCTCTTAATACATTTAATGACGTTTTCTCTGGAGAGCCAAGTATATTCATCCGGTTCGATTTGTTTCAATTTGAAATACAGCCGTTCTTGAGTAGCGATATAGATATTGGATGCATATAAAAAATCGGAAATGCGGACACATGTTTCCGGCATATGTTGTATAATGTCTTTCAAATACAAGTGTTCTTTATCTTTGCTATCGGACATATTGTTCTCTATCATGGTCTTTAAACTATTGGGAGATGAATCGGTGTTTTTCCATCGTTTTTGGATATGATGATAATAAATACATGGAATAGCAATACCATTTATATCACTAACGTCTTCGTAGAAACCATTCCTCGTTTTGAAAACCGTAGGGAGTTCGATTTCATCCTCTTCTGTCGGTTCTCCAGTTTGTCGAATAAATATGCGGTCTAATAGGGGGCTAATTTCTTCTATAACATTTTCGGGAATAAAAGTGATGAGATTGGTCGGAGTTGTATTAAATCGGGGAATGAGTTGTTTTTGTTCGTTTTCGGGCGTTTTTTTATAGAAAACGGATTGGGGAGTTCCTTTGAACGAGATATAAGGTTGCATTTTCATTTTATGATGGGTCATTTTGAGGAACTCGAGGGGTCTATCTGTTGCGAAATCGTTTTTTTCGAGAACATATAGACAATCGGTTGCTCTGGTTGCGCCGACATAAAGTGTATTTGGACATATTTCTCTTGAGGCGGTTTTGGCTTTATAGTAATAGCTATTATCGAATCCCACAATAAATACGTAGCGACGTTGTCTACCTTTTACGGAATGGAAAGTGGAGAACACTACTTTCCCGTCAATGACTTTTTCGTCGACGTTCTCGGTTTCAAGCATAGGAACGTGGCAAGGAATATTGTGTTCAACGAGTGCATTTTCCATTCTTCTGATATAACTATTTTGGCCTTTTACGGATGCACATAATACGAAAAAGTCGGATGGTTTAGCACCGGTTTCTATCAATTTTTTAATCTGTGCGATAACGAAATATTCTGCATTACGGCTACTATGGCGATAATAATACACTGGTTCTCCATCTTTACCCGAGAACATGCGTGTTTCTCCTAACATGGCATCATTCACAAAGCTGGCCATTTGTCTGGTAATGCGATACGACATTTTCAGAGTGCACCGAACAAACTCTTTATGTATAAGTTGTCGGTGAAGCTCCCATATTTTGTCTCCCAAAGTAAGAAATCGCGTATCGGCGCCCTTAAACTCGTATAATCCTTGTTTATAATCGCCCAATATCAGTAATTGAAAGGATGTTCCCATGTCTTTGGAGAACTTTAGCATAAATTGGAAATATAGGAAAGACATATCTTGCGTTTCATCTAATACAATCATTTTGAAAGTGGGAATACTAATGCGGGGTTTTATTTGATTGAATAGAATATATCGAATAGCCGTGTCGGTATGTGCAGAAAGCATATAGTATTTTTTGGCTAGACTGTGGAAAGTATGCACTTCGATGTTCTCTATTTTGAGAGAACCGATTTTGTCTTTAATTTCCAGTCGCAATGCGGAATTGTATGTCATTTGTAAGATACTAATACCTATAAATGCTTTTGCAACGGATAAAATAGTGGTGCTTTTTCCAGAACCGGCAATAGCATCCACTATGACATTTTTCTGGGTTTGTAGGTGTTTTATGACAACTAGCTGTTCATCGCTGGGTTCATTCATAGAATATATTGTTCTATGTAGTATAATATATTCGTTTTAAATTGTTTTGAAATATCTAGTTGAAGATGTAATTCCTATTCCTACTCTATGTAATAAAATTGAAACATGGATATAGCAAATAGTAATATGCATATCTATACAAAAATATTATTATGACAACATACTCTGGATTTTATATAAGAGAAGTCAATTGCAAAGTATATGCTAGTCCGGGGTTTTGGGAATATTCCGTAGCCAAAATAGAGAACCCAATCCAACACCGCTATTATTTCCGAACCGCAGATGAATATTTCAAACACATTATAGCCAAAATAAAAGAGGATATATTGAGAAACGTTCCAGACTTGCGTTATGTGAATATACAATTGCATGCGTTCGATTCCAGTAATACAATGCATAAAGTAATACTGACGGTTGCTGATATAGTGCATAATTTATTGCATATAAGAGAACATATCAATTTGAGTAGATTGGCATGTATTATAATAACCTACAATAATATACCGATATTTATAGAAGGCGCAAGTTTACAAGGGATATGAGATACACTCGGATATGTCTCTATACATTGTTTTCTATATAGGCAATAATATAATTCCATAGTATGAAATATCCGCCATACAATAATGCTATGTAATATAACCATTCTATTTTAGTAAAATATACATATTGCCGAGAACCGAATAGATGAAGTATATTATATTGGTAGATTTATATATCCGATACAATGTAATCGGGAGTAATGGCGCTACGCGCCCGGGGCGGGCTTCGCCCGCCCCACCCCCACACCCCCAGTGGGGTTATAATTATGTTTTGACTAGTTGTATTGACAGCATATTATGCAGTTAACCGGTATATTATAATACATATATGAATACTGACACTGGCAATATATTTGCTATATATTATATATTTATATGACTGCATATATGCAGTAGATATATAACGACCATGCACATTTTTATATTGACTGCATAAATTGCATTTTATGCAACACAATTTATGGCATCACTGCATATTATGCAGCGGGAATGCATTTCTATGCATTTGAAACTAATTGACTGCATAATTGCAGTGCCGGTTAATGGGTCTCAAACTGGTATGCAGTCAGTCAGGCTATTCGAATACTGTCGACCCGGTTTTTTCTGTGCGGTATTTAGGAATCGGTCAGAAAACACGATTTCCAGACTTTCAGTCTCAAACATGTTTGT
>Ga0209550_10000474_pt1 | contig 37927 bp, 30 predicted proteins | sample LauGreSuBDMM15SN_2_FD_187567 | JGI IMG/M metagenome (GOLD analysis project Ga0209550, IMG submission 187567) | Freshwater lake microbial communities from Lake Michigan, USA - Su13.BD.MM15.SN (SPAdes) (version 5) | ecosystem: Environmental > Aquatic > Freshwater > Lake | place: Lake Michigan... | reverse complement strand
AATCACCACGCCCGAGCCCGAGCGACGCTGCCCAAGGGATCGGGCGGTGTTGGCTTGGGCGTCGCTTCGGCTTTGCACCGCCACCACCCCTTGCATCAGTCTCTGCAGCGGCTCGGGCTGCAGGCTGGGCTGCGGCCCAGGGGGGGCTTGAAGTCGGCCGGCGGGCTGAGCCACAGCCAGCGTGCATGACAAAAGACCGGACAACACAGCAGTCAAAAGGCGATAAGCCATGTTTACTCCCTGGAAAACAGCTTTAAAAGTTTAATTTGAACCACGACACTTTACAGTGACTCATGAAAAGAAGCGGAATCAAATTCCGTTAAATGTGACCAACTGACTGTCAGTGTGACGCATTTCCCAGCGCCATGCATGCTCAACGATGGTGGACAGTTTGGCGTAGCGGGGTTGCCAGCCCAGCTTTTCACGCACAAGCCGTGAATCTGCTATCAAACGGGCTGGGTCACCCGCACGGCGGGGGCCGTTCACCACGGCAATAGGCCGGCCCGTCACTTGCTGTGCGGTGTCAATCACCTCCTGCACTGAAAAGCCCTGCCCATTGCCCAAGTTGTAGGCCTGGCTGCTGGCGCCGCCCACGAGCGACTGCAGCGCCAGCCAGTGTGCCGAGCACAAATCTTGAATGTGGATGTAATCACGCACGCAGGTGCCGTCGGGGGTGTCGTAGTCGCGGCCAAACACCCCAATGTGCGGCCTGCGGCCAGACGCGGCTTGCAGCACCAGTGGAATCAAGTGCGTTTCGGGCTCGTGCCGCTCGCCCAACTGCCCCTCAGGGTCAGCGCCGGCTGCATTGAAGTAGCGCAAACACACCGAACTCAATCCATAGGCCTTTTCGTAATCGGCCAACACCTGTTCCACCATCAGTTTGGTGCGGCCGTAAGGGTTGATGGGCTGTTGTGGGTGGCGCTCGTCAATGGGCGAGTACTGCGGCTCGCCAAAGGTGGCCGCCGTGGATGAAAAAATAAACCTCGCCACCCCGTGCGCCCGCATCGCGTCCAGCAAGGTCAGCGTGTGGGTCACGTTGTTTTGGTAGTACTTGGCCGGCTCTTGCACCGACTCGCCCACCTGTATGAAAGACGCGAAATGCATCACCGCGTCAAAACCTTGGGACAGTAACGTGTCTAGAACCGCTCGATCACCCATGTCGCCCTGCACAAAATCGCCGCACACCACCGCATCGCGGTGCCCCGAGGACAAGTCGTCCAAAGTGGTCACGCTGCAACCCTGCTGGCCCAGCATCTTCACCATGTGCGAGCCGATGTAACCTGCTCCGCCCACCACCAAAACCTTGCTCATTTCTTGGTCCGTTCAAAATAATCTGTATCTGACCCCGATTTCTGTGACGCAGATTTCTGCCTGATTGTTGCGTTCCGTTTGGATGGTGTTGAACTTGTGGGCAGGGAGCCGGTCCGGCGAATTGGGGTGCCTGGACTCAGAATACTTCACTGCGTGGCAGCGTCTGTCAAGCAGACAAGCCGCCTCGATTGAAAATAGGCCCATCACCACGAACCCATGCGGGACTGAATGTTTGTTGTTTCAAAACTCTTGTCTGCCATCACACAGCCCCTGTTTTGGCTGGCTTTGTGGTGGGCCTTGGCTTTGCTGATGCTCACGCGTTGGCGCCGGCCGGCTTTGGGGATGTTGTGGGGCGGGCTGCTGGTGCTGGGGCTGCTGGGTTTTCAGGCGCTGCCAGACGCTTTGCTGCGGCCGCTTGAAAGCCGCTACCCCGTGCCTGCTGCGGGTGTGGTTGAGCAGCAAGTGGGCGTGATTGTGTTGGGTGGCGCGGTGGGCCACCCTGATAGTTTTGTTGCCCATGGCCAGGTGCCGCTGGGGGAAGCGGCCGAGCGCATGACGGTGCCAGTGGGCTTGATGCGTCAGCATCCTCGGCTGGAACTGGTGTTTTCAGGTGGGGAAGGGCGCTTGCTCGTGACGGGCGTGACAGAGTCGCAATTGGCCCAGGCGTTTTACCAGCAGCAGGGCCTGGACATGGCCAGAGTGCGCCTTGAAAACGGCTCGCGCACCACCCGAGAAAACGCCCAGAAGGTGGCCAAGATGCTGGGCGAGCGCTGCCAGCAGCCCTGGCTGCTGGTGACGTCGGCCTGGCACATGCCGCGTTCTATGGTGGAGTTTGAGGCGGTGGGTTGCCAAGTCACGCCTTACCCGGTGGACTTTCGCACGGGGGACGACACTTCACTGACTGAGTATTCGCTGGCCTACAGCCTGGTGCGTTGGCAAGTGGCCCTGCACGAGTGGCTGGGCTTGCTGGTTTACGGTTTGACGCGATGAGGCCAAGCGCTTAATCAGGGTCACATTAATCGATGTCAGGTACAGATTTTTTTCCAACACAATGGTTGCTTGCGCCCTTAATTGGGGTGAGATACAGTTTTTTTGACCTGATACAAAGCTCGTGTCTCGGTGACACAAAACGCCGGCTCAAAGCAAAACGCCCGGAATCCCGGGCGTTTTATGTCACTTAAATGAAACAAGCTTGATTGAAAATCAATTATTGAAAAAAGCTGATTTCAGTGTCTTGGTGCCCAGAAGAGGACTCGAACCTCCACGATGTTACTCGCTAGTACCTGAAACTAGTGCGTCTACCAATTCCGCCATCTGGGCAAGACTTAGAGTGTACCATCACGCCGCGCGTCTGATGCACTGGCTAAAAATTTGACTTTTCTGGCCCTCCCTCAGACAGACCCATCTGCACAGCTACTAAGAGATCATTATTAAGAATACGCCACAACCCAGCCCCGCTTCTGCTGCTTTGCTGACTGAATTTGAGGGAACGGTATCGGGCCACCGTGACGGTCATGGCTTTGTGCAGCGCGACGACGGCGAGCCCGACCTTTACTTGCCACCCAATGAAATGCGCGCTGTGTTGCACCGCGACCGGGTCAAAGCCCGCGTGGTGCGGCAGGACCGCAAGGGCCGACCTGAAGGCCGCGTGACTGAGATTTTGGCGCGCTCGCCCAACCCCATCATCGGCCGCCTGCTGCAAGAAAGCGGCGTCTGGCTGGTGGCCCCCGAGGACAAGCGCTACGGCCAAGATGTGCTGATCCCCAAGCATGCCATGGGGCCGGCCAAGCCTGGGCAGGTGGTGGTGGTGGAGCTCATCGAGCCGCCAGCGCTGTTTGGCCAGCCTGTGGGCCGGGTTAAAGAGGTGCTGGGCGAGATTGACGATCCCGGCATGGAAATTGAAATTGCGGTGCGCAAATACGGTGTGCCGCACGAGTTCAGTGACGCCTGCCTGGCGCTGGCGCGGACCTTGCCTGACGCGGTTCGCCCGGCCGACAAGCTCGAACGCGTGGACCTCACTGACGTGCCGCTGGTCACCATTGACGGTGAAGACGCGCGCGACTTTGACGATGCCGTGTACTGCGAGCCTGCCAAGGTGGGCCGCAGCAAGGGCTGGCGCTTGTTGGTGGCCATTGCTGACGTGAGCCACTATGTGCAAACCGGCAGCGCTATTGATGTGGACGCCTACGACCGGGCCACCAGCGTGTACTTTCCGCGCCGCGTGATCCCCATGCTGCCTGAAAAGCTCTCCAACGGCTTGTGCTCGCTCAACCCGAATGTGGAGCGCTTGTGCATGGTCTGCGACATGCTTGTCACGGCCAAAGGCGAGGTGCACGCCTACCAGTTTTACCCGGCGGTGATGTGGAGCCACGCGCGCTTTACCTACACCGAGGTGGCTGCCATTTTGAGCAACACGCGCGGGCCTGAGGCCAGCGCGCGCAAGGCCTTGATTCCCCAATTGATAGACCTGCACGACGTGTACCAGGCTTTGCTCAAGCAACGCCAGGTGCGCGGGGCCATTGACTTTGAAACCACCGAGACGCAAATCGTGTGCGACGAAGTCGGGCGCATTGAAAAAATCGTGCCCCGCACCCGCAACGACGCGCACCGCTTGATCGAAGAAGCCATGCTGGCCGCCAACGTGTGCTCGGCCGACTTCATTTCGCAAAGCAAGCACGCCGGCCTGTTCCGCGTGCACGAGGGCCCCACGCCTGAGAAAAAAGAAATCTTGCGCGCTTACCTCAAGGCCATGGGCGTGGGTCTGAGCATCAGCGACGACCCCGAGCCTAGAGAGTTCCAGCGCATTGCGGCGGCCACCAAAGACAGGCCAGACACGCAGCAAATTCAAACCATGCTGCTGCGCTCTATGCAGCAGGCCATTTACACGCCGCACAACAGTGGCCACTTTGGCTTGGCCTACGAGGCTTACACGCACTTCACCAGTCCCATCAGGCGCTACCCTGATTTGTTGGTGCACCGGGTGATCAAGTCCATCTTGACCAAAACCCGCTACACCCTGCCCACCCTGCCCACGCCGGGCGAGGCCCATGCCAAGCTGTCCAAGCGCCTGGCCGGCCGCGTGCCTGCACCGCAGGCCAAGCCCGAAAAAGCCCGCAAGGCCAGCGGCGAGGAACTGGCTTGGCAGGCCGCAGGCCTGCACTGTAGCGCCAACGAGCGCCGCGCCGACGAGGCCAGCCGCGACGTGGAGGCCTGGCTCAAGTGCAAGTACATGCGCGAGCACCTGGGCGAAGAGTTTGGCGGCGTGGTGACCGCGGCCACGGGCTTTGGCATTTTTGTCACGCTGGACGCCATGTACGTGGAAGGCTTGGTGCACATCACCGAGCTGGGCGGCGAGTACTTTCGCTTTGACGAGGCCAGGCAAGAGCTGCGCGGTGAGCGCACGGGCATTCGCTACGCCATTGGCGCGCGGGTGCGCGTGCAGGTCAGCCGGGTGGACCTGGACGGCAGGCGCATTGACTTTAGGCTGGTGCACGAGGGCCAAGACCCTAGCGCCCGCAGCACCAAGGACAAGGGCGCGGACGACGAGTCGGACGGCCGCAAGTCCGGTCGCAAACGCAGCCGCAGCCGCGACGAAGCCGCCGCCCCTGCATCGCGCCAAGCCGATGGCCCGGCCCCGCGCAGCCACCGGGCGGCTTTGCTCTCGCCTGTTCTGTCGCCCATTCAGTCCTTGAAAGCCGCCGTTAAAAAGGCCGCAGCCCAGGTGGGCCGCAAAGCCGGCAAAAAGCCCAGGCGCTGAGCCTGGGCTGCCAATCAGTCACACCGCAGGGGCCAGTGATGCGTATTTTGGGTTTTGTGCTGGAGGTGATTTTTCAGCTCTTGGTGGGCGCTGCCTTGATGCGCGCTTACATGAACGCGCTGCGCGTGAACATGCGCGCCCAACCGGGCATTTTTGTGATGGCGCTGACCGACTGGCTGGTGCAGCCGCTGCGGCGCTTGCTGCCGCAGTCCCTGGCCCGTGCGCGGCTGGACTGGGCCAGCGTGTTGGCCGCTGTGTTGCTGGCCTCCGTCTTTGCCTTGCTGTGGGGCAGCTTGGTGGGCATGGTTTACGGGGGCGGCGCCTTGACAGCAGGCATCAGCATGCTGTGGTTGGGCCTGAATTTTTTTGCGCGCGTGGCCCTGCAGACCTTGAGCTTGCTGGTGCTGGCCTATGTGCTGGTGTCTTGGCTGCAGCCTGGTTCTGGGTTTTTCGGCACGCTGGCCCGGCTGGTGGACCCGGTGCTGGTGCCCTTCAGGCGGGTGGTGCCCGTCATTGGTGGGATTGATTTGTCGTCCATGGTGCTGCTGCTGGCGCTGCAAATTGGCGTGATGCTGCTGAGCTAGCGCAGCAACTCGCTGGCCGTGAGCGTGCGGCCTGGATGCTGCTCCACCCAAGCGTCGGCGCGCGCTCCATGCTCGTGCACCGCCTGCAAGGCCGCATCCCAAGGTGCCAGGCCTTGGGCCATGGCCGAGCCCACCATGCCGGCCAACACGTCGCCTGTGCCTGCGCTGGCCAACAGGGCATTGCCTGTGGCGTTGACCACAGGCGTGCGGCCGGGGCTGGCCACTACAGTGCCCGAGCCTTTAAGCACCACCACGCAGGCCAGTTCCTCAGCCAGGGTTTGTGCCGCCTGCAGCCGGTCGGCCTGCACTTGGGCTGCGGTGCGGCCGAGCAGGCGGGCGGCTTCCAAGGGGTGGGGCGTGAGCACGCTTTCCAGCCCCGTGCGGCCACGCTGGGCCAAGCGCTGCCTGAGCGCGGCATCGGCCGCCACGGCGTTGAGTGCATCGGCGTCCAGCACCAGGCGAAGGTTTTGCGCCAAGAGTCCCGGCAGTACACCCGCCACGGCCTGACCGCCGCCGCAGCCCACTACTGCCACCTGTGCCACCTGTGCCACCTGCGCGTGCGTGAGTTGGCTCAAGAATGACGCCGACCTGAACATCAGCTCAGGCTGCACCAGGTCCACGCGCACATCGGGCTGGCCCAGCAGCACCACATACACGCGGCCAGCGCCGTGGTGCAAGGCAGCCCTGGCCGCCAACAGAGCAGCACCTGCCATGCTGGTGTCTTCGCTTTGCACTTGCTGGCCGCCCACCACCAGCACGTCGCCAAAACTGCCTTTGTGGCCGCTGTGGCGGGCCATGGTTTTGGGGCTGCGCCCGGCCATATCGGCGCCCAGCAGCCAAGCGCTGGGGGGCAGCTCGGCTGGCACGCCCAATGAATCAAACCACACTTGGCCGGCGTGTTCGCGCCCCTCGCCTGTAAAAAGGCCTGGCTTGAGGGTGAGCAAGCTGAGCGTGTGGCGCGGCGCTTGGCCTGGGCTGGCCAGGGCCACGCCAGTGTCTGCCTGCAAGCCGGTGGGCAGGTCCACGGCCAGCACGGGGGCGGCGCTGCCGTGCATGTGCTGCAGCCACTCCCGCATGACTGCGCTGCTCGGGCGCTGCGCTGACAGGTCGGCGCCCAGGCCGAGCAGGGCGTCAATGCACACATCAAATTCGGCGGGCGGGTCGGTGTGCAGCACCACGCCTGCAGCCAGCGCCCGCTGCCTGGCCCATTGCGCATCGGGCGGGCTGTGCTCAGCGCCCGTCCAGGTGAGGTGAGTCTGCCAGCCCAGCCGGTGCAGGTGGGTGGCCGCCTCAAAGCCGTCGCCGCCGTTGTTGCCTGGCCCGCACGCTATCCAGACGCGGCGGCCGTGTGGCGCAAGGGCACGCGCCAGCTTGGCCACCGCCAGGCCGGCGCGCTGCATGAGCGTGTGCGCGGGCAAGCTGGCCTGGGCCTGGCGCTCCAGCGCCTGGGTGGCTTGTGTGTTGAACAAGGGCCAGCTGCGCTCGGGGGTGATGCGCAGCATGGGCGGGTTCAATGGAGGGCAGGCGCTGCAGGCGTTGAAGCCAGCGCCGCTTCCACCTGCAGCGACACGTCCAGCACCTTGTCGTCGTGCATGGCCGCGTGCCAAACCATCAGGCCCACGGGCAGCTTGCCGGGCGCGTGGCAGGGCAAGGACAGGCCGCAGCCGTCCAGCATGTTCACCACCGAGGTGTTGCGCAGCAGCAGGCCATTGACCTTGAAGAAGGCGCTGTCGTCTTGCACCAAGTCGGCCATGGGCGGGGCGGTCATGGGCACGGTGGGTGAGAGCACGGCGTCAATGCCCGCCAGTTGGCGCGCCATGCGCGCCATCCACTCGCGGCGGGCCTGCACCAGGTCCAGGTAGTCGGCCGCGCTCATGTCGGCGCCGCGCCTTATGCGAAGGGCCACGCGCGGATCGTAGTCTTGGCCTTGTCGGGCCAGCCACTGCCTGTGCCAGGTCCAGCTTTCAGCGGCTGAAAATCCGCCGGTGGCGTTGATGGCGGCCAAGTCCAGGATGTCGCCAAGCTCAATGTCTTGAATGTGCGCGCCCGCTTGGCTGAGCGTGTGCAGGCTGCGCTCAAAAGCCTGGGCCACTTCTGGCGCCAAGTCGTCTTGCATGAGGGTGCGGCACACGGCCAGTTTGCGGGCTGACAGGGGCACAAAGGCGGGCCGCACGGGGCGGGCTGACAAAATTTCGTGCACTGCCACAGCGTCGCGCACCGAGCGTGTGAGGGCGCAGACCGTGTCCAGCGTGGTCGACAGCGGCACTGCACCCGCCGTGGGCACCAGGCTGGCCGTGCTTTTGAAACCCACCAGGCCGCACAACGCGGCAGGGATGCGAATGGAGCCGCCCGTGTCAGAGCCCAGGCCCACCACGGCGGCGCCCGTGGCCACGGACACGGCCGCGCCTGAGGAGGAGCCGCCGGGAATGCGCGGCACGGCGGCATCGGCCGGGTTCATGGGCGTGCCGTGGTGCGGGTTCAGGCCCACGCCTGAAAAGGCGAACTCGCTCATGTTGGTGCGGCCGGCCATCAAGCCGCCAGCGGCGCGCAGCCTGGCCACGGCCGGGCAGTCTTGCGCGGCGGGGGCTGCGCCTTGCAGCACCACGGAGCCGGCCAAGGTGGCTTGGCCTGCCACGTCAAACAAGTCCTTGACCGAAATGGGCAAACCTGCCAGCGGCCCTGCCGGGCGCAGACCTTGCCGCGCTGAAGCCAAAGCTGCGTCCAGCGCGGGCCGGGGCGAGCTCACATAAGTGTGGCTGTTGGCGGGGCTGAGGCTGGCCGTTTTGGCAGCTTCCAGCATCGCCACCCTTTGTTCGGGGTGGGCCAGGAGGGTGTCGCGGAGCTGGTGCAGATCGGGCAGGGCGTGGGGCATGGTGGGGTGTTCAATTGTGCGCTGCGGCAGGCGAGGCAGGGCAGCTGAGCGGCAGCTGGGTGATATACTCTGAAGGCTTAGCGCACTGCACCCAAGATACATCTCTGGGCAGCACTTGCGCCAAGTTAATCACAAATCAGCCACTGAAAAGGTGTTGCCTTCTGGGAATCCGCCCTGGCAACTGGCGCTGATTTTAGACACAACCTTTGGAGTTTTCATGTCAACAACCATGCGCGAAATGCTGGAAGCCGGTGTGCACTTTGGCCACCAAACCCGCTTCTGGAACCCCAAGATGGCCCCGTTCATCTTTGGCCACCGCAACCGCATTCACATCATCAACCTGGAAAAATCGCTGCCGATGTTCCAGGACGCGTGCAAATTTGCACGCCAACTCTCGGCCAACCGCGGCACCATCCTCATGGTGGGCACCAAGCGCCAAGCCCGTGAGATTTTGGCCACCGAAGCCAACCGTGCAGGCGTGCCCTACGTGGACATGCGCTGGTTGGGCGGCATGTTGACCAACTTCAAAACGGTCAAAGCCTCCATCAAGCGCCTCAAAGAAATGAAGGCCCAGCAAGAAGCCGGTCTGGACACCATCAGTAAAAAAGAGCAACTCACTTTCAAACGTGAAATTGAAAAGCTCGAAAAAGACATTGGCGGCATCCAAGACATGGCCGCGCTGCCAGATGCCATTTTTGTGATTGACGTGGGTTTCCACAAAATCGCTGTGGCCGAAGCCAAAAAGCTGGGCATCCCTTTGATTGGCGTGGTGGACTCCAACCACTCGCCCGAAGGCATTGATTACGTGATCCCCGGCAACGACGACTCCGCCCAGGCCGTGGCTTTGTATGCCCAAGGCATTGCCGACGCCATCATCGAAGGCCGCAAAAACGCGGGCAACGAGTTGGTCAAAGCCGTTGAAGGCGGCGATGAGTTTGTCGAGGTCGAGACCGCCGCTTAAAGCCCCAGGCCCTTGAGGCCAGGTACAACAAGGGGCTCATGTAGCCCCTTTTTTACAAGTCAATCGGCAGCCGTCCCGCTCAGTGGGGCAACGCCCACCCCAGTCACTGTTGAAGCACACCCACACCAACATCCAAATCCAGGAGAATCAAAAATGGCAATTACCGCAAGCATGGTCGCTGAACTGCGCGCCAAGACCGACGCCCCCATGATGGAGTGCAAAAAAGCCCTGACCGAGGCCGAAGGCGACATGGTCAAGGCCGAAGAGTTGCTGCGCGTCAAGCTCGGCAGCAAGGCCGGCAAGGCCGCCTCACGCGTAACAGCTGAAGGCGTGGTCACCGTGTCCATGGCCGGCGGCGTGGGCGCCATGGTGGAAGTGAACTGCGAAACCGACTTTGTGACCAAGAACGACAGTTTCTTGGCCCTGACCCAGGCCGTGGCCGACGGCATTGCCACGGGCAACCCCGCCGATGTGGCCGCTGTGGGCGCACTGCCTTTTTCCATGGACGGCTTTGGTCCTACGATTGAAGACGTGCGCAAGGGACTGATCGGCAAGATCGGCGAGAACATGTCGGTTCGTCGTTTTAAGCGTGTTGACTCCGGCAGCAAGCTGGCCTCTTACCTGCACGGCACCCGCATTGGCGTGTTGGTGGAGTACGAAGGCGACGAGACCGCCGCCAAAGACGTGGCCATGCATGTGGCCGCCATGAAGCCCGTGTCGCTGACCAGCGCCGAGGTGCCCGCCGAGCTGATCGAGCGCGAGCGCTCGGTGGCCACGGCCAAGGCCGCCGAGTCTGGCAAGCCCGCTGACATTGCCGCCAAAATGATTGAAGGCTCGGTGCAAAAGTACCTCAAAGAGGTGTCGCTCTTTAACCAGCCTTTTGTGAAAAACGACAAGCAAACCGTTGAGCAAATGCTCAAGGAAAAAGCCACCACGGTGAAAAGCTTCACGCTCTACTTGGTGGGTGAGGGCATTGAAAAGAAGGTCGACGACTTTGCCGCCGAAGTGGCTGCCCAGGTGGCCGCTGCCAAGGCCGGCTGATAGTCAGCCCTGCCGCTAAACTCCGTTCATAAACCCAGGAACCCCATGCCCGCCTACAAGCGCATTCTTCTAAAGCTGTCTGGTGAAGCCCTGATGGGCGACGATGCCTTTGGCATCAACCGGGCCACCATTGTTCGCATGGTGGAAGAAATCGCTGAAGTCACCCGCCTGGGCGTTCAGGTGGCGGTGGTCATTGGCGGCGGCAACATTTTTCGCGGTGTGGCCGGCGGCTCGGTGGGCATGGACCGCGCCACCGCCGACTACATGGGCATGTTGGCCACGGTCATGAATTCGCTGGCCTTGGCCGACACCATGGACAAGGCCGGGCTGATTGCCCGCGTCATGTCGGCCATTGCCATTGAACAGGTGGTCGAGCCCTATGTGCGGCCAAAGGCCTTGCAGTACCTGGAAGAGGGCAAGGTGGTGATTTTTGCGGCGGGCACGGGCAACCCCTTTTTCACCACCGATACGGCTGCGGCCCTGCGTGGTGCTGAAATTGGTGCGGAAATTGTGCTCAAGGCCACCAAGGTGGACGGGGTTTACTCGGCTGATCCTAAAAAGGACCCGCACGCCACCCGCTACGCCACCATCACCTTTGACGAGGTGATTGGCCGCAACCTGGAGGTGATGGACGCCACCGCCTTTGCCTTGTGCCGCGACCAAAAGCTGCCCATCAAGGTGTTTTCCATCTTCAAGAGCGGCGCGCTCAAGCGCGTGGTGCTCGGCGAAGACGAAGGCACTTTGGTGCATGTGTGATGGCAGCCCCTGTTTGAATGCGTGAGCGCCCGACCTTTTTGCTTTCCCCCCGGAAGACACCATGACCATCCAAGACATCAAGAAAAATGCTGAGCAAAAGATGCAGCAGTCCATTGAGGCCTTCAAAAACAGCCTGAGCAAGGTCCGCACGGGCCGCGCCAACCCTGGCTTGCTGGACTCCGTGCAGGTGGACTACTACGGCTCCATGGTGCCCATCAGCCAAGTGGCCAATGTGTCTTTGCTCGATGCGCGCACCATCAGCGTGTCGCCCTGGGAAAAGGGCATGGGCGCCAAAATTGAAAAAGCCATTCGCGACTCCGACTTGGGGCTGAACCCCTCGTCTCAGGGCGACTTGATTCGTGTGCCCATGCCGCCCATGACCGAGGAGCGCCGCAAGGAGCTCACCAAGGTGGTCCGCAATGAGGGCGAGCACTCCAAAGTGGCCATTCGCAATTTGCGCCGCGACGCCAATGACGGCGTGAAAAAGCTGGTCAAAGACAAGCTGGCGTCCGAGGACGACGAGCGCCGCGCCACCGACGACGTTCAAAAATTCACCGACCGCTTTATCTCTGAGGTCGACAAACTGGTGTCGGCCAAAGAGCAGGACATCATGGCGGTCTGAGACCGCCCACTGACACTCCCCATGCTCAGGCAGCGCATCATCACTGCCGTTGTTCTGCTGGCCATCTTGCTGCCAGCGCTGTTTTACTCCACACCCTGGCCTTTTGCCGCCCTGGCCTTGCTGCTGATTGCCGCAGGCGCTTGGGAGTTGGGCCGCCTCAATGGCATGTCTGCCCCGGTGTCCTGGGCCATGGGCCTGGGCTGCACGGCGGCCTGTGGGCTGGCTTGGTGGTCGGGCTTGCTGCTGCAACCCATGCCCTGGCTGTGGGTTTTGGGCGGACTTATTTGGGTGCTGGGCGGCGCGCACCTGTTGCGCGGCGGCGTGCCCGTGTGGTCTGCGGCCTCGCCCCCTGTGCGCTGCGCCATTGGCTTTGTGGCGCTGTGGCTGGCCTGGCTCGCGGTGGCGCAGGCCCGGGCGCAAGGCATCAATTTCTTGTTGTCGGTGTTGGTGCTGGTGTGGGCGGCCGACATAGGCGCTTACTTTGCGGGCAAGGCCTGGGGCAGCCGTTTGATTAAGCGCAAGCTGGCCGTCAGCATCAGTCCGGGCAAGAGCTGGGAGGGCGCCCTGGGTGGCGCGGCGGTGGTGCTGCTCATAGGCGGGGTGTGGTCTTGGGTAGAGGCCTCGCACGGCTTGCCGCCCGGAGAGCGCAGCTTGTTTGGCCAGTTGGCCAGCCAATATGGCCTGCCCCTGATGCTCTTGGCCTTGCTTTTTTTGACGGCCATGAGCGTGGTCGGTGACTTGGTGGAGTCTTTGATCAAGCGCAGCGCTGGCGCCAAAGACTCCAGCGGCCTGCTGCCTGGCCACGGCGGCGTGCTCGACCGGGTGGACGCCTTGCTGCCGGTGCTGCCCCTGGCCATGATGCTGCTGAGTTTGTCCCCTTAAGTTTTACCAAAAGCTGCCATGAAACAACGCATCACCGTGCTCGGCTCCACAGGCTCCATAGGCGTGAACACGCTGGATGTGGTGGCGCGCCACCCCGACCGCTTTGAGGTGTTCGCCCTGAGTGCGGCCCGGCAGGTGGACCTGATGCTGGCGCAGTGCCTGCGCTTTGAGCCGGAGTTTGCCGTCATGGCCAGCGCCCCCCACGCGCAGCAACTGGCCGACGAATTGGCCAAAACCAGCTTGCGCACCCGGGTGCTCACTTCCCCTGATGCGCTAGAGCGCATTGCCTCGCACGAGCGGGTCCATGCAGTGATGGCGGCCATTGTGGGTGCCGCTGGATTGCCGCCTTGCATGGCGGCCGCACGCGCAGGCAAGCGCCTCTTGCTGGCCAACAAAGAGGCCCTGGTGGTGGGCGGCGAGGTGTTTTTGGACGCGGTCCGCCAGGGCAATGCCCAGCTCTTGCCCATAGACAGCGAGCATTCGGCCATTTTTCAGTCCCTGCCTGAAGACCCAAGCACCTGGGCCGCGCGGGTTGAAAAAATCATTCTCACGGCCTCGGGTGGGCCTTTTCGCGAGCGCGACGTCAACACCTTGCATTTGGTGACACCTGACCAAGCCTGCGCCCACCCCAACTGGGTGATGGGCCGCAAAATATCGGTGGACTCGGCCACCATGATGAACAAGGCGCTGGAGGTGATTGAGGCGCGCTACCTGTTTGGCATGGCCCCGGCCCAAATTGAAGTGGTGATACACCCGCAAAGCATCATCCATTCGCTGGTGCAGTACCGCGACACCTCGGTGGTGGCGCAGCTGGGCACGCCCGACATGCGCGTGCCCATTGCCTACGGCCTGGCCTGGCCCGAGCGCATTGCCTCCGGGGCGCAGGCGCTGGACTTCAAGGCCTTGGCCACCATGACTTTTGACACCCCTGACGCCCGCCGCTTTCCTGGCCTGCAGCTGGCCTGGGATGCGCTGGAAGGCCCGGTGGGCAGCACCGCTGTGCTGAACGCGGCCAACGAGGTGGCGGTGCAGGCCTTTTTGGAGTCACGCATTCGCTTTGACCAAATCCACCAGGTGAACCTGCGCACCCTGGAGGGCTGGGCCATGCCCCAGGTGGGTGGGCTTGAAGACCTGCTGGACATCGACCGCGAAGCCCGCAGCCGGGCTGGCCAGGTCATTGGCGAACTGCAGGCCTGAACATGAGCACTTTGCTGGCTTTTTTGGTGGCGTTGGGGCTGTTGATTGCCATCCACGAGTACGGCCACTACCGCATGGCGGTGGCCTGCGGCATCAAAGTGCTGCGCTTTTCTATTGGTTTTGGGCGGCCCATCTTGCGCTGGCACTTCAAGGGCAACCCCACCGAGTTTGTCATTGGCCTGCTGCCCTTGGGCGGCTACGTCAAAATGCTGGACGAGCGCGAAGGCCCGGTGGACGCGGCCGAGCGGCATTTGGCTTTTAACAACCAGTCCCTGGGCGCCCGCGCGGCCGTGGTGGTGGCCGGCCCCTTGGCCAATTTGCTGCTGGCCGTGGCCTTGTACGCTTTTGTCAATTGGATCGGCCAAGAGGAGTCGCAGCCGATTTTGTCCACCCCCGTGGCTGCCTCGGTGGCCGAGCGGGCCGGTTTGCGATCGGGCGAGCGGGTGCTGCAAGCGGGCTCGCTTGAGCAGGAGCTGCAAGAGATTCGCTCTTTTGACGACCTGCAGTGGCACCTGACGCGCAGCGCCATCGAAGGCGAGAGTCTGCGCTTGAAGGTGCAAGCCCGGCCTGAGGGCGGCGCCTCGCGCGAAGTGATCCTGGACTTGTCGGCCATGGCCAACGCCGAGGTCAATGCCGAGCTGTTCCGCGCCATTGGTCTGACCAGCCCGTTCAGCCTGCCCACCATGGGCCAGGTTCAAGACGGCAGTGCGGCCCAAAAAGCGGGCTTGAAGGCCGGCGATGTGGTGCGGGACATTGACGGCCAAGCCGTCTTAGATGCCGCGCAATTGCGTGAGCGCATTCGCAAGTCAACGGCCGGTAAGGCGCAAGTGTGGGGGCTGGAGCGCGCTGGCCAGCGCTTGGTGCTTGAGGTGACCCCGCAGGTGCGTGACGAGGCGGGCACGCCTGTGGCCCGCATTGGCGCCTTTGTGGGCACACCGCCTGCGGTGGTGATGGTGCGTGACGAGCCCTGGCAGGCCTTGGTGGGTGGCGTGCAGCGCACCTGGGAGCTGAGTGTGTTGACCGTCAAAATGATGGGGCGCATGCTCATTGGCGAGGCTTCACTGAAAAACCTCTCCGGCCCTTTGACCATTGCCGACTACGCGGGCAAGTCGGCCCAGCTAGGATGGGTCTCTTATGTGCTGTTCTTGGCCTTGATCAGCGTCAGCTTGGGGGTGCTCAACCTGATGCCGCTGCCCATGCTAGACGGGGGACACCTGATGTATTATCTTTATGAGTTCATTACCGGACGCGGCGTCTCCGAGGTATGGATGGATCGCTTGCAGCGCGGCGGCATGGTGGCTCTCTTGGCCATGATGTCGATTGCCATGTTCAACGATGTGAATCGACTCTTAGGTTAGCCTCGGCCAGCTTGTTCTGACACACACCGGCCCCAGACTTACATCTCATGCACCACGCCCTACTTCGCTTCAAACTTCGCACCAGCACAGCCCTGATGGCAGGGCTTTTGTCTTCTGCCTTGGCCTGGGCCGTCGATCCTTTTGTGGTGCGGGACATCCGCGTCGAAGGCCTGCAACGCGTGGAGCCGGGCACCATTTTTGCCTCGCTGCCGGTGCGCTTGGGCGAAACCTACACCGACGACAAAGGCGCCTCGGCCATTCGGGCATTGTTTGCCCTGGGTCTGTTTAAAGACGTGCGCTTAGAAGTTGACGGCAACACCTTGGTGGTGGTGGTTGAAGAGCGGCCCACGGTGGCCGAGGTCGACTTTGTGGGCGCCAAAGAATTCGACAAAGACGTGCTCAAAAAAGCCTTGCGCGAAATCGGTTTGCGCGACGGCCAGCCCTTTGACAAGGCCCTGGCCGACCGCGCCGAGCAAGAGCTCAAGCGCCAGTACATCAACCGCAGCCTGTATGGCGCACAGGTGTTGACCACCATCACCCCCATAGAGCGCAACCGAGTCAATGTCAGCTTCAACGTCACCGAGGGCGAGATCGCCAAGATCAAGGACATCCGCATCGTGGGGGCCAAGGTCTTCACAGAAAAAACCTTGCGCGACCTGTTTGACCTGGACACCGGGGGCTGGCTGAGTTGGTACACCAAGTCCGACCGCTACTCGCGCGTCAAGCTCAACGCCGATATCGAGACCCTGCGCTCGTATTACCTGTCACGCGGCTACCTCGATTTCCGGGTGGATTCGACCCAGGTGGCCATCTCGCCCGACAAGCAGCAAATCACGGTCACGCTCAATATTTTTGAGGGTGAGCGTTTCTTGGTGTCCGCGGTGCGCTTAGAAGGCAACTACCTGGGCCGCGAGCAGGAGTTCAAGTCCTTGATCACCATCCTGCCGGGCGAGCCCTTCAACGCCGACAAGGTGACCGAAACCACCAAGGCCTTCACCGACTATTTCGGCAGCTTCGGCTTTGCCTTTGCCCGTGTGGAAGCCGTGCCGCAAATTGACCGCAGTACCAACCGAGTGGTGTTTGTGCTTCAGGCTGAGCCTTCACGCCGCGCCTACGTGCGCCGCATCAACGTAGCGGGCAACGCCCGCACGCGCGACGAAGTGGTGCGCCGCGAGTTCCGCCAGCTCGAGTCCTCGTGGTACGACGGCGACAAAATCCGGCTTTCGCGCGAGCGGGTCGACCGCCTGGGCTTTTTCACCTCGGTCGACGTGGACAGCCAAGACGTGCCTGGCACGGCCGACCAAGTTGATTTGACAGTGACCGTGGCTGAAAAGCCCACCGGCAACTTGCAAATCGGTGCGGGTTTTTCCAGCAGCGACAAGCTCTCACTGATGGCCGGTGTGCGCCAAGAAAATATCTTCGGCACGGGCAATTACCTGGGCTTGGAGATCAACACCAGCAAGACCAACCGCCAACTGGTGATCAGCACCGTGGACCCTTATTTCACGGCCGATGGCGTCTCGCGCGGCTTTGATTTGTACAGCCGAACCAACAAGCCCCAGATTGGCGAGGCCACGCAGTACACGCTCAAGACGCAGGGCGGGAGCATCCGCTTTGGCGTGCCCTTCACAGAAAGTGACACGGTGTTTTTCGGCGCGGGCGCCGAGTCTTGGGATGTGGAGGCTGGCAACAACATCAGTCTTCAGGAATTCGTCAGGCAGCAAGGCAGCGCCCGCAGCACCTCGTTTCCGCTGAGCGTGGGTTGGCAGCGCGACCAGCGTGACAGTGCCTTGGTGCCCACCCGGGGCACGTACCAGCGGGCCAACGGCGACTGGGGCGTGGGCGGCGACATCAAGTACCTGCGCGCGGTGTACCAACTGCAGCGCTACATTCCGCTGAACAAGCAGTTCACGGTGGGTCTCAATGGCGAGCTGGGCTGGGGCCAAGGCACGGGCAACAAGGCCTACCCGGTGATCAAAAACTTTTATTCGGGCGGTTTGGGCTCGGTGCGGGGCTTTGAGCAGGGCTCACTCGGCCCGCGTTATGTGGATCCGGTCACCAACTTGCCCACGGTCACCTCCACAGGCGGTGCCAAAAAAATCACGCTCAACGCAGAGTTGCTTGCACCCTTTCCGGGCGCTGGCAACGACAGAACCCTGCGCATGTTCGGCTTTGTGGATGCCGGCAACGTGTTTGCTGAAAAAGACACCTACAAGCTCGACGACCTCAAGGCATCTACCGGCCTGGGCGTGAGCTGGATTTCTCCTGTCGGTCCATTGCGCCTGGCATTTGCCTTTCCTTTGCGCAAAGAAGCTAGCGATAGAATCCAGCGTATGCAATTTCAGATTGGTACGGCCTTCTAATGTTTACGCTGACTCAACGCCTCTCCTTGTGCGCCACCTTGCTGCTGTGTGCAGCACCCACACTGGCCCAAGAATTCAAGATTGGCATTGTCAATCTGGACCGCATCGTTCGCGAGGCCGCGCCCGCCAAGGCGGCGCAAACCAAGTTGGAGCAAGAGTTCACCAAGCGTGAAAAAGACCTGGCCGACTTGGGCAATCAGATCAAGACCTCTTCCGAGCGTTTGGAACGCGAAGGCCCCACCTTGCCAGAAAGCCAGCGCGCCTCGCGCCAAAAGCAGTTGGTAGACCAAGACCGTGATTTCCAGCGCAAACGCAAAGACTTTCAGGAAGACCTGAACAACCGCAAAAACGAAGAGCTCCAGATCATCATTGATCGGGCCAATCGCGCCGTCAAAGCCTTGGCCGAGACTGAAAAGTTTGACCTCATCATTCAAGAAGCGGTTTACATCAACCCCAAGCACGACATCACTGAAAAAGTGATTCGCCAGCTCAATGGCAGCCCACGCTGAGCGCTCTGGTCGGCTGCCCAGTGGACTGAGGCGGGTGTGAGTCTGGTCCTCGGCGCCTTGGTCGAGGCCCTCTCGGGTGAGTTTCAAGCCACCTTCAGCGGTGATGCCCAGCGCCACATTGACCGGCTCGCCCCCATTGAAGCTGCAGGTCCTTGCGACCTGAGCTTCGTCAGCCACCCCAAGTACACGTCCAAACTCGCCGCCTCTGAGGCAGGCTGTGTCATTGTGTCCCCGGCCTTGCAAGAGGTGGCCGCTTTGCGCGGCGACTTCATTGTGGTGGCCGACCCCTACCGCTATTTCGCCCGCGTCACGCAGTTGTGGAAGCTGCAGCACAGCCGCCCCGCCCCTGTGGGCATACACCCCACCGCCTGGGTGGACCCCAGCGCTCAGCTGGCGTCCTCAGCCAGCGTGGGCGCCTTTGCCTTTGTGGGCGCACAGGCCGTGATTGAAGAAGGCGTGCACCTGGGCGAGCACACCGTGGTGGCCGCAGGCGTGCACATTGGCCGCCACACCCGGCTGGCCGCCCGCGTGAGCGTGGGGCAAGACTGCCGCATTGGCGAGCGCTGCATTCTTCACTCAGGCGTGGTGATTGGCGCCGACGGCTTTGGCTTTGCCCCGGCTGGCGGGCGCTGGGAAAAAATAGAGCAGCTCGGTGCGGTGCGCATTGGCGATGACGTGGAAATTGGCGCCAACACCTGTGTTGACCGGGGCGCCCTGGACGACACTGTCATCGAAGACGGCGTCAAGCTCGACAACCTGGTCCAAATCGGTCACAACGTTCATGTGGGCGCCCATACCGCCATGGCCGGTTGCGTGGGCGTGGCCGGCAGCGCCCGCATTGGCGCGCACTGCACCGTGGGCGGTGGCGCGGTGGTGCTGGGCCACCTGAGCCTGGCCGACCATGTGCACGTCTCTGCCGCCTCGGTGGTCACGCGCTCAATTACCAAGCCGGGCCACTACAGCGGCTTTTTCCCTATCGACGACAATGCCTCCTGGGAAAAAAACGCCGCCACGCTCAAACAGCTCCATGCCTTGCGCGAGCGCATCAAGCAGCTCGAGGCCCAGATCAAGCCCTTGGCTTGAACGGACAAGGCTCTGCCTTTTGACCGGCAGTCATGCATACAGAGCCACATACAGACACCTAAAGTCAGCACCACCATGATGGACATCCACCAAATCCTCAAGCAACTGCCCCACCGCTACCCCATTTTGTTGGTGGACCGTGTGCTGGAAATTGAAAAGGGCAAGCGCATCAAGGCGCTCAAAAACGTCAGCATCAACGAGCCTTATTTCACGGGCCATTTCCCGCATCGCCCCGTGATGCCCGGCGTGCTCATGCTCGAAGCCATGGCTCAAGCCGCTGCCTTGCTGGCCTTTGATTCCCTGGGCACCGTACCCGACGAGAAAACGCTTTTTTATTTTGCAGGCATTGACGGCGCCCGTTTCAAGCGCCCGGTGGAGCCAGGTGACCAGCTCATCATGGAGGTGAGCCTGAGCCGCATGAAAGCTGGTATTTTTAAGTTTGCCGCGCAAGCCCGCGTCGACGGCGTGCTGGCCTGTGAGGCCGAGCTGATGTGCACCGTGCGCACGCTGCCCTGAGCGCGGCCAGGAACACAGGCATGGCAGTCATACATCCCACGGCCCTGGTGGATGCGGGCGCAGAGTTGGACAGCTCGGTCGAGGTTGGCCCCTACACCGTCATTGGCCCGCACGTCAAAATTGCAGCCGGCACTACTGTGGGCGCGCACTGCGTGATTGAAGGCCACACCACCATTGGCCGCGACAACCGCGTTTTTCAGTTCAACTCGCTGGGCGCCATCCCACAAGACAAAAAATACGCGGGCGAGCCCTGCGAACTGGTCATAGGCGAGCGCAACACCATCCGCGAGTTTTGCACCTTCAACATCGGCTCACCCGGTGATTTGGGCGTCACGCGCGTGGGCGATGACAACTGGATCATGGCCTATGTGCATCTGGCGCACGACGTGACCGTGGGCAACCACACCATTTTTGCCAACAACTCCCAGCTGGCCGGCCATGTGCAGGTGGGCGACTGGGTGATTTTGGGCGGTTTTACCGTGGTGCACCAGTTTGTGCGCCTGGGCGCGCACGCCATGACGGCCATGTGCTCGCTGCTGTTTGCCGATTTGCCGCCTTTTGTGATGTGCCAGGGCCAGCCTGCAGGCGCCCGCACCATGAACTACGAGGGCCTGCGCAGGCGCGGCTTTTCTGCCCCCCGGCTGGCCGCCGTCAAAGCCATGCACAAGGCCTTGTACCGCGACGGCCTCACGCTGGAGGCGGCCCAGCAGCGCATCGCCGAGCTGGCCCACAGCCAGCCCGAGGCCGCGCCCGATGTGGCCATGATGCTGGCGTTTTTGCAGGCCAGCTCGCCGCAGCGCGGCATTGTGCGCTGAGCGGCCATGGCAGCAGCCTTTCCGCACGTGGCCATGGTGGCCGGTGAGGCCTCTGGCGATTTGCTCGCCGGGCTCTTGCTGGGCGGCATGAGGCCCCGTTGGCCCGCACTCAACAGCTGCGGCATTGGTGGTCCGCGCATGGCGGCCCAGGGTTTTGAGGCCTGGTGGCCCAGCGACAAATTGGCCGTGCGTGGTTATGTGGAGGTGCTGCGCCACTACCGGGGCATTGTGGCCATTCGCCAGCAACTCAAGGCCCGCCTGCTGGCCGACCGGCCAGACGTGTTCATTGGCGTGGATGCGCCCGACTTCAACCTCGACCTGGAAGCCGACTTGAAAGCCCAGGGCGTGCCCACCGTGCATTTTGTGTGTCCGTCCATTTGGGCTTGGCGGGCCGAACGGGCAGAAAAAATCCGCCGCAGCTGCGACCATGTGCTGTGCATCTTTCCGTTTGAGCCGGCCTTGCTGGCCGAACGCGGCATTGCCGCCACCTATGTGGGCCACCCGCTGGCGCAGGTGATTCCTTTGCAGCCCGACCAAGCGCAAGCGCGCCAGGCACTGGACTTGGCGCCCGATGCGCGGGTGTTGGCCCTTTTGCCCGGCAGCCGGGCCTCTGAAATCGAGTCCATTGCCCCGCGGTTTTTGCAGGCCGCCGCCCTGCTGCTCAAGGCCCACCCCGACTTGCAACTGGTGTTGCCCGCCATGCCCAGCTTGAAAGCGGCGGTTGAGCAGCATGTGCAGGCCGCAGGCTTGGCGGGCCATGTGCGGGTAACGGCGGGGCAGTCGCACCAGGTGCTGGCCGCCTGCGACGTGACGCTGATTGCCAGCGGCACAGCCACCTTGGAGGCGGCGCTTTTCAAGCGGCCCATGGTCATTGGCTACCACATGAACTGGCTGTCTTGGCAGATCATGCGGCGCAAAAAGCTCCAACCCTGGGTGGGCTTGCCCAACATCTTGTGCCGGGACTTTGTGGTGCCCGAGCTGCTGCAGGATGCGGCGACCCCGCCAGCCTTGGCGGCTGCGGTCGATGGCTGGCTGCAGGCCTTGGTGCATGAGCCTGCCAAAATTGAGCAGCTGCACACCCGATTCACCGCGCTGCACCACGAGCTACAGCGCGACACCGCCCAACTCGCCAGCGATGCCATTGAACAAGTCCTCCAAGCCTAAAAAGCCCAAGCAAGTGCCCCTGGTCTGGGTCACGCCGGGCTTGTTGGCCGGCGTGGACGAGGCCGGGCGCGGCCCGCTGGCCGGCCCCGTGGTGGCGGCCGCTGTGATTTTGGACGAGCGCCAACCCATCAAGGGCTTGGCTGACTCCAAGGTTCTGTCTCCCAAGCAGCGGGCCAGGCTGTACGACGAAATCCGCGCCAAGGCCTTGTGTTGCTCGGTGGCGCAGGCCTCGGTCCAAGAAATTGACGAGTTCAACATTTTGCAGGCCACCATGCTGGCCATGCGCCGGGCCGTGGAAGGTTTGCGCCTCAAGCCCAGCATGGTGCTGGTGGACGGCAACCGCTTGCCCACTTTGACGGTCAGGGCCGAGGCGGTGGTGGGAGGCGACGCCAAGGTGGCGGCTATTTCGGCGGCCTCCATCTTGGCCAAGGTCACCCGCGACCTCTGGTGCGAAGCCTATGCCTTGCAGTACCCGCAGTACGGCTTTGCCGCGCACAAGGGCTACGGCACCGCCGAGCATTTGGCGGCCTTGAAGTTGCACGGTGCTTGTCCAGAACACCGCCGCAGTTTTCGTCCGGTGGCGCAGGTGGTGGGGCGCGCGGCATGAGCGCGCCAGTGTTCATCAGCTCCCGTGCCAACCCTTTTTTGAAGGAACTCAAGCGCTTGGCGCAGGGCAGCACGGCCTACCGCAAGCAAGGCCAGGTGTGGCTGGAGGGCGACCACCTGGTCCGAGCAGCCCTTGAGCGCGGCCAGCGTCTGGACACCTTGGTGCTGGCCGAGTCTTTGGTGGCTCAAGCGCCTGCGGCCTGGCTGGACAGCGCCGAGGCCACCGTGGTGGTGGCCGACAGCCTGTGGCGCGAGTTCAGCGGCCTGGAGTCGGCGGCCTGGGTGGGAGGGCGGCTGAACTTGCCCGCCCAGACAGCCATGCGGCCCGATGCCCCCACCGTGGTGCTGGACCGGGTGCAAGACGCAGGCAACGTGGGCTCCATTTTGCGCAGCGCCGCCGCCTTTGGTTTTACCCAGGTGCTGGCGCTCAAGGGCACGGCGGCGCTGTGGTCGCCCAAGGTGCTGCGTGCAGGCATGGGCGCGCATTTTGGCCTCCACTTGGTGGAGTCTTTGGATGCGCCCGAAGTGGCCGCTTTGCGCGTGCCGCTTTTGGCCACCAGTTCGCACCAGGGCCATGAGCTCCACCAGGCTCAGCTGCCCTGGCCCTGCGCCTGGGTCATGGGCCATGAAGGGCAGGGTGTGGGGCCAGAACTCATGGCCCAGGCCCAGCAACGGGTGCGCATTGCCCAGCCCGGTGGCGAGGAGTCGCTCAACGTGGCGGCAGCGGCCGCCATTTGCCTGCATGCCAGTGGCTTGCAGGCCGTACGCGTGTGAGTTTGTGCGGGTGAGTGATCTGGCCTTGAAGGGGTCTGGAGCCGGCTGAGGGGCGACTGCGCTCGGCTATACTCAGAGGCTTTTCAAAACAGCCTCGCCCGAGCGCCGCAAAAGCCAAACCCCTCAGACAAAAAGCATCTAGCACAGCACCTGAACAGGTACCTGATGCGCGCGCTTGGGCGAACCGACACCAAACCGGAGAACCCAGTGCTTTTGTCTCTACAGGGAAACCACCCCTCGGCCATCTTGGCCCTCGCAGACGGCACGGTCTTTACAGGCAATTCCATAGGAGCCCCCGGCTCCACCGTCGGCGAGGTGGTGTTCAACACCGCCATGACCGGCTACCAGGAAATTCTCACTGACCCGAGTTACTGCCAGCAGATCGTCACGCTCACCTATCCCCATATTGGCAACTATGGCGTCAATGCCCAAGACGTCGAGGCCGACCGCGTGTATGCCGCCGGCCTCATCATCAAAGACCTGCCGCTGCTGGCGTCCAACTTTCGCCAGTCCATGCCGCTGGCCGATTACCTGCGCGCCAATGGCACGGTGGCCATTGCCAACATAGACACGCGCCAGCTGACCCGCCACCTGCGCTTGAAGGGCGCGCAAAACGGTTGCATCATGGCTTTGGCCCCTGGTCAAGCTGCCGATCAAGCGGCCATAGACCAAGCCATTGCGGCAGCCCAAGCGGCCCCCAGCATGAGTGGCCTGGACCTGGCCCGGGTGGTTTCGGTCAAGCAAAGCTACAGCTGGCTGGAAACCGAATGGAAGCTCGCGCGCGAAGACGGCACGCCCGGCTACGGCGCGCAGACTGCGCCGCGCTTTCATGTGGTGGCGTATGACTTTGGCGTGAAGAAAAACATCTTGCGCATGATCGCCGAGCGCGGCGCGCGCATCACCGTGGTGCCTGCGCAAACGCCAGCTGCCGAGGTGCTCAAGCTCCAGCCCGACGGCATCTTCTTGGCCAACGGCCCGGGCGACCCGCAGCCTTGCGATTACGCCATTGCCGCCGCTGCCGAGCTGATTGACACCGGCATCCCGACCTTTGGCATTTGCCTGGGCCACCAGATCATGGCCCTGGCCTCGGGCGCTAAAACCTTCAAGATGAAGTTTGGCCACCACGGCGCCAACCACCCGGTCAAAGACCTGGACTCAGGTCGGGTCAGCATCACCAGCCAAAACCACGGCTTTGCCGTGGACGAGGCGTCGCTGCCCGCCCACCTGCGGGCCACCCATGTGAGCTTGTTTGACGGCACGCTGCAGGGCTTGGAGCGCACCGACAAACCCGCGTTTTGCTTTCAGGGCCACCCTGAAGCCTCGCCCGGCCCGCACGACATCGCTTACCTGTTTGACCGCTTCACGGCATTGATGGCCACGGCCCAGGAGAACAAATAATGCCTAAGCGCACAGACCTCAAAAGCATTCTCATCATCGGGGCCGGCCCCATCGTCATTGGCCAGGCCTGCGAGTTTGACTACTCCGGCGTGCAGGCCTGCAAGGCGCTGCGCGAGGAGGGCTACAAGGTCATTTTGATCAACAGCAACCCCGCCACCATCATGACCGACCCGGCCACCGCCGACGTCACCTACATCGAGCCCATCACCTGGCAGACGGTGGAAAAAATCATTGCCAAAGAGCGGCCCGACGCGATCTTGCCCACCATGGGCGGGCAAACCGCGCTGAACTGCGCGCTGGACCTGTGGCACCACGGCGTGCTCGACAAGTACAAGGTCGAACTCATTGGCGCCACGCCCGAGGCCATAGACAAGGCCGAAGACCGCCTCAAGTTCAAAGACGCCATGACCAAAATTGGCCTGGGCTCGGCGCGCTCGGGCATTGCCCACAGCATGGAAGAGGCCTGGGCCGTGCAAAAGACGCTGGGCTTTCCCACCGTCATTCGCCCCAGCTTCACGCTGGGCGGCTCGGGCGGCGGCATTGCCTACAACTCGGAAGAGTTTGAAGTCATCTGCAAGCGCGGCCTGGAAGCCTCGCCCACCAACGAGCTCTTGATTGAAGAGTCGCTCTTGGGCTGGAAAGAGTACGAGATGGAAGTCGTGCGCGACAAGGCCGACAACTGCATCATCGTGTGCTCCATCGAGAACCTGGACCCCATGGGCGTGCACACCGGCGACTCCATCACCGTGGCCCCCGCCCAGACCTTGACCGACAAGGAATACCAAATTTTGCGCAACGCCTCGCTGGCCGTGCTGCGCGAAATTGGCGTGGACACGGGCGGCTCCAACGTGCAGTTCTCCATCAATCCCCAAGACGGCCGCATGGTCGTCATTGAGATGAACCCGCGCGTCTCGCGCTCGTCGGCGCTGGCGTCCAAGGCCACCGGTTTCCCGATTGCCAAGGTGGCGGCCAAACTGGCCGTGGGCTACACACTGGACGAGCTGCGCAACGACATCACGGGCGGCGCCACGCCTGCGAGCTTTGAGCCCAGCATCGACTACGTGGTCACCAAAATCCCGCGTTTTGCCTTTGAAAAATTCCCCGCCGCCGACTCGCGCCTGACCACGCAAATGAAGTCGGTCGGCGAGGTCATGGCCATGGGCCGCACCTTCCAAGAGTCTTTCCAAAAAGCCCTGCGCGGCCTGGAAGTGGGCGTGGACGGCATGAACGAGAAAACCCAAGACCGCGAAGTGCTGGAAAAGGAACTGGGCGCGCCCGGCCCCGACCGCATTTGGTACGTGGGCGACGCCTTTGCCATGGGAATGAGCGTGGACGAGGTGTTTGCGCTGACCAAGATAGACCCCTGGTTTTTGGTGCAAATTGAGCAGATCGTCAAAATCGAGCTGGAGCTTGAAACCAAAAGCCTGGACGACATAGACGCCGCGACCCTGCGCGCGCTCAAGCAAAAAGGCTTTTCAGACCGCCGCTTGGCGCGCCAGCTCAAGACCACTGACACCGCCATTCGCGACAAGCGCCGTGCCTTGGGCGTGCGCCCCGTCTACAAACGTGTGGACACCTGCGCGGCCGAGTTCTCCACCGATACCGCCTACATGTACTCGACCTACGAGGCCGAAGGCAGCGAGTGCGAGGCCGAGCCCACCGCCAACCAAAAAATCATGGTGCTGGGCGGTGGCCCCAACCGCATTGGCCAAGGCATTGAGTTTGACTACTGCTGCGTGCACGCCGCGCTCGCCTTGCGGGAAGACGGCTACGAGACCATCATGGTCAACTGCAACCCTGAGACGGTGTCCACCGACTACGACACCTCGGACCGGCTGTACTTTGAGCCGCTCACGCTCGAAGACGTGCTGGAGATTGTGGACAAGGAAAAGCCACTGGGCGTGATCGTGCAGTACGGCGGCCAAACCCCGCTCAAGCTCGCGCTGGACCTGGAGAAAAACGGCGTGCCCATCATTGGCACCTCGCCCGACATGATTGACGCGGCCGAAGACCGCGAGCGCTTTCAAAAGCTGCTGCACGAACTCAAGTTGCGCCAGCCACCCAACGCCACGGCCCGCACCGAGCCCGAGGCCCTGGAAAAAGCCGCCGCCCTGGGCTACCCCTTGGTGGTGCGCCCCAGCTACGTGCTGGGCGGTCGGGCCATGGAGATCGTGCACGAGCAGCGCGACTTGGAGCGCTACATGCGTGAAGCCGTCAAGGTCAGCCACGACTCGCCCGTGCTGCTGGACCGCTTTTTGAACGACGCCATTGAGTGCGACGTGGACTGCCTGCGCGACCCCGAAGGCCACACCTTCATAGGCGGCGTGATGGAGCACATCGAGCAGGCCGGCGTGCATTCGGGCGACTCGGCCTGCTCGCTGCCGCCCTACTCACTGTCTGCGGCCACCATTGCCGAGATCAAGCGCCAAACAGCGGCCATGGCTGGGGCGCTGAACGTGGTGGGCCTCATGAACGTGCAGTTCGCCATCCAGCATGTGGACGGCCAAGACGTGATTTACGTGCTCGAGGTCAACCCCCGCGCGTCGCGCACCGTGCCCTTTGTCAGCAAAGCCACCGGCATTCAGCTGGCAAAAGTGGCGGCGCGCTGCATGGTGGGCCAAACCTTGGCTGCCCAAGGCATTGGGCACGAGGTCACACCGCCTTACTTCAGCGTCAAAGAAGCGGTGTTCCCCTTCGTCAAGTTCCCGGGCGTAGACACCATCCTCGGCCCTGAGATGAAGTCCACCGGCGAGGTCATGGGCGTGGGCAAAACCTTTGGCGAAGCCTTTGTCAAATCGCAGTTGGGCGCAGGCACCAAGTTGCCTAAATCAGGCCGGGTGTTTTTGACCGTGAAAAACAACGACAAGCCGCGCGCTGTGGAAGTGGCGCGCGCGCTGTTGGCCATGGGCTTTGACATCGTGGCCACCAAAGGCACGGCAGCGGCCATCAGCGCTGCCGGCGTGGCCTGCGCTGTGGTCAACAAAGTCACCGAAGGCCGGCCGCATGTGGTGGACATGATCAAAAACGACGAGATCGCCATGGTCATCAACACCGTGGAAGAGCGGCGCAACGCCATTGCCGATTCACGCCAAATCCGCATTTCGGCCCTGGCCGCACGCGTGACCACCTTCACCACCATTGCCGGCGCCGAGGCGGCCGTGGAGGGCATGAAGCACTTGGACAACCTGAGTGTTTTTTCGGTGCAGGAGATGCATGCGCAGTTGGGGGCCTGAGGGCATCTTGATGCCCACTTGGCGCGCTCTTTACGAGGTTTGACGCTTTTGACCCAATAGGCCTTGTGTCCTGCGGTCATGGTTGCTAAATTACATATCCGCTCGTTGTGCTTTGTGCCTGGCACATTTAGCTTCGGTTTCTTAGCTTGTGTGATTCAGTTCACACCCCAAGGATGCAAACTTGTCCGACACCTATGTTCTTGTTCATGGCGCCTGGCACACAGGTGAATTGATGGAGCCTGTGGCCCAGCACTTGCGGGCGCAGGGCCATACCGTGCATTGCCCCACCCTGGCGGGCAACCGGCCTGGCGATGACCGCCAAAGCACGGGCCTGCAAGAGGCCGTGCAGTCGTTGGTGGATTACCTCCAGGTGCACGATCTCACGGGCGTGCGGCTGGTGGGCCACAGCTATGGCGGCATGGTCATCAGCCATGCGGCCGACCAAGTGGGCCAGCGCTTAGCGCGGCTGGTGTACTGGAACGCGTTTGTGCCCCTGGACGGTGAAAGCCTCAATGACATGGTGCCGCCGAATTACGTGGCCATGTTCGACCAAATCGCCGCGGCCAACCAGGGTGCCGTGACCTTGCCGTACCCGATTTGGCGTGAGGCCTTCATCAACGACGCCGACGCTCGGCTGGCCGAGTCCAGCTACGCCAGGCTCAACCCGCACCCCTACAAAACCTTCACCGACCAAGCCCGCTTGTCGCAACCCTTGGCCGCCATGGCCATGGGCAAAAGCTACATCAACTGCCTGCAAGACACGGCCTTGCCTCACAGCCTGCCCTGGCACCCGCGCTTGTCTGAGCGTTTGGGCTTGTTCAGGCTGGTTGAGTGCATGGGCAGCCACGAGCTGTGCTTTAGCGACCCATTGCGCCTGGCCCAGGCCATTGAACAAGCCGGCCGCGACTGAGCCAGCCGAACTTCGGTCCTGAGGTTTCAGGGCATAATTTAAGCCATGCCGCCGACCGGAAACGCTCGGCGGTTTGCTTTTTTGCCCTTGCCGGAGTTCACCCGATGTCCACCTACCCCATCACACTGCGCGGCTCTGAAAAACTCAAAGCAGAGTTGCACCATCTCAAGACCGTGGAGCGTCCCGCCGTCATCAACGCCATTGCCGAAGCGCGCGCGCAGGGCGATCTCAGCGAGAACGCCGAGTACGACGCAGCCAAAGACCGCCAGGGCTTTGTAGAAGGGCGCATTCAAGAAATTGAGGGCAAGCTCTCGTCGGCCAAAGTCATTGACCCTACCGAGGTGGATGCAGGCGGCAAAATTGTTTTTGGCTCCACCGTGCAGCTTGAAGACGAAAACTCTGGCGACCGCGTGAGCTACCAGATCGTGGGCGAAGACGAGGCCGATTTGAAGCTCGGTCTCATCAACATCAGCTCGCCCATTGCGCGCGCGCTCATTGGCAAGGAAGAGGGCGACACCGCTGAAGTGCAAGCCCCAGGCGGCATCAAGCGTTACGAGGTCATGGGTGTGAGCTACATCTGAGCTCCCCCGAACACCCCATTGCCAACTGCCCATTGCCAACTGCCCATTGCCCTGAGTCCATGAGGCTGCGGATGGCCACCGTCTTGGCGGCGCTCTGGTGGGGAAGCCTCACCACCTTGGGCGCCGTGGTGGTGCCGCTGCTGTTCAAGCACTTGCCCAGCCCCGCTGCCGCTGGCGCCATGGCGGCCAAGCTGTTTGCGGCGCAAACCTGGGTGTCTTTGGGCTGCGCTTTGCTGCTCTTGCTGGTGTTCAACCGGGCCCAAGACCATGGCTTGAGCGTGCCCGCCCAGCGGGTGCTCAAGTTCGTCATCGCGGGTCTGCTGCTGGCCCTCTTGGTCGAATTCGCCGTGTCACCCCAAATCGTGAGCGCCCGCGCCAGTGGCGGTTCTTTGCGCCTGTGGCACGGCCTGGGCAGCGCCATGTTCGCCGCACAGTGGGTGTGCGCTGGACTGGTGCTCTGGCGTCTGACGCGCCGCTGATGACGCGTTGGGTAAATTAATCTGTATCTGACCCCAATTAATTCGCTCTAAGGCCGATTGATGTCTTTGTAGGAGCCAGCCTGCTGGCGATTCTTGGCCATGAACAGGCATTGCCGCAGGCGAAAAATCGCTGGCAGGCCAGCTCCTACAGGGAAAAAAGACATTCACTGGCAGGCCAGCTCTTGCTGGGGAACGGCTGAAGGGGATGTTCGCCTGCGGCCAAAGAGCGCGGCTTAGCCTGCCGCGCGCTCAGCCGCCTCTAAGGTATTGACCAGCAGCATGGTGATGGTCATGGGGCCGACGCCGCCGGGCACGGGGGTGATGTGGCTGGCCACCTCACTCACACCTGCAAAATCCACATCGCCGCAGAGCTTGCCCTCGTCGTTGCGGTTCATGCCCACGTCCAGCACCACCGCGCCTGGCTTGACCATGTCAGCCGTCAGCACATTGCGCTTGCCGACGGCGGCCACGATCAGGTCGGCCTGCAGGGTCAGGGCCTTCAAGTTGGCCGTGCGTGAATGGCACACGGTGACGGTGGCGTCTAGCTGCAGCAGCATCAGCGCCATGGGCTTGCCCACAATGTTGCTGCGGCCAATCACCACCGCGTGCTTGCCTCGGAGGTCGTAGCCAATGCTTTCGAGCATTTTCATGCAGCCATAGGGCGTGCAGGGCCAAAAACCGGGCTGGCCCACCATCAGGGCACCCGCGCTGGCCACATGAAAGCCGTCCACGTCTTTGGCCGGGTCTATGGCTTCAATGACTTTTTGCGCATCCATGTGGGCCGGCAGGGGCAACTGCACCAAAATCCCGTGGATGCCAGCGTCTTGGTTGAGCGCGTCCACGCGGGCGAGCAAGTCCGCCTCGCTCAGGGTGGCTGGGTAGTGCTCAAGCACCGAGTGCAGGCCACCGGCTTCGCAGGCTTTGACTTTGTTGCGCACATACACCTGGCTGGCCGGGTTCTCGCCCACCAGCACCACCGCCAGGCCCGGCGTGGTGCCCCGAGTTTTAAGGGCGGCGGCGCGCTTGGCCACGTCAGTGCGCAGATGGGCAGACAGGGCGTTGCCATCGATCAATTGGGCGCTCATGGGTGTTCCTTCAATAAAAAAGCCCGGGCGCTGTGCCCCGGGCGATGTCAGATCCTGGCCGTGCAGCACGGCCAGCCGCGGGCTCAGACCTTGTTGGAGCCCAGGGCGATTTTGAGCAAATCGGCCACGGTGTTGGCGTTGAGCTTTTCCATGATGTTGGCGCGGTGCGCCTCCACGGTCTTGATGCTGATGCCCAGGTCGTCGGCGATTTGCTTGTTCAGCCGGCCGGCGACGATGCGCTCTAAGACCTGGGCTTCACGCGAGGTCAGCTTGGCCAGCAAGGCGTCGCGGCTGGCGCTGCTTTGGTGCTGGCTGAAGCTTTCGCGGGCTTGCTCGAGCATGCGCTCAACCAAGCTGACCAGGGCGTCTTCTTGGAAAGGTTTTTGGATGAAGTCCATGGCCCCTTTCTTCATGGTGTTCACGGCCATGGGCACGTCGCCGTGGCCGGTGATGAAGACGATGGGCAGCGGGGACTTGCGCTCAATCAAGCGTTCTTGCAGCTCCAGGCCCGTCATGCCGCCCATGCGGATGTCCACGATCAAGCAGGCCACCTCGCGCGGGTCGTAGCGGCTTAAAAAACTCTCGGCCGAGTCGTAGCAGCGCACTCGGTAGTCCTTGCCTTCAAGCAACCATTGAAGGGAGTCGCGCACGCCTTCGTCGTCATCGACCACATAGACCGTGCCTTTTTTAGGAATCAAGCTCATGCAAACCCTGAATCGTTGGTGGGAAATCGAAGCTGAGGGCAGGCTTAAGCGCCCTCGGTCGTGGCCTGCGGTTCAATCGCAGGCGGACTTGTCAGCAAAGTGACTGAGGGTATCCAAAATGCAAACCTACACCCCAAAATTTCATCTGCATTGTAGAGGTTCTCGGCTTCCAGTCGGCCTTGGTGGGACTCGATGATGCTGCGGCACAATTTAAGTCCTATGCCCATGCCCTCGGCCTTGGTGGAGTAGAAGGCTTCGAACAGCCGCGCCATGGTCTCGGGCGTCAGGCCACGGCCGGAGTCGAGCACGGCAAACTCCACCACGCTCTGGCCCTCTAAGACCTTGGCCGAGACGCGCAGCTCCACCCGTCTGCGGGCGCTGGGGCGCTGGGCTTGCTCTATGGACTCGGCTGCATTTTTCAGCAGGTTGATCAACACCTGTTCGATGAGGATGGGATCGACCACGATGGCCGGCAGGCCGGGCGCCAGGTAGTGCGTCAAGCGCACATGGTGGCGGCGCAGTTCGATGTCGGCCAACTCCATGGCATTGCTGACCATGGTGGCCACATCGGAGACGGTGCGGTTGGGTTCGCTCCGTTTGACGAAGGAGCGGATGCGATGAATGATTTGCCCAGCCCGCTGCGCTTGCCGGGCGGTTTTCTCAAGCGCGCCCAGCAGCTCTTCATTGTTGATGCTGCCGCGTTCAATCCGAGAGACCATGCCCCGGCAGTAGTTGCTGATGGCCGTCAGCGGCTGGTTGAGCTCATGGGCCACTGACGAGGCCATCTCGCCCATGGTGATCAAGCGGCTGGCCGACTGGGCCCGCTCGGCCTGCAGCGCCGCTTGCTCTTCGGCTTTGCGGCGGGGCGTGATGTCGGTGGCAATCATCATTTGCGCCAAGCGCCCGTCCACCCAGCTGAGGTAGCGCGAGCGGACCTCTAGCCATTTGCCCAATGCGGGCACAAAAATCTCCGCGTTTTCACTGTCGGCCGCCGTGATGGTGTGGGTGGGCAGGCCAGCCAAGGCGTCCACCTGGTCGAGCTGATCGCCGCTGGGCTGCATGACAGACGAGCCCGCCTGGGCCAGCAGCTGCGCATGGCCAGCCTGCTCTGCCCCGAACCAGGCGCGGTAGAGCTTGTTGGCAAACAGCAGCTCTGCCCCGTCAATGGGGGCCACCGATACTGCGGCGTCCAGCCCTTCCAGCACGGTGGTGAAGCGCTCGTAAGAGTGCGAGAGCTCCTCGCGGATGCGCTTGGGCTCGGTGATGTCGGTCATCGAGGTCATCCAGCCCGCTTGCTGGCCGCGGGGATCGATCAGGGGCGAGACGTACATGCGGGCGTCAAACAACGCGCCGCTTTTGCGTTTGACCCTCACCTCAAAACCGCCAATCATGGTGCGGCCTGCCAGTTCGTCTTCGAGCCTGGCCATCAGCCAGTCCACGTCTTCTTCGGGCCAGTAGGGAAACGGGGCGGTGCGTCCCACCAGCTCGGCCTCGGTCCAGCCCGTCATTTGGCAAAAAGCCGGGTTCACATAGGTGATACGGCCTTGCAAATCAAGGGCGCGCATGCCGGTGAGCATGGAGTTTTCCATGGCTCGGCGAAAGTTGGTTTCTGCGATCAAGGCGTCTTGCGCCTGCATGCGGCGGCGGGTGTGGCGCCAGGTGCCCAGCAGCATCCACACGGTGAGCGCGCTCAGGGCGCTGACCAGCCAAAAAAACCCGCTGCCGACCACGCCCAAGGAGGCACGGTAGCTCTGGGCGCGCACCAACAGGCCATTGCCCACGGGTGAGACCGGTATTTCGTAGCCAGGCGCTTCTTCGTACCAAGGCAGCAGGCGCGCGGCGGTGGGGCGAGGCGGCGGCAGGCTGCCGGCCAGCACCTGGCCTTGGTCGTCCACCAGGGCCACCGCGTAGCGGGCGCTGACCTCGGTGGGCACGCCAAAGCGCAGCAGACCGTCCAGCGAGTATTCGCCCAGGACCACGCCGTCAAACTTGCCTTGTTTGTCCAAGGGCACCTGCAGCTGCAGCGTTGAGACATTGCCGCTGCGCTCGCTGGACGCCGTCATGGGGCGGGAGTAAACCGGTTGGCGCAGATCCCGAGTGAGTGCAAATGTTTGCTCGGTTTCACCCAAGGCCAGCGGCTCGCCCAGCGTGCGCAACTGAGCCGCGCCAGCGCTGGGGGAGATGAAGGTGGCCTTCACCCGGCGTCGGCTGTCCAACCAGGTGATGGCCAGCAACTCTGGGTGCTGGTTGATCATGGACTCGGCCTGGATCACAAATTCTTCGGTGTTGACCTCCTTGTTGGAGACGTCCCTACCCAGGCGCATGAACTGCTCTTGCCGCTCCAAAAGGCGCAGCCGCATGCGCTGCTGAGCGTACTCCAGGTCGCGCCGCACGGCTTCGTTCTCGCGGTCAATCTCCTCAATGCGCAGGTAACCGAAGGCGACAACGACTGCCGCCAGAAACAGCACCACGGCCAGCAAAGGCCCCAGTGTGACGAAGCGGTCTTGGCGAGAGGGCGACAGACGGCGCCAATAGCGCCGCCAGCGCGACAGCAGCGACGATGGCGTCGCATCGCTTGGCCCTGATGAGTGTGATTGAAGGGGCAAAGGCATGGGGCCATACAGTGTAGTCCCGGACCCTATACAGGCCTGCAGCGTGGCCGTGAGGGTAGGGTGCTGAAGCCCGCTAAATTTCTTAATATGAAATTGAAGGGCACTATTTGAAAAATAGAAATTTTGTGGGAAACTTCATTCAATTAATCGCGTCAGTGACGCGCGCTCACTCTGGCGGCCTCCAGCGGGTTTGGTCGTTCAGGGACTCACCATAGACGCCAAGGAGACAAACGCATGGCTGCCAACCCCCACCACGGTGGATCCTTTCCCCAAGCCTTAGCCGCCAACGACAGCGCTGCTGGCCCCGACAAAGACCACCAAGAAACCCGCGAATGGCTGGATGCGCTGGCCGCCGTCATTGACAAAGAAGGCCCAGAGCGCGCGCACTTCTTGATTGAGCAGTTGCTCGAAGAAGCCCGCCAGCACAGCATTGACATGCCGTTTTCGGCCAACACGGGCTATGTCAACACCATTGAGCCCAATCAAGAGGCCCGCTGCCCTGGCAACATTGAAATTGAAGAGCGCCTGCGCGCCTACATGCGCTGGAACGCCATGGCCATGGTGGTCAAGGCCAACCGCCACAACCCCGAAGACGGCGGCGACCTGGGCGGCCACATTGGCTCTTTTGCCTCGCTGGCCCACCTCTTTGGCGCGGGCTTCAACCATTTTTGGCACGCCGAAAGCGAGAACCACGGCGGCGACTGCCTCTACATCCAGGGCCATGTCTCGCCCGGTGTCTATGCCCGCGCTTACATGGAAGGCCGGCTGACCGAAGAGCAGCTGCTCAACTTCCGCCAAGAAGTCGATGGCAAGGGTTTGTCCAGCTACCCGCACCCCAAGCTGATGCCCGAGTTCTGGCAGTTCCCCACCGTGTCCATGGGCCTAGGGCCACTGATGGCCATTTACCAAGCGCGCTTTTTAAAGTACCTGCACGCCCGCGGCATTGCCAACACCGAAAACCGCAAGGTCTGGGTGTTTTGCGGTGACGGCGAGATGGACGAGGTCGAGTCCCTGGGCGCCATCAGCCTGGCCGCCCGTGAAGGCCTGGACAACCTGATTTTTGTGGTGAACTGCAACTTGCAGCGCCTGGACGGCCCGGTGCGCGGCAACGGCAAGATCGTGCAAGAGCTCGAAGGCGAGTTCCGGGGCTCGGGCTGGAACGTCATCAAGCTGCTCTGGGGCTCGAACTGGGACCCGCTGCTGGCCCGCGACAAAGACGGCGCGCTGCGCAAGATCATGATGGACACCGTCGATGGCGACTACCAGGCCTTCAAAGCCAACGACGGTGCTTACGTGCGCAAGCACTTTTTCGGCCGCGACCCGCGCACGCTGGAGATGGTGGCGCACCTGAGCGACGACGACATTTGGAACCTGCGCCGCGGCGGGCACGACCCGCAAAAGGTGTATGCCGCCTACGACCAGGCTGTCAACCACAAAGGCCAGCCCACGGTGATGCTGATCAAGACCGTCAAGGGCTTTGGCATGGGCAAGGCCGGCGAGGGCAAAAACACGGTGCACCAGACCAAGAAGCTCACCGACGAAGACATCAAAATCTTTCGCGACCGCTTCAACATCCCAATTCCCGACAGCGAGTTGCCCAAGCTGCCGTTTTATAAGCCAGCCGACGACACGCCCGAGATGAAGTACCTGCACCAGAGGCGCCAAGCCCTGGGCGGCTACCTGCCCAAGCGCCGCGTCAAGGCCGACGAGAGTTTCACCGTGCCCTCGCTGGAAGTCTTCAAAGCCGTGATCGAGCCCACCGCCGAAGGCCGCGAGATCTCGACCACCCAGGCCTATGTGCGCTTTCTCACGCAGCTGCTGCGCGACCAGGCCCTGGGCCCGCGCGTGGTGCCCATTTTGGTGGACGAGGCCCGCACCTTCGGCATGGAGGGGCTGTTCCGCCAAGTGGGCATTTACAACCCCGCTGGCCAGCAGTACACCCCGGTGGACAAAGACCAGGTCATGTACTACCGCGAGGACAAGGCCGGCCAAATTCTGCAAGAAGGCATCAACGAGGCCGGCGGCATGTCCAGCTGGATTGCCGCGGCCACCAGCTACAGCACCAGCAACCGGATCATGATTCCGTTCTACGTGTACTACTCCATGTTTGGCTTTCAGCGTGTGGGCGATCTGGCCTGGGCCGCAGGCGACATGCAGGCGCGTGGTTTCCTCTTGGGCGGTACCTCCGGGCGCACCACGCTCAATGGCGAAGGCCTGCAGCACGAAGACGGCCACAGCCACATCTTGGCCGGCACCATCCCCAACTGCATCTCTTATGACCCCACCTTTGCGCACGAGGTCGGCGTGATCATGCAGCATGGTTTGAAGCGCATGGTCGAAAAGCAAGAAAACGTCTTTTACTACCTGACCCTGCTCAACGAGAACTACGCCATGCCTGGCCTGAAGGCCGGCACCGAGGAGCAGATCATCAAGGGCATGTACTTGCTGCAGGAGCCGGGCAAGGTTCAGGGCAAGCTGCAGGTCAACCTGCTGGGCTCGGGCACCATCTTGCGCGAGTCCATTGCCGCCAAAAAACTGCTCGAAGAAGAATGGGGCGTGGCCGCCGCCGTGTGGAGCTGCCCCAGCTTCAACGAGCTGGCCCGCGACGGCCAAGACGCCGAGCGCTGGAACTTGCTGCACCCGACCTCCGATGCGCGCGTGCCCTTTGTGGCGCAGCAACTGGCCAGCCAGGCCGGCCCGGTGGTGGCGTCCACCGACTACATGAAGGCTTTTGCCGAGCAGATCCGCTCCTTCATGCCAGCAGGCCGCACTTACAAAGTGCTGGGCACCGACGGCTTTGGCCGCAGCGACTTCCGTGTCAAGCTGCGCGAGCACTTTGAGATCAACCGGCATTACATTGTGGTGGCCGCACTCAAGGCCTTGTCTGAGCAGGGCGAGTTGCCCGCCGCCAAGGTGCTCGAAGCCATTCAAAAATACGGCCTGAACGCCGACAAAAGCAATCCGCTGTACGCCTGAGCCCAGGCCCTGCACAATTTTCGGAGACAACACACATGGCATTGGTAGACATTCAGGTCCCGGACATCGGTGACTTTGACGAGGTGGCCGTCATCGAGTTGCTGGTTAAGCCCGGCGACACGGTCAAGGCCGAACAATCGCTGCTCACGGTCGAATCTGACAAGGCCTCCATGGAGATCCCCTCCAGCCACGCGGGCGTGGTCAAGGAGCTCAAGGTCAAGCTGGGCGACAAGGTCAAGCAAGGCTCGGTGATCTTGGTGCTGGAGGCGAATGCCTCCGCAACCGCCGCTGTGGCCCCTGTAGCCGCAACTCCAACCGCAACTGCACCTGTGGCGATGGCGGTGGCGGTGGCAGCTCCTGCTCCAACGCCTTCGGCCCCCGCTGGCACTGTAGAAGTGCGCGTGCCCGACATCGGCGACTTCAAGGACGTGGCCGTCATTGAGCTGCTGGTCAAGCCCGGCGATGCCATCAAGCTCGAGCAGTCCTTGTTCACTGTGGAGTCCGATAAGGCCTCCATGGAGATTCCTTCCTCGGTGGCGGGCGTGCTCACGGCGCTCAAAATCAAGGTCGGCGACAAGGTCAACATCGGCGATCTGATCGCGCTGGTCGAGGTGGCGTCTGCGCCCTCACCCGCTGCCGCGCCTGCGCCCGCGCAGGCCGCAGCGGCTGCCCCTGTGGCGGCTGCTTCACCGGCAGCGGCGCCTGCCCCTGCCTCGGCACCCGCCGCCGCCATGGCCGCGGCTCCCGCGCACCAGCCCGGCGCCCCCGCGGCTGGCCT